>OOCF01001144.1_pt1 | contig 11751 bp, 9 predicted proteins | sample 1671001 | NCBI WGS metagenome assembly OOCF01 (sample SAMN06348112, study PRJEB24527) | human gut metagenome | biome: human gut; feature: ankylosing spondylitis patient; material: feces | host: Homo sapiens | place: China | collected 2015-10
AGTATTCACTCCGCTTTTTGTTTCATCTGACGAAAAATTTGACGACGCATCTGTCGCACAATCTTTGTGCGGTATTGCCCCTGTAAAAATTTATACAGGCAGCCAAACGCTGCCGTGAGGAGAGGAATATGACAACCGCAATCACCATTGGAATGATCATTATCTATGTTGCGATCATGATGGGCATCGGCGTCTATACCGCAAGGCAGACCCGTTCCGTCAGCGACTTTGTGCTGGGCAGCCACAGTGTTGGCTCATGGCTCACAGCGTTCGCTTATGGCACATCTTATTTTTCCGCCGTGGTATTCATCGGCTATGCCGGACAGTTCGGCTGGACCTACGGCGTTTCCGCCGCATGGGTCGGCGTAGGCAACGCCCTGCTGGGCAGTCTGCTGGCGTGGATCGTGCTGGGACGGCGTACCCGCATCATGACACAGTCGCTGGGTGCCAAGACCATGCCGGAATATTTCGAAAAGCGTTGGAACTCCAAAGGGCTGAAGATCGCCGCCGCACTGATCGTATTTGTGTTCCTGATTCCCTATACCGCTTCTGTTTACAACGGTCTGTCCCGTCTGTTCAACATGGCGTTCCAGATCGAATCAGAGGGTGCCTATAAGATCATCATTATTGTCATGGCACTGCTGACCGCGATCTATGTCATTCTGGGCGGCTACGCGGCAACTGCGATCAACGACTTCATTCAGGGCATTGTTATGCTCATCGGCATCGCTGCTGTTGTGATCTGTGCCATTCAGAATCAGGGCGGTCTGACTTCGGCTCTGGCTGCACTGGGAGAGATTGAAGTCAACGGAAAGACCAACACCCTGAACTCCGTATTCGGTCCTGACCCGCTGAACCTGCTAGGTGTTGTAATACTGACTTCTCTCGGCACATGGGGACTGCCGCAAATGATACATAAGTTCTACGCCATCAAGAGTGAAAACGACATCAAAAAGGGTGCTGTGATCTCTACTGTTTTTGCCCTGATCGTTGCCGGCGGTTCTTACCTGCTGGGCGGCTTTGACCGGTTGTTCTGCACACTGACAGAGGACGGCAGCGGCAAGACCGTGATCTCTACCCTGTCCAACGGCAAGCCGGACTTCGATGCCATGATCCCGTCCCTGCTGCACACGGCTCTGCCGGATATTCTGATCGGTCTGGTAGTCGTACTGGTGCTTTCCGCATCAATGTCCACCCTGTCTTCGCTGGTGCTGACTTCCAGTTCCACGCTGACGATCGACCTCATCAAACCCAATCTGAAAAAGTGCTCTGACAAAAAGGAAATGCTGATCATGCGTGTGCTGATCGCCGTCTTTCTGATTATTTCCGTACTGCTGGCATTCAATAAGAACGCCTCCATTTCCACACTGATGTCCTATTCATGGGGTGCCCTTGCCGGTGCTTTTCTGGGGCCGTTCATGTACGGTCTGTTCAGCAAGAAGATCACCAAGCCGGCAGTATGGACCAGTTTCATTCTGGGAATCGGTCTGACACTGGTGCACATGTTCCTGTTCGGCTTCGGCTGGAATCCGGAACTTTCCAAGGCTGCCGCAAGCCTGCCGCTGAATCTAGCTTCGCCGATCAACGCCGGAGCCATTGCCATGCTGCTCTCTCTGATCGTGGTGCCGGTCGTCAGTGCCCTGACAAAGGTCAAAGATCCCAAGCACGTGGAACAGGTCTTTACCTGCTATGCAGCTCCGGAAAAGAAGGACTGATCCCGCAATTCAGTTTGTCACCGAATTGTAATTTATTTGTTATGACTAAGTTCTTGAAAAATCGACGATTTTCCCCTATGATATAGTATGAGACACCCCGCTTGTCGGGGTGTTGTTATTTGTACAAATCTGCATACAATAAAAGCAGCACTGCACAAAACACATGCAGTGCCGTTGAAGAAAAATACTCTCCGGGGAATTGAGGAATCATCTATGGTTTTCAGCACAATTGCATTTTTGTTTCAGTTTCTGCCGATTTTCCTGCTGGCATATTATGCCACACCGCAGAAATACCGAAATATCACACTGGTGATCGGCAGCCTTGTTTTTTACGCCATTGGCAGCGGCTGGTATACCCTGTTGCTGCTGCTGTCCCTGCTGATCAACTATGGGCTTTCCCGCATGATCAGCGGAACACATGCCAGACACCCTGAGTCTGCCAAGCACTATTTGATCGCGGGATTGATTTATAACTTTGGATTGCTGGTGATATTCAAGTACACCAACTTCCTGATCGGCAACCTGAATTCCCTGCTCTCTATTTTTCATACGGCAATTCCCAAGGTATCGCTTGTGATGCCGCTTGGCATCAGCTTCTTCACCTTTCAGATCACGTCCTACCTGATCGATGTCTACACCGGAAAGACGCGTCCCGCAAGGAGTATTCTGGATCTGGGCGTGTACCTCTGCATGTTCCCGCAGCTGATCTCCGGTCCGATCTGCATGTACAGTGAAATTCAGCCGCAGCTGAAAAACCGTCGGGTCGATGTCCGTTTGCTGGAGGAGGGCATGGAAACCTTTGTGCTCGGACTGAGTGCCAAGACACTGCTGGCGAACCCCATGGGCGGTCTGTGGAATAATCTGTCCGTTATCGGGTATGATAGTATCTCCACCCCTTATGCGTGGCTGGGAGCGTTTGCCTATAGCTTTCAGATCTACTTCGACTTCTCCGGCTATTCCATGATGGCAATTGGCGTGGGAAAAATGCTAGGCTTCCAGCTTCCCCAGAACTTCAACCTCCCGTATATGTCCGGCACCGCCGGCGAGTTCTGGAGAAGATGGCACATCACGCTGGGACGCTGGTTCAAGAACTATATCTATTTCCCGCTGGGCGGCAGCCGTGTGGGCAAGTGGAAAACCATGCGGAACATGCTGGCGGTCTGGGCGTTTACCGGACTGTGGCACGGTGCAAGCTGGAACTTTGTGCTGTGGGGACTGATCTTCTTCGTGCTTCTGACACTGGAAAAAAACGTCTATGGCAAATTCCTGGAACGCACCCATCTGCTGAAACATGCCTACATCATCTTCATCATACCGCTGACATGGATGGTTTTCGCCATTCCGGATATGCACCAGCTGGGCACCTATTTCACAAGGCTGTTCCCGTTCCTCACCTCTGACGAAGTGCAGTCCAACACCCGAGATGCGGTGCAGGCGTTCCACAACTACTGGAAAATTCTCGTGCCGTGTGTGCTGTTCAGTACGCCTCTGCCGCTGATGTACTACAAAAAATTCCGGAAAAGCGGATTCTGCCTGCTGTTGCTGTTGATCCTGTTTGTCCTCTCCATTCGTGCGATGATGACACAGACCAACAACCCGTTCCTGTACTTCCAGTTCTGACCGTGCCTTGAAAGGAGCATTCCATGAATTTCCTGAAATTTCTCAAACAATACCCTCTGATCTTGGCATTCGTGGTTTCCATTGCCGTTGCAAACATCTGGCAGGTAGTACAGAACGCCAAGAAAATCGACAACTCCGCAACGACAGCTTCACAGACGACCACTTCCGCCGCACAGACCACGCTGGCTGCCGGTCAGCCGGTTGTCACCACTACAGCTGCTCCCACGCCGGTATTTCAGACGGTAGACGATTCCTACTTTGACGATGCCCTTTTCATTGGCGACTCCCGTACCGAGGGGCTTGCCCTCTATGGCAGCCTGACCAATGCGGACTACTTCTCCAGCGTAGGACTTACCATTTTCAAAGTCACGGAAAAAGCTGCCGGCAACCCCAACACCGGCGAGAGTGTCACCCTGGCACAGAAACTGGCACAAAAGCAGTACGGCAAGGTTTACATCATGCTGGGGCTGAACGAACTGGGCACAGGCACCACAGAAAGCTGGGCACAGGCATATGCTCAGGTGATCGCACAGGTACGGCAGGCACAGCCCAATGCTGTCATCTATCTGGAAAGCATTCTGGTGGTTGCCGCTTCGCAGGATAACCCCGGCGGGGCAATCAACAACGCCACTGTCAACGCCCGCAATCAGGCTCTGGAGGCTCTGGCAAATCCGCAGGACAATATCTTCTACCTGAATGTCAACGAAGCTGTCATGGACGCTAACGGCTGTCTGGACGCGACCCTGACCTCTGACGGCATTCACCTGCTGGGCAACTCCCTGTCGCTGTGGGAGAATTATCTGAAACAGCATGCCATCGTCCTCGGCGGAACAGCAGTGAGCACAACGGCTCCCACCACTTACACCACTGCCGTAACGCAGTCCACCGAAGCCACACAGTAAAAAAAACGTAGCCCATAAAAAAATCCCCATGTATCCAACGCAACAAGGATACACGGGGATTTCCTTTATTTTCTTAACCAATAAATCCGGTAATACCGCCAATCAGCACCAGAACGCCGAGAACGATACGATACCAGCCGAACACAGTAAAGTCATGCTTCTTGATGTAACTCATCAGGAAACGAATTACCACAATGGAAACCACAAACGCGGAGATCATACCGATCAGCAGCATCGTCGTTTCCATGCCGGTAGAGGGCAGTCCGCACTTCACCAGCTTCAGCAGGCTTGCCCCGAACATTGCCGGAATCGCCAGAAAGAAGGTGAATTCCGCCGCCGCTGTACGGGAAACGCCCAGCAGCAGTGCTCCCACGATCGTCGCACCGGAACGGGAAGTTCCCGGAAAGATCGCCGCGATCAGCTGAAAGATGCCGATCATCAAAACGGTATTGTATCGCAGCGAGGCAATGCTGCTCATCTTCGGGGTGCGGTTCTTATGCCACTTTTCGATCCAGATAAACGCGATACCAAACAGAATCAGCATAATGGCAACTGTCCACGCATTGTACAGGTGTGCCTGACTCCAGTCGTCCAGCAGAAGCCCGATCACTGCCGCCGGCACCGTTGCCACGATGACCTTGCACCACATCTGGAGAATGTCCTTTTTCAGGCATGCCCCGAAGCCGGTCTGTGCCATGGGGTGCGGGTTATCCTGCTTGCCGAAAGGCCACAGCTTTTTCCAGTAGATGACGACAACCGCCAGAATAGCTCCCAGCTGAATCACAACGTCAAACATTTCCTTGAAATTATCTGTTGCGTCCAGTTTCAAAAATTCGTCCAGCAAAATCAGATGTCCAGTACTGCTGATCGGAAGCCATTCTGTAATGCCTTCCACAATACCGAAAATCAGGGACTTGATGAGTTCCCAAACCATATGTACCAATGTCCTTTCCATGATCCGTCAGGGATCACACTGTATTTCCGGAGTGTCCTACACTCTGCATAAGTCACCTTATGCCGCTGTTCTCTATTGTAACACAATTACCGGAATACGTCAACGATTTCTCATAAATTTTTCTTAAGAAAACGCTGCATAAAACCCGCCTGACGGCTTTGCACACAATCTGCTTGCAGATTGTAAGAAAAGCCGATATAGCATTTCTCTCGTTCTTATTTCCGCCGGTACTGCATATGCTGTAGCAAAACCACAATTGGAGTGAGGCATCATGAAAGAACAGCCCGAAGCACGTGCCGTGATTCTCGGCGAGTATATCGTCCGCCAGAAAGCCACCGTCCGTGCCGCAGCAGAATGGTTCGGCGTTTCCAAAAGCACCGTACATAAGGACGTCAGCGAACGACTGGAACAGATCCAGCCCGATCTATATACACAGGTCAAGGAAATTCTGGAGCAAAACAAACAGGAACGCCATATCCGCGGCGGTCTTGCCACCAAGCGAAAGTACGCCCTGCGGCGGCAGCATGAGGAAGAATCCCTACAGCAGCACACACTCTGAAACCGGCTTCGCAGCCGCATATGTCAAGAGAAAACAGTTCCGAAAAAGCTCTGCAATTTCGGAACTGTTTTGTGTTTACTTCTTCCCCCAATTATGATATGATAATTGCAGAACGATGAAACGTACCGAAATGAAGGAAACACTGCGTAAAGCCCGCCTGACGGCTTTGCACGCAATCTGCTTGCAGATTTTCCGTCATATTGCCCAGAAATCCCTTGCCATACGGCAGTATGCCTGCGGAATTTCTATGCAATCTGCCGAAAAATCTGACTACGCATCTTACGCACAAGCTTTATTCAGTGTTTCCTGAAGTCATTTTCGGCGATCTTCTGATGTGGAAAGGTGATGAAAAATCATGGGAATTATGGGCGTGATCGTGCTGATCATTCTGGTGATCGGCGTTACCAAATACGGGATACGATAACATTTTAAATCGGGGAGGATTTTGAACATGGTAAAACTGATTCTGCTGGCACTTTTCGTATGGGTCATCTGGCTCACACTCCGGAAAATTTTCAGAGGATACTAAAGGCAATACCGCATAAAGCCCGCCTGACGGCTTTGCACGCACAAGCTTTATGCAGTGTTTCCCTGATTCCTGCGAACACAAGGCGACAAAAAGTCCTGCTCTCCTTCCACGGAGAACAGGACTTTTTTCACTGCTTCGCAGCGTATATCCGTTGCTTTATTCGCCCTTGTTCGGCAGTGTGTGAATGATCGATACCAGGAACTTCAGCAGTACTACGGCATCATTGCTGTCTACTTCGCCGCTTTCGTCGCAGTCAGCGTTTGCCTGCTGCTGTGCAGAAAGAGATACCGCATTTGCAGCCGCCTTGTTCAGCAGAACCGCATCAGTGATGTCTACTCTGCCGTCCAGATTGATGTCGCCGTACAATGTAGCAGCTTCCACTGCACCCTTTGTGGTAACTGTGGTTTCACTTGCCGTTGTAGCGGTGGTGTCTGCACTGGTTTCTGTTGCAGAAGATTCTACAGTCGTTTCTGTGCTTTCTTCGGTATCCGCAGTAGAAACGGTGGTTTCCACAGTCGTTTCTGCGGTATCTTCTGTGGTGGTTACTACAGAAAAATAAGTAGTTGCTGTGGTTTCCGTTTCCGTAGTAGTTTCTGCTGTCGTATCAGTTGTTGCATCTGTTGTTACAGTTGTGCCCGGTTCTGCATTGCCATACAGATCTTTCGGCAGTTCGTCCAGTGTGATGCAGTAATCGCTGGTGTACATCTTCTTCAGCTGAGCCGCATCGTTATACTGGCTGGACATCAGGTGATCGCCGTACCACGGGCAGAAATACAGCCAGCCGGCATTTTCAATGACCATGTTTTCCTCAGACGGAATGGAGTCATTTTCTGCCATAGCAACCATTTTCTTGCCGCTGGTCAGTTCATACAGATAGTTGAAGATCGGAGAAATGGCACTCAGGTTCGGTGTGCCGGAGCTCTGACCGTCGTCGCGGTTAAAATCGCAGTTATACTTGTCGTATGCCACGATGTCTACATAGTCATCACCCGGATACCATGTATCAGAGTTTGCATAGTTGTAGCTGTTGTATTCCCAGATGATGTTGTGCAGACCATATTCTTCGGTCAGCGTGGTGTACAGCAGCTTCCACAGTTCCTTGTATACTTCTGCTCCGCGGTCGCCCCACCAGAACCAAGAAGTACCGTCGCTGTAGTTACCTTCGTTGCCCTGTGCTTCATGCAGTGGACGGAGAATGATCGGCACGTTGGCATCCTGTAGCTTCTGGAGCTGTTCTGCCAGATCCTTCATAGCTTCCTGGAAGTACTCGTATTCCTTTGTGCCTTCCTTGACTGCGTTTGCTGTGTTGAAAGTGCTGTTCGATGTCTGATAGTTCTTATACGTGCATTTCTTCCAGTCAACCTCGTCACCCAGCGTGTATTTGTCAAAATCGATCGGCACATTGATATGCCACGATGCAGTGACGATACCATTCTGTTCTTTTGCCCATTTGATTGCACGTTCCGTTGTGCCGTCTTCCCAGCCATACAGCGGGTTGTAGTTCATAAAGTCAAAACCGCGGATCGCCGGCAACTTTCCGGTATTGTCCTTAATGTAGTTGAATTCCTTTTCGGAATCGCCGTCATTCCCGCCGCCGTAAATTTCCTGTTGACCGGAAATGATGTGAGAACCATATACGCTCTTGAGGTAGGACATCAGAGCCTTGGTTTCCTTGGTTGCCTTGGGGTCTACCGGTGTTGCCGTTGCCTTTTCATATTCCGGCTTCGGTGTCTGTGTCAGAGTCATGTTGTCGTACAGGCAATAGCCCCAGCCGCCGCCGAATGTAATGGTGTTTTCGCCCTTGGTCAGCTTCAGATCGCCCCAGTTGTAATCGTTCCAGTCATCTGTATGTGCGATCTTGACGGTCTTGGTAGCGGTACTGTCGTCAGAACGTGTGACAGTCACCTGTGCTTCCCGAATGTCGCTGGAAGAAGTTCCCAGATACATAATGCATCTGGTCATCAGCCGATACATGCCAGTTTCCGGTGCATCAATGGTAAAGCTCATGGTGCCGGAACTGGTGACCCAGACAAATCCGGCACCGGTATAACCCGGATATTCATCATTATAGACTTTTGTTGCAACCTGTGCATCACTTGACAAAGTCAGATCCTCACACTCCGCAGAGAACAGCGGATCCGCAGCAGATACCACAGCCGCCGGCACTGCCTGTGCCATGCCCAGACAAAGTGCTGTCGCTACGCCGGCACTGCCCAGACGTTTCCAAAAATTCTTCATTGCTCCATCTTCCTTTCTGGTTACAGAGTTTATCACTCAACCTGCAGCGGCAGTATTGCACAAAACAGCCGCTGAATTTCATAGAACAATTATACACCCTTTCCGAAAATTTGTCAATAGTCACAAAACGGTTTCTGGAAAAGTTTTTTGGACTGGGCATTTTTCCGTAGTCGAATTGACAAGGCAAATCGAAGGTGTTATAATTATTAAGAAAACACTGCATAAAGCCCGCCTGACGGCTTTGCACGCAATCTGCTTGCAGATTTTCCGTCATATTGCCCAGAAATCCCTTGCCATACGAAAGTATGCCTGCGGAATTTCTATGTAATCTGCCGAAAAATCTGACGACGCATCTTACGCACAAGCTTTATGCAGTGTTTCCTTAACAGGTAAAGCAACAGAGTAGCCGGCAGTTTTTCACTGCCAAAACGAGAAAAGGACGGCGATCATATTGTATAATCCGCAATCCCTTCGGGCGGAAGAATTTATCAACCATGCAGAGATCCTGGACACGCTGGAATACGCCAGAGCACACAAAAACGACACTTCCCTGCTGTCAGAGATTCTGGCAAAGGCGGCACGGCGAAAGGGGCTGAATCATCGGGAGGCGGCGGTGCTGCTGCTCTGTGAAGATGATGCTGTGACAGAGCAGATGAATCGTCTGGCAAGGCAGATCAAGCTGGATTTCTACGGCAGCCGTATTGTCATTTTTGCCCCGCTGTATCTGTCCAACTACTGCGTCAACGGATGTACCTACTGCCCCTATCACGCCAAGAACAAGCACATCTCCCGCAAAAAGCTGTCGCAGGAGGACATTGTTCGGGAGGTCACGGCGTTGCAGGACATGGGACACAAGCGGCTTGCCATTGAAGCCGGCGAAGACCCGCTGCACAACCCGATCTCTTATATTCTGGAATGCATCGACACCATTTATCACATTCACCACAAAAACGGAGCAATCCGGCGGGTGAATGTCAACATCGCCGCCACCACGGAAGAAGAATACCACATGCTGAAGGAAGCCGGCATCGGAACGTATATCCTCTTTCAGGAAACCTATCACAAGGAAAGCTATGAAAAGCTTCACCCCACCGGTCCGAAGCACAATTACGACTACCACACCGAAGCCATGGATCGTGCTATGGCTGGCGGCATTGATGATGTGGGACTGGGCGTGTTGTTCGGGCTGGAAAATTATCCCTACGAGTTGGTAGGGCTTCTCATGCACGCAGAGCATCTGGAAGCTGTCCACGGCGTTGGTCCTCACACCATCAGCATTCCCCGCATCAAAAAGGCAGAGGACATCAACCCCGACGATTTCGACAACGGCATCAGCGACGATATTTTCGCCAAAATCTGTGCCCTCATTCGCATTTCTGTCCCCTACACCGGCATGATCATTTCCACACGGGAAAGTCAGGCAGTACGGGAACGGCTGCTTCCGCTGGGCATTTCCCAGATCAGCGGCGGCTCCCGTACCAGCGTCGGCGGCTACGATATACCGGAAACACCTGATGACAATTCCGCACAGTTTGATGTCAGCGACCGGCGTTCGCTGGACGAAGTGGTGCGGTGGCTCATGGAAATGGACTATATCCCCAGTTTCTGTACCGCCTGTTATCGTGCCGGACGCACCGGCGACCGGTTCATGGCTCTCTGCAAAAGCGGACAGATCCAGAACTGCTGCCACCCCAACGCTCTCATTACCCTACAGGAATTTCTGACGGACTATGCTTCGCCGGAAACCAGAGCACTGGGGCAGGAAGTGCTGAAGCGGCAGCTTCTGGAAATTCCCAACGAAAACGTCCGTGCCAAAACCGAAACCTATCTGCGTGAAATCCTGCAAGGGGCAAGAGATTTCCGGTTTTAAGGAGAAACGCTTATGGAACAGAACCGCAACCAGACACCCCGTGCCAATCGGGTACACATTGGCTTTTTCGGGCGGCGGAATGCCGGTAAGTCCAGCCTGATCAACGCCGTTGCCGGACAGACGATCTCTGTGGTTTCCCCTGTCTGTGGCACCACCACAGACACCGTGGAAAAAGCAATGGAACTGCTGCCGATCGGAGCAGTTGTGCTGATCGACACCCCCGGTCTGGACGACACCGGCACACTGGGAGAACTGCGGGTACAGCAGGCAAAGCGGGCATTTTCTCACACAGATCTGGCTGTGCTGGTAATCGATGCCTCCACCGGCATGACTGAAGCAGACCATACCATTTTGCAGCAGCTGGAACAACAGCAGATTCCGGTGTTGCAGGTGTGGAACAAATGCGACATCGCAGACAACGTTCCGGAAACCGGCATTGCTGCCAGTGCCAGAACCGGACAGGGTATCCAGATGCTCAAGGAACAGCTGGGAAAACTCTACCAGCAGCATGCCGAAAAGCAACCGCCGTCCAGTCTGTTCGGCAGCCTGCTCCGACCGGAGGACGTGGTGCTTCTGGTCACTCCCATTGACGAATCGGCTCCGAAAGGGCGTATGATTTTGCCGCAGGTACAGGCAATTCGGGAGATTCTGGATCAGACTGCCGTCTGTCTGGTGACACAGCCGGAACAGCTGGCTCACACCCTTTCCCTGCTGAAACAGCCGCCGCGGCTGGTGGTCACTGACAGTCAGGCGTTCGGACAGGTCAAATCACTGGTGCCGGAGGAGATCTTGCTGACATCGTTTTCCATTTTGTTCGCCCGCTATAAGGGCGTTCTCGCTCCGGCAATGCAGGCGGCACAGACTCTGGAAACCCTTCCGGAAAACAGCCGGATCCTCATTTCTGAGGGCTGCACCCACCACCGCCAGTGCAACGACATCGGCACAGTAAAACTGCCCCGCTGGATCACTGCACACACCGGCAAGCAATTTTCGTTTTCGTTTTCCTCCGGCAACAGCTTTCCGGAAGACCTCACGCCCTACCGCCTTGTGGTGCACTGCGGCGGCTGTATGCTGAACCAGCGGGAAATGGAAACCCGTGCCGCGAGAGCCGCTGCACAGGGCATTCCCTACACCAATTACGGCGTACTGATCGCCTACCTCAACGGCATCTTAGAGCGAAGCCTGACGTTTTTGAAAGCCCTGGAAAACTCGGAATAAAGGAAACACGGAATAAAAATCCCTGCTCCGGATCATACCGGAACAGGGATTCTTTTCTGTCTGTAGGATACAGGATTTTTTAGGGCAATACCGCACAAAGATTGTGCGACAGATGCGTCGTCAAATTTTTCGTCAGATGAAACAA
>OOCF01001156.1_pt1 | contig 11649 bp, 10 predicted proteins | sample 1671001 | NCBI WGS metagenome assembly OOCF01 (sample SAMN06348112, study PRJEB24527) | human gut metagenome | biome: human gut; feature: ankylosing spondylitis patient; material: feces | host: Homo sapiens | place: China | collected 2015-10
TGTCCTATTCTGAAGCTCAACCAGGATAAAATGACATCATTGATTTATACAGTATTTGGATCATTTTATTTTGGGATAGGCTTTGGCGCGCTCATTCTGCTGCGCCGCAATGCTGATCTGATTACGCAGTCTTCTTTATGGATGGAACCGGGAATTTTTCTTGTCATGTTTGCTCTTGTTGATACATGGGCAAGCGACTCTTTTGCTTATCTCGTCGGCCGCCGCTTTGGCAGGCATAAAATGGCACCGCATATCAGCCCGAATAAAACAGTGGAAGGACTTTTGGGAGGAGTTGCCGGATGTATCATCCTGGGGACTATTGTTGCATGGGCCTTTGGGTACAATGTTTTCTACGGGTTTATCATGTCATTGATGGCTTCAGTCATGGCACCGATAGGAGATTTGTTTGAATCCTACATGAAAAGAGCTTGTGACGTTAAGGATTCGGGACAGATTCTGCCGGGGCATGGTGGTATGATGGATCGTTTCGACAGTATTCTTTTTGTAGCCCCCGTATTTGTCTCCACATTAATACTCTTTGCTCATTAAAATGAATTTCTAAATAAGGGAGACCGTATGAAGGAAATAGCAATCTTAGGAAGTACAGGTTCTATTGGAACACAGGCACTTGAAGTGATCAGACTCCATCCGGACCTTTTCCATGCACAGGTTTTGGCTGCGCATGTCAATGTTGAGCTGCTTCTAAAGCAGGCACATGAATTCAACCCTTCTGCTATTGTAATAACAGATAAGGACGCAGGAGAAAAATTCAAATCATCATATAATGGCAGCGCTGAAGTCTATATCGGCGATGGGACGCTGGAAAAAGCCGCCGTACGCGATGACGTCGACATAGTCCTTGTTTCAGTCGTCGGTATCAATGGCCTTCTTCCGACTCTGGAAGCAATCCGTGCGGGTAAAGAAATTGCCTTAGCCAATAAGGAAACTTTAGTGGCCGGAGGCGCGCTGGTCATAGAAGAAGCGAAAAAGCACCATACATTGATCAGACCTGTTGACAGTGAACATAGTGCTATATTCCAGTGCCTCCTCGGACAGGACATAAAAAAGATTCATAAGCTCATATTGACATCTTCCGGAGGTCCTTTCCTGGGAAAGACCAGAGAGGATCTGGAAAATGTATCGCTGTCTGATGCATTAAAACATCCTACCTGGCATATGGGCCAGAAGGTTACGCTTGATTCAGCCACCATGTTTAACAAAGGGCTGGAAGTGATAGAGGCTCATTGGCTTTTTGGTGTTGATTATGACGATATCGATGTTGTCATTCAACCGCAAAGCATCATTCATTCGATGGTAGAGTATATCGACGGATCGATTATCGCGCAGATGGGAAATCCGGATATGAGACTTCCTATCCAGTTCGCATTTACGTATCCGAAACGAATGGAAACACCTTCCCATGAATTCATGGATTGGAAGAAATTATCTGCCATCAAAATTTTGCAGCCTGATTATAAGGTGTTCAGATCACTTAAGCTGGCCTATCAGGCTGGCAAGGCAGGCGGTGATATGACCACTGTCTTCAATGCAGCCAATGAAGAAGCAATCAAAGCCTTTATCAGAAGTGAAATAAAATTCCTTTCTATTTTCGACGTTGTAGAAGAAGTTCTGGACAATTGGGATGTTCATGATATTCATTCCATTGAAGATGTAATAAGCGCAGACAAAAATGCACGAATCGCCTCCGCATCTGCCATCCAGAGGTTCAAATGCTGATTCACTATATTCTTGCGCCTATCTTTGCACTGACTGTCGTTATTCTTTGCCATGAATTTGGCCATTTTATCTTGGCCAAGTGGACGGGAATGCAGGTGGACGAATTTTCGGTGGGAATGGGACCGCGTATTGCTAAGATAAAATGGCATGACACGGTATATTCTCTTAGAGCGATTCCTATCGGAGGCTTCAACCGCATAGCCGGAATGAATGATGATAATCAGGGAAATCCCAAATCATTTTCGAGCAAATCAGTTTGGGCCAGGTCAGCGGTTGTTCTGGCAGGCGCTTCATTCAACGTTTTACTGGCATTTTTCATTTTTGCCGGTGTTATTTTTGTCTCCGGATATAGTACCGTATCCAGCAGTCCTGTTATTGGAAATGTGATTTCCGGCATGCCTGCTGAGCAGGCAGGACTGCAGGCAGGGGACAGAATCATATCTGTAAATGGAAATCCTGTAGAAGCGTGGACAGATGTAAGCCGTTCGACTTCAGATTTAGGAGAAGGAGAAGCGGCCCGTGTCATTGTTTCAAGAGCGGGCAAATCTGAAGAATATGATATAATGCTACAGAGAAGTGATGACGGAAGACTTCTGCTTGGAATTGCTCCGTCCATTGAAAAGCATACGGCCTCGTTGTCAGATGCAGTATCCATGGCTTCAAAGTACTGCATCAATGTCTTGAAAATGACCGGTCAGGGGATTTATGCAATGATCGGCGGCAGTACGGAAGGCATTGCAGGGCCGATTGGCATTGCAAAAATGTCCGGCGCGGCTGCCAGTGCAGGTTTCGGTGCACTTCTCCTGTTTACAGCGGTTTTAAGTTTGAATATAGGATTGCTGAATCTTCTGCCTATACCGATCCTGGATGGGGGACTGTTTGTCCAGATCCTTGCAGAATCGGTCATCGGACACAAAGTGTCACAAAAGACCGGCTACTATATCCAGACGCTGGGACTATCCATAATATTGATGATATTTATTTTCGCGTTGGCGAATGATGTTTCAAATTTTTAAACGAATCAGGTGATTAAATGACCCATGAAAATACTCGGCAGGTAAAAGTGGGAAACGTGCTTATCGGCGGCGGCGCTCCTGTTGCCATTCAGTCTATGAGCACATTCAATCCTGTAAATACTGAATATGCCGCAGCGCAGATCAATGCCCTGCATGAAGCAGGCGCTGATATTGTCCGGGTGGCAGTTCCGGATAAAAAAGCGGCTGAAGCTTTAAAAGCTCTTAGAGAGAAAGTTTCTGTACCTCTTGTTGCAGATATCCATTTTGATTACAGGCTTGCCATTACGGCAATGGAATCCGGCATTGATGCGCTGAGAATCAATCCCGGAAATATAGGAAAAATGGAAAATGTCATAAAGGTAGTCGATATGGCAAAGAAGGTCCATATTCCTATCCGTGTCGGCATCAATGCAGGGTCCCTTCCGGAAAAGATACTCGACGAATTCGGCGGGCATCCAACCGCAGAAGGCATGGTAGAAGGCGCATTGACACATGTACGTATCCTTGAGCAGGAAGGTTTCAGGGATATCGTCATTTCTGTGAAATCCAGCGATGTTCCGATGATGGTCAAAGCGAACAGGATACTGGCAGATAAGGTAGAATATCCGCTTCATTTAGGCGTCACAGAAGCAGGGACACTTTATCGCGGCACGGTCAAATCCGCAATCGGTATCGGTTCGCTTCTTCTGGACGGCATTGGAGACACCGTACGCGTATCTTTGACAGATGATCCGCTGAAAGAAGTAAGAGCTGCCAAAGAAATATTGAGCTCTGTCGGAATCCAGCAGTACGGGCCGGTTCTCATTTCCTGCCCGACTTGCGGCCGTACACAGGTCAATTTGATCGATATGGCCAAAGAAGTGGAAGAAAAGATCAAAAGATTCAAAAAACCTATTAAAGTCGCAGTCATGGGATGTGCCGTCAACGGCCCGGGAGAAGCAAGAGAAGCTGATTTCGGAATTGCAGGCGGCGTAGGAGGTGGCCTGGTATTTAGAAAAGGCAAGGTCATCAGAAGCGTACCGGAAAATGAATTGATTGATGCGCTTATGGAAGAAATTGAAAAATTTGAAACCGAAGGGGAAAATTAAATGTTAGCATCTAAACTGTACAGTCCTACATTAAGAGAATTACCATCTGACGCCGTAGTTATGAGCCATAAGTACATGCTTAAGGCAGGTATGATGAGAAAAATCGCAAACGGCACTTATGCTTATCTGCCGCTGGCATTCCGCTCAATCCAGAAGATTGAAAACATCATCCGTACCGAAATCAATAAAACCGGTGCGCAGGAAATCTTAATGCCCATTATTCAGCCGGCAGAAATCTGGCAGGCTACAGGACGCTGGAATGTTTATGGCGAAGAGATGTTCAAATTGAAAGACCGTCATGGACGCGATTACTGTCTTGCTCCGACACATGAAGAAATGGTTACCACACTGATCCAGATGGATACCAACTCTTACAAAAAGCTTCCGGTATCCGTTTACCAGATTCAGAATAAGTACAGAGATGAAAAACGTCCCCGTTTCGGTCTTATGAGAAGCCGCGAATTCATTATGAAGGACGGCTATACATTTGATGCCGATGAGGAAGGCATGAATAAGCAGTATGAGCTGATGTATGATGCTTATACCAGAATCTTCACACGCTGCGGACTGAAATTCCGTCCGGTTATTGCAGATTCCGGTGCAATCGGCGGCAATGCATCCCATGAATTTGAAGTTCTGGCAGATTCCGGCGAAGCAGATATTGTTTACTGCAAAGATTGTGATTTTGCAGCCAATATCGAAGCCGTCAAGCCTAATACATTAACATCGGACGTCAAAAATGACAAAGAAAAAGAAATCGTTCAGACTCCAGGCCAGCATACAATTGAAAAGGTATGCAATTACCTCCATCTGCCTGTGAAATCTTCCGTAAAAGCAGTTGTTTATAAACTGGATGACACAGTAGTTCTCGCTATGGTAAGAGGAGATCATGAAGTCAACGAAGTACGCCTGCAGAGCATTTATAATGCAATCAATGTAGACATGGCATCTGATGAAGACCTCAAGGCATGCGGACTGACTGCCGGATACATCAGCCCGATTGGTTTAAAAACCTCTGAGCACTTTGATATTATCTGCGATGCTTCCGTTATGGAAATGCAGGATGCATGCTGCGGCGCAAATGTTAAAGATGAACATTACATTCATGTCAATCCAGCTAGAGACTTTGGCAATGTGAAGGTGGATACGATCCGTCAGATTGATGCAGGTGATGTCTGCCCGCACTGCGGAGGAAAGATCGTACTGACCAAGGGCATTGAAGTAGGCCAGGTTTTCAAGCTTGGAACAAAGTACAGTGAAAAACTGGATGCGACATTCCTTGACAACAACGGCAAGTCCCGCCCCATGTTCATGGGATGCTATGGCATTGGCGTAACACGTACGGTTGCAGCTTCTATTGAGCAGAACCATGATGAAAATGGTATAATCTGGCCAGTAGCCATTGCTCCTTACGAAGTGGTTATCGTACCTGCCAATAACAAGTCAGAAGACGTAATGAAGGCTGCTGAAGGCCTCTATAATGCACTTGAAAGCAGTCAGGATGAAATCGTATTTGATGACAGGGCAGAAAGAGCCGGAATCAAATTCAAGGATGCGGATCTGATCGGATACCCGCTGCGCGTCACTATCGGAAAGAAGTGGCAGGAATCCGGATGCGTAGAAATCAAGCTCCGCCGTACTGGTGAAGTATTTGAAGTTCCGTATGAAAACTGCGCAGAAAAAGTAGAAGAACTGCTTAATTACCTGCGTGAAAATAATCTGTAAGCATTGAACTGCCCGAGCAGAGGAGGGGATTTTATGGATTTAAATGAGTCAGAACTTAATGATCTGAGGAATAATATTCGTGAAATTGATAAGGATCTGGTCAGCTTATTTGAAAAAAGACTTACCCTCTCAAAGGCAGTAGCAGCTTATAAGCTGAAAGCAGAGAAGCCGATTTTCGATGAAGCACGGGAAGAAAAAAATATAAGGGAAGTTTCAGAATTGCTTCAACATGTATCGGAAAAGCAGAATTTTATCAGATGGTACACGTTGTTGATGGATATCAGTAAAGATATACAGAAAAAGTTGATTCTAGGAGAGAAAGATGACTGAAGAGATTCAGGGGATTGTAAAAAAAACAATTTTTTCCAGTAAGGACGGCCGTTTTTGTGTTTTTCTGATTGAAGAAAAAGAAAGCGGCAAGACTGTTACTGTCTCTTTACCCCCGTTTTGGGTTGCAGTTCAAAGCGCAGCAGATGCAGGCATTTGTCCCGGAGAAATCAGAAGAAATCAGAAAGTATCTTTCTTCAGGCGTTATAGCAGGAATTGGTCCGGCTATGGCCGATAAGATCGTTGACTTTTTTGGAGATAAAACACTTAAGATCTTTGAAAATAATATCGATGCATTGCTGGATGTGCCCGGAATCGGACCGAAAAGCTTGAAGAAAATCAAAGAAGCCTATGATGAGGTGGCAGGGCTGCAGGATATCATTCTGTTCCTGCAGTCTGTCAATGTTTCAGAAAAATTCGCAGCAGATCTGCAGACTCTGTATGGAGAAGATCTGGATATCATTTTGAAAGAAGATCCATACCAGCTCCTTCACGACATACCGGATATGCATTTCCAGGACGTGGATAAGATTGCTCTGGCAATGGGCGTATCTGAACTGTCTGCTGACAGGATTTCTCATGGCATCAAAAATGCCCTGTGGTATGAATACAGCCGGGGAAATTCCTGTGCTCCCAAGGATCAGGTCTATCAGGAAGCAGCGGCCATGCTTGGACTTTCATATGATTCCGTAAGTACGATTGCTGCTGATTTTACGGGAAGAGATAAGCCTGATGAGCTGATACATGAAGGCATATCTTACTTTTACCTGCCTTTCCTTTATGAAGCAGAAACAGATTCAGCAAGGCGGATCAGAAAACTTCTGGATATGGAGCCTGAAGGCAGATCCGTTAATTTATCTTTGGAAAGGTTTGAAAAATCGAACTTTATTACTCTGGAAGATGAACAGAAGGATGCTGTAAAAAAATCGCTGGATTTCGGGCTGGTTGTCATTACCGGAGGACCCGGAACAGGAAAGACGACACTTGTGAAAGCAATTGTATATGCGGCTGAACAGTGCGGCCTCAAGGTCAAATTAATGGCGCCGACCGGACGCGCGGCAAAAAGGCTGTCCTCATCCAGCGGACGGGAAGCCGAAACCATTCATAAAGCTCTTGAAGCCGAGCTTCACGAAAACGGAGAGGCATACTTCAACAAGAACCAGTCAGATACCTTATCCGAGGATATTATTATAGTTGATGAAGCATCCATGATGGATGTCGTCTTATTCCATTCCTTGCTGAGCGCTTTGAAAGAGGGCACGCATCTGATTCTTGTGGGAGATGTGGATCAGCTCCCTCCGGTAGGGCCGGGAAATCCTCTTAAGGCAATTATTGAAAGTGAAATGGCGCCGGTCGTGAGATTGAATCATATATTCCGCCAGGAGGAAGGAAGCGGAATCATTGAGAATGCTGTCCTGATCAGAGAGGTGAAATACTGCTGCCCGGATGAAAATGGCGATTTCCAGATCTTATATACAGATTCTGAGGATGATGCTTTCCATAAAATAATGACCCTGTGCTGGCACTTCCACTATGCCGATGAAGATAATAAGCTGAAAATGCAGGTACTTTCTCCCATGTACAAGGGTGCATGCGGAGTCGATCATCTGAATGCATCCATTCAGAAAGTGGTGCAGGGCAGTGATCATCTTCCATTTCCATTTGCTGTAGGTGATAAGGTCATGCAGCGCAGAAATGATTATGAGAAAAAAGTGTACAACGGAGATGTCGGGATTGTCTGGGCGGTCAATGAAAACAAACTTTTTGTAAGATATTATGAGAAGGAAATAGAATACACCCGCGCTGAGTGGGGAGACCTCCAGCTTGCCTATGCATCGACCGTGCATAAGAGCCAGGGAAGCGAATATGATACCATCATTTTTGCATTGCTTCCGGAGCAGAGAATCATGCTTCAGCGCAATTTGCTTTATACCGGAATTACGAGGGCGAGAAAGAAAACTATTCTAGTGACGACGGAAAGCGCACTTTCCCAGGCAATCAGCTCGACACGCACGCAGCATAGATACAGCCTGCTTCTGCCCTTGATCAAAGGGATGAACCATGAATAGGTTTATAGAAATAGCAGCCGAGCTTCTGTATCCCTGGTGCTGTCCCGGCTGCGGAAAGCTTACCAGCTATAAGACAATCTGGTGCGGCAGCTGCATCAATGATACATGGAATCCCCGTCTGATCAATTCATCAGTAACGGACCATTTAGACGGCTGCTATACGCTTTGCGATTATCACAGCGGGATGAGAAAATGCATACTGCAGCTCAAGTACAACGGAAAATCAGAACTTTCAAAAGCCTTTCCGCCCCTGCTTGACAGATTTCCCTGGTGGGACCGGATGGAAGACTTTAAGATTGTCATTCCGGTGCCTCTTGCATCAAGGAAGATGAAGGAAAGAGGATACAACCAGGTCGATAAAATGTTCCAGAAATGGATGGAAAGTGCAGGGAAAGAATATTTCCCGCAGGGGCTCGTACGTCTGCGCAGGGGTGAGACACAGTCACTCCTTACACGCGTGGAAAGGTACAAAAACATAAAAGGAGCTTTTCATATCAATAAAGGGATGGACGTGAAAGGCAGGAAGATCCTTTTAGTTGATGATGTCTATACAACCGGCGCTACCATGGAAGCGGCTGCTCACGAGCTCAAACTGGGCGGTGCAGAGAAGGTAGTCGGAATGACAATTGCCAGCGGAGCCATATAGAATCAATGCAAATAGTTTATCTAAAAGGAGTAAAGCCATATGAAGTTGGTTAAAGGACCAGAAGCTGAAAGAGTGACTGGCGGGCTGTGGAGGCAGTTTCTGATTTCTGAAATTGCAGGAGAAATCATGCTTGGCGAAGTGCAGGATCATCTGTATGTGGAAGATCTGGACTTTAAAGGCAGGTCCAAGGATAAAGTCGTAAGGGATGCGGTGGAAAGCGGTTTCCTTGATTTGATCGATGATGCGACAGAACGTCTCAGCTTCTATAAAAAAGAGCTGGAACCGTATTCTGATATCACTGAACTCTTAAGCGAAAAAGAACTCAAGCGAGCGCTGTTTCATATGATATCAGGGCATACGCATTGCTTTTCCTCGTCAGTCATCACGGATAATCCCTATTACCAGTGCATCAAGATTCCTACCGTTGAAAAAGATCATATCCTTTTGACGATGAATGATTACCTGCCGGGAGAGTTTATCCAGACGTATCATGATAAACAGCATTCGGATAATGTGTTCATGCATGCTGAGGCCGGATTCTTTGACGATAAAGTCAATTTCCCGGTTCTTCTGGAAAACGGAGAAGTCTGGATGAGCCTCGTAATGAGTGAAATAGAGTCTATGGAAGAGCCTCTCCGTCTGGCGAGGGGAAAGGTAATCACATATGGATTGGGTCTTGGGTACTATGCATTCATGGCAGCGCAAAAGGAAACAGTCGATTCAGTCACCATCGTTGAAATGAATCCTTCCATCATCAAAATATTCAATGATGTTTTGCTTCCGCAATTCCCGCATAAAGAAAAAATCCACATAGTACAGGCAGATGCATTCGACTACGCAGACCATCAGGCAGACGGTGAATATGATATTGCTTTTGGCGATTTCTGGTCCGGTGTTGAAGAAGGGCTTGAATTCTATCTGAAATTCCTTAAGAAAACAGAAAGAATCAGAAAGACCAGATTTGATTATTGGATTGAGTCCTGCTTTGCGGAATATTATTTCCGGCCGGTTCTTATGCATTTCTTCATGCGTGAAATTTTTGGCAGAGATGAGGCTCTTTGGGAAAATCAGCACCGTATAAAGCAAATTCAGAAACAATTTGAGAAATTCTTATATGACAAGGAAATCGAATTAAATTCGGCAAAGCAGTTTGAAGACATTTTCAAGACGCCAAATGTGGTTCAATTAGTTCGTGAATTTGTCATGCATTATTATCGATAAAGGGGACCAAGGTGAATTTAAGTCTAAAGGTATTAGCGGCAGGCATGCTTCTTCTGATGCTGCCGGTTCATTCATGGGCTGATGACCCGAATACGAAAATAAAAGTAAGCGGAGCCAAAAATGTAACAGTACTGCTTAATGAAGGCGTATTATATGCTTCTCCGAATACGTTTGAACTAGGGAAGAAGTGGGATGTTTCAGAAGAAAAAAATAAAATATACGTCAAGCTGAAATCAGGTGCAGGCAGGCAGGAATCCGTCCAGATTCCATCCAAGATAATTTCAGGCAAACCATATGTCGATTTTGGATACTTTGCCGGGCAGTCTGGAATCACTTATAAATATGATGAAAAACACAAGAAAATCACGTTGAAAAAGGAAAGCCGTGATTCCGGGAAGAAAGAAGAAAAGAAGTCCCGGCAGGTCATCATATGGGATCCGGAACATGAATTCAGCACCAGCAGTATAAAAGACGTAGGTAAAGACAATGCAATCATAATTTCGCCGACCTGGGGATCTTATAAAGATGTTTCTCAAAATGATTTTGTTCCCGATCTGGTGTATTTGAAGGGGATAAAGGATAACGGATTTAATGTACTGCCTTTGATCCATAATGATTTTGATATTCCCGGAACATCTGCCTTTATGCATGATTCCAAAATGCAGGAAAAACTGATTTCCCGCATAGATGCGATTTCCGAGGTATATGATCTGGGCGGATATAATATTGATTTTGAAAATATGAAGCAGGAGGACAAGAACCTCTATACTGACTTTATCAAGAAGCTTTCCGGCGCTATGCATGAGCAGGGGAAAATGGTAACAGTAGATGTTACTGTGTACAATGAATGGTCTCCTACATGGAGCTTGTGCTATGACAGAGAAAATCTTGCAAAGGCAGCAGATTATTTAGTCGTTATGGGTTATGACGAGACGCCTGGGAACAGCACAGTTCCCGGATCTGTTGCATCTTATTCATGGCTTGATGACAGCATCAAGGTTTTAAAAAAGAGCGTACCGGGCGAAAAAATGATTCTGGGGCTTCCGCTTTATACAAGAGTCTGGGTTAATGAATCCGGCAGGTGGAAATCAAGGGTGCTGACCCTGAAATACACAGACCAGTTCATAAGCCGGCATAAATTAAGGCCTGTATGGAATGACGAAGAGAAGCAGTATACTTCCTCCTGGAAAGAAAAAGGAACTGCCTATAAAACATGGTTAGAAGATGCAAAATCACTCGAAGACAAAATGAGCCTGGTTGGCAAATACGGGCTTGGCGGTACAGCATTCTGGCGGTATGGCTTTGAAGCTGAAAATACATTCTCTGAGCTTCTGAATGTAAAAGAGAATCAGGAGAAAAACGGTAAAATCGATATTGATAATTTCTCCCTGCATGACTATTTGGCGGAGAAAAAACAGAAACTGCAGAAAATGCAGGAACAGTAAAAAACACCGGGCAAAACCAGCCCGGTGTTTTTTACTGTGTTATCTCAAGCAATATATTTAAGAAGAATGTGGGAGCTCCCATTAGCGTTCAATGAATTTATAAAACATATTATTCCTTTCAATGACATAGTTCTAAAAAGGAAACCGAAGATGAATCCCTGAATCTCAGATTTCAATCTTTTTGCGCTTGAGCCATGCATCCATGTAGGTGCATTCTGATTTCATTGAATAGTTGTTGCTTCTGATCCAGTCATAAAAAGCCTGAGCCAGCTGCGCAGCCAGTCCCCGGCCGGAAAGTTCATCGGGAACTATAGTATGAAGAACGGTAAACTGGTTATTTCCGTCCTCAGAGTATTCCAAATAGCATAAACCTTT
>OOCF01001161.1_pt1 | contig 11615 bp, 9 predicted proteins | sample 1671001 | NCBI WGS metagenome assembly OOCF01 (sample SAMN06348112, study PRJEB24527) | human gut metagenome | biome: human gut; feature: ankylosing spondylitis patient; material: feces | host: Homo sapiens | place: China | collected 2015-10
AAGCTGGGGGTATCAGCCCCGGCGGTGAACAAATGGGAAAGGGGAAACTCCTACCCGGACATCACCCTGCTGCCGGTGCTGGCCCGGACGCTGCGGGTGGACCTGAACACACTGTTGTCCTTTCGGGAGGACTTGACGGAGACGGAGATCGCGGAGTTTTTGAACCGGCTGTACGAGGTGTCCCGGACCGAGGGGTGCGGCGCGGCCTTTTCCCTGGCAGAGGAGAAGCTGCGCCAGTTCCCCAACAGCGACGCGCTGGCATACAGCGCTGCGGGGCTGCTGGAGGGCCTTCTGACCCTGTTCCCCGGCACCGATGAGACAGCCCGGCCCGGCCGGGAGGACTTTGTCGCGGGCCTGTACGAGCAGGCCGCCCAGAGCGCGGACCCCAAAATCCGGGAGTGGGCGACCTATACCGTGGCGAGCCGTTGCATCGCCCGGGGGGATCTGGACCGGGCGGAGGCGCTGCTGGACCAGATCTCCAACACCCACCGGGACAAGCGGGAACTGCTGTCCGCCCTGCGGCGGAAGCAGGGGCGGACCGAGGAGGCCTGGACCCTGCTGGAGCGGGAGCTGTTCGACCGGGCCCACGGCATCCAGACCACGCTGCTGTCCCTGATCGAGATGGCCCAGGCAGAGGGAGATCGGCAGCGGGCCCAGGGCTTTTGCGACGCCGCCCGGCGGGCGGGAGAGGCCCTGGACCTGAGCGATTACGCAGTGCTGTCCGCCCCCTTCCAGCTGGCGGCGGCGGAGCAGGACGGCCCGGCGGCGCTGGACCTGCTGGACCGGCTGCTGCATAGCCTGACAGTGCCTTGGGATCTGAGTGCCTCGCCCCTGTACCGGCATCTGGCCACCAAAGAGGCCGCCGGAGAGGCCCAGTCGGTGCTGCTGGAGCCCCTTCTGGACCAGGTAGAGGCGGACCCGGACTGCGCCTTCCTCCGGGAGATGCCGGAGTATGGGACGATGGTGGAGAAGTACCGGCGCACCGCAGATGGGGCATGAGCTGGCGGGACACGCCGGGCGGCGGATGAGACTGTCCGGTTCTGCCGGTGCCAGGACGCGGCGTGCCGCAGTTCTGCATTCCCTGCGGACCGTGCGGGAAAAAGAAAAAGCGGAAGGACGAAAGTCCTTCCGCTTTCATGTGTCTCAGCCGAACAGGGCATCGCCGCTCTTGAAGCCCAGGCCGGGGTGGAAGTCGAACTTCACCGCGCCCACGGCCACGTCGGGACCCACGGCCCGCTGGATGCGGGCGATGCCCTCGTTGCCGAAGCCGGCGCACAGCTCCATAGCGGTGACGCCTCCGGCGGCCAGCTCCTTCGCGGCAGCCTCCGCCTCAGCGTAGGTCTTGCAGCCCACCACGTTCAAATGGATGCTAGGGGTGGATACCACGGTGCGGGTGGTCTCATCGGCATCGCCGATAAGAAAGAGAAATGCGGCTTGCAGTGCCATTGTTATGTAGACCTCCCTGAAAATCAAGAATCAGAGCGAACAGATAAGAGATGCCGCTTTCCCTGCGGCTCTCTTATCTGCACACCCGTTATCTGGTATGTCACAGTCTGGTGACCACGGGGATAACCATGGGATTGCGCTTGGTGGTTTTGAACAGGTAGCTGCTGACGGCGGACTTGACGGAACCCTTCAGTTCCCCGTCATCCCGGCCCCGCTTGCGGGAGACGTTCTCCGCCGCGTCCCGGGCCACGCTCTGCAGTTCCTTCATCAGGTCCCCGGACTCCTTCACGTAGATGAAGCCCCGGGTGATGATCTCCGGCTCGCTGAGGAGGTTGCCGTCATGGGCGGAGATGGGCAGGACCACCACCACCATGCCGTCTTCTGCCAGGCGCTTGCGGTCCCGCATGACCACGGCGCCCACGTCGCCCACGCCGGAGCCGTCCACATATACCTCACCGGAGGGAACGGTGCCGCCCAACTTAATGGTCTTGGCCGTGATCTCGATGACGGAGCCGTTGTCGGCAATGGCGATATGGTTGCGGTCCATGCCCATGTCCTGGGCCAGCTGGGAGTGGATCTGGAGCATCCGCTGCTCGCCGTGGAGGGGGATGAAGAACCGGGGCTTCGTCAGGGCGTGGATGATCTTCAGCTCCTCCTGGCAGGCGTGGCCGGACACGTGAAGCATGTCGGCCCGATCATAGACCACCTTGACGCCCTTGCGGAACAGCTCGTTGATGACCCGGGACACCGTCACCTCGTTGCCGGGGATGGCGCTGCTTGTGCTGAGAGAAGGCCATGCGATACAAGGCGCTCATCTCCTCGCCCTGGGAACCGGTGGTGACGATGACCTGCTTGTTCTTGGGCAGGCCCTTGATCCGGTTGATGTCCACCAGGGTGTTCTTGGGCACCTTCATATAGCCCAGCTCTGTGGAGACCTTCATGATATTTTCCATGGACCGGCCCGTGACGGCCACCTTCCGGCCGAAGGCCGCGGCGGCATCCAGCACCTGCTGGATCCGGTGGACGTTGGAGGCGAAGGTGGTGACGATGATCCGGTCCTCGCATCCCTGGAACTGGCGCTTGAAGGTGGCGCCCACCGTCTTTTCAGAGGGGGTAAAGCCCGGACGCTCCACATTGGTGGAGTCCGCCAGCAGTGCCAGGACGCCCTCCTTCCCCAGCTCGCCGAAGCGGGCAAGGTCGATGACCTCCCCGTCGATGGGGGTGGAGTCGATCTTGAAGTCGCCGGTATGGACGATGGTGCCCATGTGGGTGTGGATGGCAAAGGCCACGGAGTCGGCGATGGAGTGGTTCACATGGATGAACTCCACAGTGAACTTGCCGGCCCGGACGCTCTTGCCCGGCTCCACCGTGATGAGCTTGGTGCTTTTCACCAGCCCATGCTCCTCCAGCTTCAGCTTGATGAGCCCCGCGGTGAACCGGGTGCAGTAGATGGGCATGTTCAACTGCTTGAGCACATAGGGAATGGCACCCACGTGATCCTCGTGCCCGTGGGTGATGAACAGACCCCGGATGCGGGCCCGGTTCTTGATGAGGTAGCTGACGTCGGGAATGATGAGGTCGATGCCGTACATGTCGTCCCCGGGGAAGGCCATGCCGCAGTCCACCACGATGATCTCGCCGCCGTACTCATAGGCGGTCATGTTCTTGCCGATCTCATTGAGACCGCCCAGGGGGATGATTTTCAATTTTTCTGCCATAGATCGATGATACTCCTTTGAAAAAATATGTAAAATACCCCCATAACAGCGGAAATGGCGCAAAATGAGCGCACGCAAACAAGAGACGCCCGTAGCCTGCGCGGCCCCGTTTCGCCGGCAGGGGTTCGGTCACGTCATTCCGTTGAAACCGTATGGGGTTTTATTTGACTGAGGCGGAGCGGCGCTCCGCACCAGTGAAATACTGTGGAACTGTGTAAAAAAGGGCGGAAAAGCAGTTGCTTCTCGACGCGCACTTTGTTATACTGAAACGAAGGCGCGGCCCAGGCAGAGGCACGCCCCGCGGCGCTCCGACAGCCGGCGGCCTGCCGCCGGCGGACACGGAAGGCCGCACCATTCTGCCCCTAGTATAGCACAGGTCAAGCGTTTTGTATACATTTTTTTCAAGAAAACCAAGATGACCGGCGGAAGGGCCGGAGAAAGGGAGTGAAGGGACATGCGGGCAACGATCAAGATGATCGCAGAACGGGCGGGCGTCTCCATCGGCACGGTGGACCGGGTGCTCCACGACCGGCCGTATGTGAAGGAGGAGGTCCGGCGGCGGGTGCTGGAGGTGATGGAGGAGCTGGATTACCAGCCAAACCGGGTGGCCAGCGCCCTGGCCACCAGCGGCATGGCCCGGCATTTCGCTATCATCCAGCCCACGTGGGAGAGCTATGTGGGCGAGGCCATGGCCGCTGGCGTGGCGAAGTTCCGGCAGGACCGTCAGGACTACAATGTGAGCGTCACCATCCACCCGTACCGCCAGGGGCGGATGGAGGACTGCCTGCACCTGCTGGACACGCTGGCGGAGGAGGTCCAGGGGATCGCCCTGTGCGCCGCGGACTGCCCCCAGGTGCGCCAGAAGCTGGAGCTCCTGGCGGAGCGGCGGATGCCGGTGGTGACCTTCAACTCCGACATTGCAGGCGCCCGGCGGCTGTGCTACGTGGGGGAGGACGCCCACCACGCCGGCCGGGTGGCCGGGGACATCGCCGCCAAGTTCCTCAGGCCCGGAGACCGGATCCTGTTGGTGTACGCCGACCACGGTTACGCCGGACACAAGGGCCGGGCAGACGGCTTTCTGGAGCGGCTTGCGGAGCGGGGGCTCCGGCAGGAGGACTGCCGGGTGGCAGAAACCCACGACAACTATGATGAGACGCTGGCAGCGGTGACCGCCGCTTTGGCGGAAGAGCCGGACCTGAAGTATATCTACATGGCCAACCGCTCCGTGCCTGCGTGCATGGAAGCCCTGCGCGGGGCCGGCCGGATGGGACAGGTGCGGGTTCTGGCCCACGACAACAGCCCGGAGACGCGGACCTTCCTGCGGGAGGGACTGCTGGACTTCATCATTGACCAGAACCTGACCTACCAGAGCCGCAAGGCCCTGTCGCTGCTGTTTGATGCGGTGGTGGAGCACCGGACGCCGGAGCGGGACTGTTTCTATCCGGAGAGCCCCATCCTCACGGCGGAGAACTGCTGAAAGACTTTCTCCGGCGCCGGCTTCCCGCGGAGGCCGACTCTGGGGGAAGCTGTTTTTGGGAAAAGCTGTGTACGCAAACAGAAGGAGAACCGTGTCATGGAACAGACGAAAAAGCCGCTGCCTGGGGCGGTACTGCTGCTGGCGGCCCTGGGATTTGTGCTGGGGACCTGCGAATTTGTGATTGTGGGCATTCTGCCGGAGATCGCGGAGGGGCTGAACACCTCTCTGGCGGCAGTGGGAAAGCTGGTATCGGTGTTCGCCGCCTGCTACGCGGTGGGGACGCCTGTGATCACTGCAGCTACCGGCGGAATCTCCCGCCGGAAGCTGCTGGCGGTGCTGATGGGGGTGTTCCTCCTCACCAGCGCGGCAAGCTTTGCCGCTCCTAATGTGGCGGTGCTGTATGCCACCCGGGTAGTGGCGGCGCTGGTGTCCGGTACGCTGACGGCGGTGGCCATGCTCTATGCCAAGGAGGTCGCCGCCCCGGAGCAGACCGCCCGGGCCATCTCGCTGGTATACGGTGGCTTTTCCGTGGCAGCGGTGCTGGGAGTGCCCCTGGGCACTGCCGTGTGCCAGATCCTGGGCTGGCGGTGGACCTTCGCCGTGATCCTGGCTATGGGCGCAGCGCTGCTGCCGCTGCTGCTGCGCTCCCTGCCCGCGGTGCCGGCACAGGCGGACAGCGGGCTTCTGAAGTCCTTTTCCATCCTATGGGACCCCCGATGCTCCCTGTGTGTGGGGATGATCCTGTGCAGCGCCTCCGCCACCTATATCGTGTACACCTATCTCTCGCCGATCCTGACAGAGACACTGGGGCTTCCAGCGGGGGCGGTGAGCCCGCTGCTGCTGGTGATGGGAGCGTGCAGCGCCGCCAGCAATCTCCTCTCCGGCCGGCTGGGGGAGCGGGGCGGCCTCCGGACCCTGCCCATGGCCTTCGCCGCCCAGGCGGTGCTGTTTGCCCTGCTGCCGCTGCTGCTGGGAAACCGGTGGGCGGGCCTTGCGGGGGTCTTTGCCATGGGGCTGCTCATGTACCTGCTGAACACCCCGGCCCAGATGCACGCGCTGTCCCTGGCAGAGCAGGATTACCCCTTCGCTTCCAGCCTGTGCGCCTCCGTGCAGCCGGTATCCTACAACTTCGGCATTGCTATCGGCTCTTTCATCGGCAGCGCCGTGCAGGAGGGGTGGGGATTCCGCCCCCTGGGCCTGCCGGCGGCAATGTTCGCCCTGGCGGCACTGGGGCTGAACCTGCTGCTTCTGCGCGCCAACGGCCGCCGGACGGCCGCGGCGGCATCCTGAGGACCATCAAAACAGGCTCGGGCCGGATCAGCCCGGGCCTGTTTTAACAGTTGCTTCTTGTGGGAAAAACTGCTATACTATTCTTCAATATGGGTATGTATGCGTTCCTTTCAAAAGGAGACCTGATCGAGATGAACAACAAGAAGCTCTCCCGCCTGCTGGAGCCCAATCTCAAGCTCTACTTCCTCTGCATGATCGTCTTCGCGGCGGCCACCGCCACGGTGAGCCTGCCTCTGGGACTGGTGGAGATCGCCTGCACCGTGGGCCTGTATGCCTATTTCACCAACCGTAACCAGAAGCGGCGGCAGAACATCCTCCAGTACATTGATAATGTCACCGGCAGCGTGGATACCGCCAGCAAATCCACCCTCATCAACTCTCCGCTGCCCATCATGGTGTTCCGGCCGGACACCGGCGAGGTGATCTGGAGCAATGAGAACTTCCTGCAGCTGGCCGGCGTGCGGGAGCACCTGTTCGAGATGAAGGTGGAGGATGCAGTACCGGATTTCCCCGTTCAGTGGATGCTGGAGGGAAAGCAGGAGTGCCCGGACCGGGTGGTGATGAACAGTCGGCGGTTCCGGGTGTACGGCAGCCTGGTGCGGGCCAAGGGCCGGGGGGCCGAGCAGAACCTGGTGGCCACTACCTACTGGGTGGATACCACAGAGGCCGACGACCTGCGGGAGCGGTACACCGCCACCCGGCCGGTGCTGGCCATTTTGATGGTAGACAACTACGAGGACCTGATGAAGGCATGCGCCGATACTCAGCGCAGCGCCGTGCTGGCCCAGATCGACGAGAAGCTGAACAACTGGGCCGCCTGCGCCGACGGCCTGCTGCTGAAGACGGAGCGGGACCACTACCTCTTCATCTTTGAGGAATGCCACTACGACCACTTTGTGGAGGAGAAGTTCTCCATCCTGGATGCCATTCGGGAGATCAAGGTGGGGGATGTGTGCCCTACCCTCTCCATCGGCATTGGCAAGGATGCCGACGCTATGGCGGAGCTGTACCGCAACGCCCGTCTCAGCCTGGAGATGGCCCTCAGCCGGGGCGGAGACCAGGCGGTGGTCCGGGGAAAGGTGGACTTCCAGTTCTACGGCGGCCGCAGCAAGTCCACGGAAAAGCGCACCAAGGTGAAGTCCCGGGTCATGGCCAGCGCCCTGAACGAGCTGATGGCCGACGCGTCCGAGATCTATATCATGGGCCACAGCTTTGCGGACATGGATGCCGTAGGCGCCGAGGCGGGGCTCTACTGCATTGCCCGCAAGCACGGCAAGCGGGCCCAGATGGTCATTGATCTGGAGCACAACGCCGCCGGAGCGGTTTTGGCCAAGCTCCAGGCGTTGCCGGAGTATGCGGGGGCGTTCACCTCCGGGGCGGAGGCATTTTTGAAAATGAGGCCGGGCGCTCTGGTCATTGTGGTGGACACCAACCGCCCCGACATGGTGGAGAGCCCCCAGCTGCTGGAGTCCAGCAACCGGGTGGCGGTGATCGACCACCACCGCCGGGCGGCCAGCTACATCGAAAACGCCGCCTTCAGCTTCCACGAACCCTATGCCTCCTCCGCCAGTGAGCTGGTGACGGAGCTCTTGCAGTATCTGGTGGAGCCCGCCGATCTGCTGCGGGAGGAGGCGGAGGCGCTGCTGGCCGGCATCGTGCTGGACACGAAGCACTTCACCCTGCGCACCGGCGGCCGGACTTTTGAGGCGGCGGCCTTCCTCCGCCGGGCGGGGGCCGACACCACCGACGTTCAGCGGTTGTTCCAGAGCGATCTGAGCGAGATGGTGTCCCGCTACGACATCATCCGCCGGGCGGAGCTGTACCGGGAGGACATCGCCGTGGCGGCCATCGACCAGGAGGGCGTGGACCGGGTGACGGCGGCCCAGGCGGCGGACGAGCTGCTGAGCCTCAAGGGCGTGAAGGCGTCCTTTGTGGTATTCCCCAGTGGGGAGAACGTGCAGATGTCCGCCCGTTCTCTGGGAGAGGTGAACGTCCAGGTGATCCTGGAGGCCCTGGGCGGCGGCGGCAACTCCACCACTGCCGGCGGCCGTGTGGAGAACACAGATGTGGAGACGGTGAAGAGTCGTCTGCTGGAGGCCATCGACGCGTATTTTGAAAAGTGAGGAGGAGCGCGGCCATGAAGCGATTTCTTTCCACATTTGGCATCTGCTTGGCGCTGGTGGAGGCATTCATCTTTTTCGGAGGATACCAGCTCTTTGATTTCAGCCGGCGCTGGTATTTGGCAGGCGCGTCCATCGCCCTGGTTCTGGCGGTGCTGGTGTGCATTCTGGTTCATCAGAATGACCGGCTGGAGGCGCTGGAAAAACGGACCCGGCAGCTGGAGGAACAAATTCAGAAACAGAACGACTAAAAGGAGACGTTATCATGAAAGTGATTTTACAGCAGGATGTGAAGGGCCAGGGAAAAAAGGGCCAGATGGTGGAGGTGTCCGAGGGCTATGCCCGGAACTTTCTTCTGCCCCGGAAGCTGGCCATCGCCGCCACGGCGGACGCCATCAACACCATGAACCTGAAGGAGAAGGCCCGCAAGGCTGAGGAGGCCCGGCAGAAGGCGGAGGCGGAGGCCACCGCCGAGAAGCTGAAGGAGTGCATGGTGAAGCTCACCGCCAAGGCCGGCAACGGCGGGCGGCTGTTCGGCGCCGTCACCACCAAGGAGATCTCCGACGGGCTTAGGCAGCAGTTCGGCATCGACATCCCCAAGCAGAAGCTGGTGCTGGACGAGCCCATCAAGGCGTTCGGATCCTATCAGGTGAAGGCCAAGCTGGGGTTTGAGGTCAACGGGACGGTGTACGTCTCCGTGTTTGAGGAAAAATAAAGGGAGTTCCTCTGTTTGGGGGCACGCTCTGGGGGAGAGGAATGGGCCGCCATTGCGGCAGTCTCGGGGGCTCCTGCGCCCGCAGGGGTGCGCCCCCGCTCTCTTTTTTGGCTGTGCCAAAAAGAGAGTGCGCCGCGCCCGGTGGAAGAGAAAAGGCGCTTGGCGCGCTCTGGTACAATGGCCCTTCGCGCTTTCCTAACCCAAACAGGTGGACTCCTATTCACGGCGAGGTGACAGTAAGATGGCAAACGAAGACCTTCTCCTGCGGCAGATGCCCCACTCTCTGGAGGGGGAGCAAGCCGTCCTGGGCTCCATGCTCATCGACGCGGACTGCGTCAAGGATGTGATGGACAAGCTCCGGCCGTCAGATTTTTACCTCCGGCAGAACCGGGAGATTTTTGAGACCATCTACTCCATGTTCACCTATGCCAAGCCCATCGACGGCATTACCGTCTGTGAGGAGATGCAGAAGGCGGGCACCTACGACGAGAACACCACCCGTTCCTATCTGGCCCAGCTGATGGAGATCACCCCCACCAGCGCCAACGTGATGGAGTACGCGGCCATCGTCCGGGACAAGGCGTTGCTGCGGGGCGTGGCCCAGGCCGCCGCCGAGATCACCGCCATGGTGCAGGAGGGCGTGGGCGAGGCCTCCGAAATTCTGGAGGCGGCGGAGCAGAAGGTTTACGCCGTCCGCCGGGGACAGAGCGCCCAGGACATGGTGCCCCTGCGGCAGGTGCTGCCGGAGGTGCTGGACCGGCTGGGAGAGATGAGCGAGAGCGAGAATCACCTGCCGGGGCTCTCCACGGGTATGTCCGCGGTGGACCAGAAGATCACGGGCCTGAACAAATCGGACCTGATCCTGCTGGCCGCCCGGCCCGGCATGGGCAAGACCTCCTTTGCGCTGAACGTGGCCCTGAACGTGGCCAAGGCCGTCCACAAGACAGTGGCCGTCTTCTCCCTGGAGATGAGCCGGGAACAGTTGGCCACCCGTTTGCTGGCCTCCGAGGCATTGGTGGAGAACAACCGCCTCAAGACCGGCGCCCTGCGGGAGACCGACTGGGAGAAGATCGCCGGGGCCGCCACCATCCTGAATAAGGTGGATATCCGGATCGACGACAATCCCATGCTGTCCGTGGCGGACATGAACGCCAAGTGCCGCCGGCTGGATGATCTGGGCCTGGTGGTGATCGACTACCTGCAATTGATGACCTCTGCCGGCGGCAAGGGCTACGCGGGGGAGAACCGCCAGCAGGTGGTGTCCGACATCTCCCGGATGCTGAAGATCATGGCCAAGGAGCTGAACGTGCCGGTGATCTGCCTGAGCCAGCTGTCCCGCGCCAGTGAGAAGCGGGACGACAAGCGGCCCATGCTGTCGGACCTGCGGGAGTCTGGCGCTATCGAGCAGGACGCAGACATCGTGCTGTTCCTGTACCGGGATGACTATTATAATGAGGATTCGGAGAAGCACAACATTGCTGAGTGCATTGTGGCGAAAAACCGCCACGGTGAGACCGGCAAAGTAGAGCTGCGGTGGATGCCGGAATACACCCAGTTCTCGACCTTGGATACGAGGTACGACGAGGACTGAGGTCTGTTTTGGGAGAGGTGAGGTACGGACATGGAGGAACTGCTGTCCCGCTGTCCCCGGTGGGTGCTGCCCGGTCGGGGGCGTCCGGCCCTATGTGCCGTGTCCGGCGGGCTGGACTCCATGTGCCTGCTGGACCTGCTGGACCGATGGTGCCGGAAGCGGGACGGCCGGGTAGTGGCTGCCCACTTCAACCACCGACTGCGGGGCGCGGAAGCCGACCGGGACGAGACCTTCGTCCGGGACTGGTGTGCCGCCCATGACATCGCCTTCGTCTCCAGCTCCGGGGATGTCCGGGGCCTGATGGAGCGGGAGGGCCTCTCTCTGGAGGAGGCGGCCCGGAGGCTCCGGTACGATTTTCTTCGCCAAGAGGCGGAGAAGCTGGGGCAGTATATCAAAATCTACACAGCCCACCACGCCGATGACAACGCGGAGACCATTCTTTTCAACCTGATCCGGGGCACCGGCGTGGCGGGCCTTACCGGCATGGCCTACCAGCAAAACGGCATTTGCCGGCCACTGCTGGACGTGACAAGGGAAGAGCTGGCGGCCTACGCTGCCGCCCGCCACATCCCCCATGTGGAGGACACCACCAACGCCGACCCCGGCGCCGCGGCCCGAAACTTCCTCCGGCTGGAGGTCATGCCCCGCTTGAGGCAGATCAACCCCAGAGCTGTGGAGCACATCAACGACGCCGGACGCCGCCTGCGGGTGGCGGACCAATCACTGGAGGAAGAGGCCGCCCGCCGTACTGCCCATGTGGAGGTGCAGGAGGGGCGGGTGACCTTATCCCGGCAGGCATTGGCAGAGGCCACGGACGCCGTGCGACCCCGGATGCTGCTGCGGCTCTTCGACCTTTTGGGCGTGGGGCGGAGGGATATCACAGCCGCCCATCTGCAGGCCATCCTGCACCTGACCCGGGATACCCTCTGGGGCCGGGAGAGCCGGGTGGACCTGCCCCAGGGCGTCACCGCCCGGTACTGCCGGGAGTGGCTGATCCTGGAGACCCGGCCCCAGCTTTTGACGGAGGTCCAGCTGTTGCAGGAGTGCCCCGTCGCCTGGGGCGATTACCGGATCACCCTGCTGGATCACCGGGAGGGGGAGGGACTTGCCCTTCGGCCCTGGCGGCAGGGGGAGCGGATGGGCCTGACGGTGGGCCCTGCGGCGCCGGGAGACCGTCTGGTTCTGCCGGAGACCCACGGGGGCGGCCGCAGCATCAAACGGCTGTGCATGGACCGCCGGATCTCCCTCCCGGAGCGGG
>OOCF01001166.1_pt1 | contig 11550 bp, 4 predicted proteins | sample 1671001 | NCBI WGS metagenome assembly OOCF01 (sample SAMN06348112, study PRJEB24527) | human gut metagenome | biome: human gut; feature: ankylosing spondylitis patient; material: feces | host: Homo sapiens | place: China | collected 2015-10
CATCACTTGCCGAACGGCGTGCCTCAGCTTTTAAGGAAATAAGCCCTTCGGGACCAAAAGGATAACGTTCTATGCCGTTAGTCTCCGTCAAATTCATATCCCAGATAATCTGCTTTTTGGCATAATCTCCCCGAATACCGATAATAAATTCTATCAATTCAGCAATAGGAGGAAGTCCTGCCCAACCTACAAAATTATCCCTTGCCATAAATCCCGGCTCAGCACTTTCCGGAGCATAATATTCCCAAAAAGTTCCAGTCTTCTTATAGACCTCAAACACTTGAGCATAATGATTCAAACAAATCTCCCGTGCCAGTTTACCATAACCTTTCTGCACAAGTCCCTGCATCACCATGTAATTAGTTCCCGGCCATACGCCACCCTGCCAATAACGGCCATTCTCCTTGTATTTGGGATTATCGGCAGACAAAGAAGGAATACGGTGTTTCCGGTTGAATGTGGCAGGATTATCCAATTCCTTCACCATACGGTCCAACTGTACAGAATCCAATACATCAGTAAACAGAGCCCAATAGGCACCTATTCCCTTGGTTGTACAGAGAGTACCGTCAGCATATTGGTCATAAAGGAAACCGGTCTTTTCATCCCAAAGATTGTCATGGATATATTTTCCCAGCATTTTGGCTTCGTCTTCAAACTCTTCTATCTCTTGCCAACGTTCCAGATAAAAGCCCATCTCAAGTAGTAAATTGGCAGTAAATAATTGCTGTAGGTTTGTATCCAACCAAATCATATGCCCGTGACTGTAGATAGGGCTGTATTCCGACGGAACACGGGGCATATTATCCATGCCGGTTCCCCATCCGCTTGACCAGTAGGTTCCATTTCTCCAAGTATGGTTCAATTTCAACCACTTATAATAAGCACAAAGTACCGGAAATATCTTGTGCAGGCGTTCTGTATCACCAAACTGATGGAAATAGACCATCTCACACCAAGGCATCAAATTCGGTCCGGTACTCACCGGATCATAGCGTTCAAAGCAATCGGCACCATCCGCCTTTATTTCACGGCAAATGAAACCGTCGGGATGCTGCTTGGCGTAAAAGTTGTTCAGCGTATTCTGGAAAGGAAAGAAACGAGTACCATAACGGGCAAACATCAGAATGAAAGAGGAATCCCACATAAAGATATTACCATTATAAGCTGTATCCAAATAGCTTGAGACAAAACCCGAGCCTGCTTGAGGAGCACGAATATTGCCGATAGCTATTTCCCATGCCTTCCAATACATTTCAAGTTCCTTGTCATGTCCACCCCAAATGGGGTTGGGAAGAATTTGCCGGGCTTCTTCGAAGCTCTTCGGCACAATCGTCTCAGGCCTTGCCACACGATACTCATTTTCGGTGACCAATGGTTCCTTTACATATGTATTCTTGTAAGGCAGATGATACTTCTCATCATTGCCACAGCTTTGAGCTTTCAGTAAAGGGAGGGCGGAGAAAGAAAGCAAGCCTACCAATAAAATGTGTTTCAACATGGGAAATAGGTATTTATAGATTTACAAATTAAGCAATTTCTTTATCTTATCAAAGATAGCAGTATTCTCAAAGATTCCGGTAAACTCCTCTGCACCGGGACCGAAAGCATATACCGGCACCATTACACCGCTATGACCTCCTGTTGAAAATTTACATACGATTTTGCCTTCTGCCAGGTCACCGTCCACCAGCGTAAGTCCACCGGTTTCATGGTCTGCGGTAACTACAACTAATGTCTCTCCATCCTTGGCAGCCCACTCATAAATAGCACCAACGGTACGGTCAAAGTCATGTGTTTCCTGCATCAGCAAATCAATGTCATTGAAGTGTCCGTAGTCATCCAGCTGCGAACCTTCTATCATCATAAAGAAACCGTTTTTATTTTGGTCCAGCAATTCGATACCTTTCAATGAAGCACGTGCCAAAAGGTCGCCACGTTCAGCAGGAAGAGGAGTATCGACGGGATAAGGTACGGCAAATACCTTACCACTCTTTATGCCAGCCAATTCATCCCAACTGCGAGGAGTCTGAAATCCTTTATCGCGTAGTTCCTTAAACAAGTCACGTCCATCTTCACGGTTTTCGAAAAGCTTGGCACCTCCACCGAATACATAATCGGCACTGCAATTAACGTAATCTGCTACGATTTCAGCTTCCGCATCTCTATCCTTGTTATGGCAACAAAAATCAGCAGGAGTGGCATCCCACAGACGGCAAGTCACCGCTATACCGGTCGATTTACCTTTAGCAGCAGCCAGGTCTACCAATGATTTCAAAGGACGTCCTTCGGTATCTACACCCACAGAATGATAGTTTGTCTTCTGCCCCGTAGCTATGGCTGTTCCACCCGCTCCCGAGTCTGTAATCAGCTTGTTGGCACAATAGGTTTTAGACAAGCCTACTACCTGGCAGTTATCCAAAAACAACTTGCCTCGATTGGCTGTCCAAGCAGAATATACGTGCATAAGGCTCATGCCATCACCAATCATCAAGATGACATTCTTTATCTTCTTACCTTGGGGAGCAGCAATCTTTGTCACCTCATAGGGATGTTCCAAGACATAGGTCTGTTCTTTATCACGGCGGCTTTGTGCCGATAACTCTACCGGCAGTAGCAAGACTGCCAAGAGCATAACGATACATATTCTTAATATCTTAGTCATAATTATTGTTTTATTATTCAACTGTTACTAAAATAGGGGCATGGTCGGAGAGGAAAGCATTATTCTCTGTTTCAGCCAATACACCATACCTCAAAACTTTCAGTCCATTACGTACAAAAACGTAATCAATCAGCGGACGTTTATCGTAAGGAATCTTTCCGAAATCATGGAAACTCCATGCCGGACCATAAACAATTGCCGATGCCTGGCGTGCATCTGTCAAGTGTTCCGGATTGGAAGGGTCAGTCACGTGTTTGATGACATCCGATTCCGGACTAGCATTAAAGTCGCCCGTTACTACTACGGGTAAGTTACCACTCAACTCATTTACTTTATCCAGCATAAGGCTTATACCTTCACGACGTGCAGCAACACCTACATGATCCAAGTGGGTATTCAATGCGAAGAACTCCTTGCCACTTACTTTATCTTGCAGTTTTGCCCATGAAGCGATACGCTCACAAGCTCCATCCCAGCCCTTGGAACCGGCAACTTCAGGAGTCTCGCTCAACCAGAAATAGCCAGAATCCAGCAAGTTGAAACGATCTTTCTTATACCAGAGTGCACTATATTCACCCTTTTCCTTTCCATCTTCACGACCTACACCGATGACTCCGTATTCCGGCAATCGTTGTTTAAGGTCTTCCAACTGATTATGAAGTACTTCTTGCGTACCCAATATATCCACATCATAAAAACGGATGGCATTTGCCGCGCGGTCTTTACGGTATTGCCAGTTGTCCAAGCTATCTTCCGGATTGTCATAGCGAATATTGAAACTCATGACATTAACGGGCTCTGGTGCAGGTGCCTGCTGCTTCACCTGTCCGCATGATGCAGCGAACAAAGGTAAAAATAACAAAAATAACTTTCTCATAGCATATATATTAAACTATTATTTCACAAATAAAGCCGATGCAGGGATGGGTGCCAACTTCTCGGCAGAAGGCAGTTTCCAAGCCCAGCTCAAATACTCACCTTCATAATCTTCAAAGTAATAGAGCTTGTAAGGATGAAAACCTTTCTTCAGCGCGACCATTCCGGTAGCAGGAATTGCAGCATGGGAAGCATCATTATTGACTACCTGCTCATCGTGAATGTACAAGACACTGCCATCGTCCGAACGGGTCTGGAAAGTATAGACCCCATCTTCGGGAACATTTATCAATCCAGAAAAGATATAACCGAAATGATCCTCCTGCTTAGCACCCTTAATAGAAGGTTCGGGCATGACACCAGACTCCAGCAACGGTGACTTTTCTACATCAGCCACTTTCTGGTAAGTGCCTTCAAAGTACTTATAAGATGTACCATTCTGAGTAGGATTTACAGAAAGAGCAGCCTTCAATTCAGCTTTCGTTGCCGATATGGATAATGTTCTGCTTGAGCGGAGACCTTCCTTGAATCCTTTGGCTTTTATTAAAGTGGTCTTGTCCAGTTCAAAAGGCTGCTCGTACAATGCCGACTGCTCTGTGGGCTCGCTGCCATCCAATGTATATCTGATTTCGGCATCCTTGGTTGTTGTGGCCAATGCAACCGTTACCTTATCCATAAACAAGTTCAAATCCTTATCCACATAGGGAATGGAAACGACTTCATCTTTAGTATAGGAATAAGGGGATGCTTCAGAGGAAACACCTCTCTCCATATTCGGCTTATCGGACAAAGTAAAACGAAGTTCTCCACCTTCCATCAACTGTGCATAAGTAATAAAATTTACATCTATCGGTTGTCCGTTCAATTCTACTTTTGTGATATAGACATTCTTCTTCGGATTGTTGGCAAGGATGGTCAAAGTCTTTCTATTTGCCAGGTTGACAACCGCTTTCTCAAATAGAGGAGTAGTCAGTGCAAATTCATTGCTTCCCGGACAAACTGAATAAATACCCAAGCTGGATAATATATACCAACCGGACATCTGTCCACAATCTTCATTACCAATGATTCCTTCAGGCGTAGGAGCGTACATTTCATGGAGCAGATGGCGTGTCATTTCCTGCGTCTTCCAAGGCTGTCCGACGTAATCGTACAGATAGGCGATATGATGGCTCGGCTCATTGCCATGAACATATTGACCTATCAGTCCGGTAATATCCACTAAATCGCCATGTACATCCGACTCTACTGTAAAGATAGAATCGAGTGCGGTAATAAACTCTTTCTTACCACCAAACAGTTGTGCCATACCGCTTACATCGTGAGGTACAAAGAAGCGATACTGCCAGGCTGTGGCTTCCGTATAGGCACGACCTACCTCAATAGGATTGAAGGGAGTTTCCCAGTTCCCATCCATCCGCTTGGGGCGGAAGAATTTTGTATTACCATCAAAAACATTGATATAGTTCTGGGAACGTTGAATATACTTTTGATAAATATCATCCTTACTCATTTCCTGAGCCATACGTGCAATACACCAGTCATCATAGGCAAACTCCAGCAAACAAGAGATGGACTCTTTCTTTATATTAGAAGGAATAAAGCCATTCTGAATATAGTAATCAGCTCCCTTTTTGTTCTTTTCAGAAGAAACTACCATAGCTTCCAACGCCTTTTCCGCGTCAAATCCTCTAATACCCTTCATATAAGCATCTGCTATAACGGACACTGCATGATAACCAATCATAGTTCCCGTCTCTCCGGCAGAAAGCGGCCAGATAGGAAGTTCACCCGAAGATTCGTAAATGTCCAGAAAGGAATTTATCATATTATTGACCAAAGTTGTATCAATCAAAGTCATCAACGGATTCCATGCACGGAAAGTATCCCAAAGCGAAAATGTAGAATATTGCACTTTGCCTTTTGGCAATTGCCCAATTTCCATATTATGACGGCGGTACTCACCATTGACATCACTCACGACATTGGGTACAACCATAGAATGATACATGGCTGTATAGAAATTCTTCAAGTCGTCCGTATTGCCGCCTTTTACCGTAATAGCAGAGAGAGCTTGTTCCCAAGCGGAACGGGCAGCACTACGCACGGCATCAAAATCGAAACCTATCACCTCGGTTTCCAAATTCTCACGTGCATTCTTTTCACTGACAATGGATAATCCAACTTTGGCTATAACCGGCTCTCCATTACTATTATCGAAGGACAAGCAAGCCTGCAAATCGGTACCGTTCAACTTAACTCCTGCAGAAACCATCTTTTTATTCTGTATAAAGTCTATGGCCTGAAAAGGTTTCGAGAACTGGGCTACAAAATAAACGTACTGATTGTCCGTCCATCCCCTGGTTCTGCGCATACCTGTTATTTCGTTGGCGGCAGTCTGTTCAAGTTCAGCCTCATAAATATATTCGTTATCAAGCAAATGAGTCAAATCTATAATAATAGATGCTTCTTTGCCGGAAGGAAACGTATAGCGGTGCATACCGGCGTGTGCCGTTACCGTCAATTCAGCTTTTATTCCTTCTTCTTTCAGAACAACCGAATAATATCCGGCAGAAGCATCTTCGTCTTTATGGGAAAAAGCCGCTGGCTGGTAAATGCTTTCCGTAGTCAAATCCGGTTTCAGCGTAGTAGGACGAAACAGTATATCCCCAAGATCAATGCATCCGGTCCCACTTAAATGTGTGTGTGAAAAACCTTTTAGAGTCGTATCATTATAATGATACCCCGAACAAGCATCCCAGTTTCCGGCACGCGTGTCAGGACTTAACTGTACCGCCCCGAACGGAACGGTTGCCCCCGGATAAGTATGCCCATGAAAGCCGGTACCTATAAAAGGGTCTACATAGTCTACGGGAGATAGTTCACCGGATGTACAAGAGCAGCAAGCCCAAAAGGCAGTAGTTGCACATATAAGAGTTTTTAATTTCATCAGACTGTATATTTGAAGAGCGCTGCAGACTGTCGGGAATGCCGTCTCTCCGTATATTAAAATGATTTTATGAATAGCCTTTGCAAATGAAAGAAAAAGAAGAAATATCTGCAAGGATCAATACCCGAAAATACCAACCCCTGCAGATTAGACCAATGGCAATGAGGTCTTTTTTTATATTTTATCTCTTTCAGAGAAAATATCAATCATAATGAGGATTCTGTTTTAACTTACCATCAGATTTGGTAATCTGAACCGAAGGATAAGGGAATACGATCATGTAATCCTGATAAGCAATCTTATCCGTATAATCCTCATACTCACCTACAACGAATGTGGAAGCAGGGTCCTGGCGGTTGGCATAATGACGTACGCGCGGACGGGCATTCAATTCGGCAGCAGCCAAAGCCTTTATTTCAGTATTGCCTGAGCGATACCAGCGTTTCAAATCATATAAATGGTCTGTAAACTCAAATGCCAATTCACAACGGCGTTCATGATATAGGTCAGCCATAGTAGCAGTGCCCGTCAATAATGCAACATTGGCACGTTTACGAATGCGATTCAAATCAGCCGTAGCCAAGTCCGCTTTATTAGTCATCAAATAAGCTTCCGCACGGAAAAGTAACATTTCTGCAAAACGGATAACCGGGAAATTAATACGTACCGTCGGCCAGTCTCCGTTTGTATTGATATACCCCTTATTGGCTGCATCTTCATACTTAAAGGGATCCATGTATTTATTAATCATAAAACCGGATTCAATATCCGAGCTTGAATAAAAAGCACGGGATTCACCCAAGAATTGAAATTCCTGACCATACTCTAAAACCGTACGAACCAAACGGTCATTACCAGCTCCGTCTTTCAACATCTCTTCGTAAATATCATAAGACGGCTTGTTCTGTCCCCAGCCATTATATTGTCCCCAGCCTTTGTTCTCAAGGACAACTCCCGGAAACTCCGAACCGCCACCTTGAGAGCCACCATTTCCAGGAATAGTCCAAATATACTCTTTATTCCACCATTTAGAGAAATCAGAAGAGAACAACTCTTCATAAGTACCGGCTAAATCACGTCCGTAAGCAGTTTCCAGTTCATTGACCATACTGATTACATTTCCCCATTGTGTAGCATCCCAAGTTGCCCAATAAGCATAAACTTTAGCTTTAAAAGCTACTGCAGCCGCATCGTGCGCGCGTCCTCTATCATTATCTCCATACTCTTCAAAACGGGGCAAATACTCTATTGCCTTGTCCATATCCGAGATAATCAATTTATAATTATCGATGACCGAAGCTTGCTGAGGAGGAATAGAATTGTCATAGCCACCTTCAAAATCTTCATAACGGACAAAAGGTACCCCTTGTGTATCAAGACCGTAACGATAAGCGATCAAGAAATGAGCCCATCCACGAGTGAAGTAAGCTTCACCGAGACTTCTCTTTTCAATATCACTCAAAGTGGTGCTTTTCCCTTTCTTAAGCAACTCTTGTATTACCCAGTTGGAACGTGCCATCACTTTGTACATAGTATCAAAAATAGTACGCAAAGGGGATTCGTCTCCTGTATATTTCAATGTAGCAAGTGTTGGAAAATCACGGGTCTTTCCCCACACAACGTCGCACGCGGCACCTTGTTCCCAAAACAGTTCGCGTCCATATACAGCTTCCTGATGAAATCTTTCATACAATGCATCTACAGCATCAATAGCCTGCAGGTCATTGGTAAAATAAGTCGTTGTAGTAGCATCTCCCTCTGGTTGCACATCAAGGAAGTCACTGCAAGAACTCATAAGCAATGTGGCAGACATCGCAAAAAATAATATATTTTTTTTCATAATCATTCTTCTCTATTAATTATTAGTAAGTCAATTTTACACCAACAGATAATACGCGAGATACCGGATATTTCAAAGCATCCCAGCCACCACATTCAGGATCCATACCAGAATATCCAGTGATAGTAGCAAGATTTTCACCACTGAAGTACACAGACAAACGGCTGTTACGGTCATTCAAATGAGACCACTTGCGGAATACATCGCTTAAATCATAAGAAAGGGTTACATTCTTCAAACGCAGATAAGAAGCATTCTCCAAATACCAATCAGATGCAGTCGTAAAGTTTCCATTCGGGTCATTCTTTGACAAACGAGGAATATCAGAACCGGTATTTGTAGGACTCCAAGCATTCAATATCCCGCTGGAACGGTTAAAGTTTCCTTCTACATCACTCAACAGCATGTACTTTCCTACATATAAAGCTTTTGCTCCACCTACTCCCTGGAACATGGCACTGAAAGAAAGTTTTTTCCACGTCATTCCCAATGTAAAGGCAAAAGTCGTCTTCGGAGTCGCACTACCCATATACTGACGGTCTGCATCCGTAATTTTACCATCGCCATTATGATCCACAAACTTCAAGTCACCAGCCTTGGCATTCGGCTGAATACCTACCCACTCTTTTTCACCATTATCATTGGTCACATATGTTCCATGTTTAGCATTCCACTCGGCGGCGTCTGAAGCACTTTGGAACAAACCATCTGTCTTAATCAAGTAGAAGGAATTCAGAGGTTCCCCTTCCGTACTCTGCATCATATAAGGGATGCTACGGAACCTTTTATCATTAGGCCACAAACCCGGATTGCCATCCGCATCCTTCACACCTATATCTGATACCCAGTTCTTTAAATACGAGAAGTTACCCGATACGAAATAAGAAAGGTTTTTGTTAATCTTATCGCTCCAATTAGCTTGAATCTCATTGGTTTGCTTGCGGAATTCACCTTGATTGATTAACATGGCATCGAGTCCCATAGTAGAAGGCCACCCCATTGATTGTGTCTGAATCAAATTGAAAGTACGTTTATCAAAATAGTCTAATGATACCGACAAACGGTTTTTAAACATCTCAACATCCAAGCCCAAGTCAGTCTGTTCTGAAGTTTCCCAGGTCAAATCAGGATTTAACGCAGAGCCGTTGTAAATCAAAGTATTCCAGATATTATTTGCCTCAGGACCATATTGTGCTTGTTCTGTCCACGAGCTTTTCTTCAACAAAGCAGACTTATAATTAAGCCCTATAGAGCTCAAATTACCTACACGCCCCCAAGAAGCACGCAATTTCAGCAAACTGATAAAATCACTCTTCTTAAAGAATTTTTCATTAGATATTTTCCATCCAAGGGTCACTGCAGGGAAATCACCATAGTTATTTTCCTTAGGCAAACGTCCAGCATAATCACGACGCCAAGATGCAGTAGCAAAATAACGGTCATTATAAGAATAAGCCAAACGGGCAATCAACGACACATTGGCATCAGGTCCAGTCAAATAGTCAGATGCTGTATCTGATCCTGCATACGCCATGTATTGTAAAAATTCCGATTCATCCGCAAAATCCTTACCCGTCACTTCCAGTCCACGCGTTTCAGAATGATCTGCCGTAGTCGAGAACAAGGCACCAACCGTATGTTCACCGAATGTCTTATCATAAGTCAGGGTATTTTCCGTCTTCCAAGCATCTCTACGGTAAGTAGTTTCTTGAAGATTATTCGACAAAGCCGGTTTACCTACTTCATCACGAATAGGATTGAACTTCTTGTAATGATTAGTCTTCATATTATAAGTAAAACGACTCGTAAACTTCAATCCAGGAAGTACATTAGCTATCTCCAAGCTGGTAGTGCTCCATATGTCACTTATCTTGTCATACAAATTCTCTGCTTCCAATAGACGTACCGGATTTACAGCATCCCCGTGGATATCAGAGAAATTCGAACCATATTTTTCAATATAGGCAGGATCTTCCGTAGTCACACCACCATAACTTCCGTCCAACGGATTATAGACAGTGGCACTTGCCGGCATGTAGATAGCCGAAAGGATAGGTCCTGTATAAGCATCGTTATCCGTAGCTTTGGAACGTTGGGTAGTGTTCTGCCATACAAAATCCTCACTGACGCTCACCCACTTGTTCAGCTGCATTTTACCATTATAACGTAATGTAAGATTCTTCTTGAAAGTATTAATCAAAACACCTTCATCATTATCGTAAGCAAAAGATATACGATTTGAAAAATTATCAGAACCTACATTCAACGCTACGTTATGACGTTGGTAGAAGGCAGTGCGGAAAATCTCATCCATCCAATCAGTACGAGTCGTACCTATCCATGGATTTTTGGTAACATCCCAACCGACTGGAAGCGAAAGTCCTGCATTTTGATGAGATATCTTACGCATCTCAATCTGCTGCTCCGCATTCAGTGGTTCTATCAAATTGGTAGCCTGACGAATACCAAAAGTGCCGTCATAAGTCAACGAAGGAGCACCTTGTTTCGCTTTTTTGGTAGTTACCAACACAACACCACCTGCACCAGACTGTGCGCCATAGATAGCAGCAGAAGCAGCATCCTTCAAAACAACGATACTTTCAATATCATTCATGGATGAGATAGGTGCACCGGGAACACCGTCCACAACCCAAAGTACATTGTCTCCATCTTGTGAGCCTTGACCACGAATCACAATGTTAGGAGAAGAAGTTGGGTCGCCACCATCGGCCGTAATGGTAACACCTGCCAGCTGTCCCTGCAGCATGCCTTCGGTAGAAGTTACCGGGCGAGCAGCCAATTCTTCAGTATTACTTACTACACCCACTGAAGCAGACAAGTCCTGCTTACGTGTATTCGCACCATACCCTAATACAACAACCTCATCCAGAAGTTCTGTATCCTCTTTAAGCACAATTACCATTTGTTTTTCTGCCACTGGTACTTCCTGAGTCACATAGCCGACAAAACTGATTACCAATACGCCGTTTTTATCGGCCGAAACATTAAAGTTTCCGTCAACGTCCGTAATCACTCCATTAGTCGTCCCCTTTACTAACACATTGGCACCAATCACAGGTTCGCCAGTCTGATCCTTTACTGTTCCTTTCACAGAAATCTGCTGTGCATAAGCACCTGCCGACAAGAACAGTCCCAACAATAGGGTCAGAATCGTTCGATAGATTCTAAGATTTACTTGTTTCATGCATTCAAAATTTA
>OOCF01001171.1_pt1 | contig 11524 bp, 9 predicted proteins | sample 1671001 | NCBI WGS metagenome assembly OOCF01 (sample SAMN06348112, study PRJEB24527) | human gut metagenome | biome: human gut; feature: ankylosing spondylitis patient; material: feces | host: Homo sapiens | place: China | collected 2015-10
TGATACCAGCCGCCGTTCACCTGCCGATAGAGACCGTAGTCCGCCCCATAGGAGAAGGTCTCCTCCGCCGCATTTTGCAGTACCACAACCGCGCCGGTGGTAGTGCATTGCTGCAGCTCCATCGTCAGCCCCTCCGGCGCCGCAGACAAGGCAGCCGCGGGCATCCCGCCCAGGAACAGCCGCTGGGTCAGAACGGCCAGCTCCTCCCAGGAGACGTTCTCCGCCGCCTGCAGCTCCGTGGCGCTGCCGGAGAACCACAGGCCGTTCCGCACGGCCCATTGGACAGCCTCCCGACTCCAGGTTGGGATGGTATCCGCGTCCCGGTATCCGGCCAGATCCCGGTCGCTCCCCTTCTCCAGCGGCAGATCCGTGGTCTTGGCATAGCGGTACAGCATCACCGTCGCCTGCTGGCGGGTCACCGGCGCCGCAGGACGGAAGGCACCGCCTGCATAGCCCCCTGCGATGCCGCTGGCCTTGGCCCAACAGAGCGCCTCGAAATACGGGGACCAGGAGCCCACATCCCGGAAGGGTGCGGAGCTGCCCTCGCTGACCACAGGAGCGCCGCCGTGGGCCACATGGGCGTCATACAGGGCGTCTGCAAAGGCCCCGCGGCTCACCGCGTCCGGCGGTGTGCTTCCAGTCCCGCTGGCGGCACCGCACAGCAGCAGGCAGGCGCACAGGCACAATATCCAACCTCTCCAGATCCGACGTCTCATTCGGCGTCACGCTCCCCTTCTTTGTTTTTCCTGACTCCATGCGCCGTGCGGGCCATGAGAACAGGCAAGCCGGTTGGCGCATGAGGGTTTTCCGCATACAGACCCACAGCCCGCGCGCAGGACTTTCAAACCGCACATGGTCCTTCTGCCATGGGTCTTTATAGGAATTAGACGATTTTTCCACAGGTTTTGTTTCATCTCCGGCAGAATTTTTTACCGTCGGCGAGCATCACAGGCCGTTGACGATGTTGTCCGGCCGCTCTCCCGCAGCCAAATGCTCCACATTTCGCCACATGTGGGCATGGGCTCGACGGAAGGATGCCTCTGTAATGCCGCCCAGGTGGGGTGCCAGGACCACTTTCCGCTGGATCTCCGGCGGCAGCGCCGTCAGGGGGTGCCCCGCCGGCACCGGCTCCGGGGACAGCGTGTCCAACCCCGCTCCGGCGATTTGCCCCTCCAGCAGGGCCTGCCGCAGGGCCTCGTTGTCCACAAGGTCTCCCCGGGCGGTGTTGATGAGGTACGCTGTGGGTTTCATCCGCCGCAGCAGAGCGGCATCCACCAGATTCCGGGTCTCCTCCGTGACAGCGCAGTGGAGGCTGACGATGTCGCTCTTCTCCGCCAGCTCCTCCAACGGCAGGTAGGTGACATGGTATTTTTTCTCCTCTTCCGGCAAGCGGCGGTGCTTGGTGTAGTAGTACAGCTCGCAGCCGAAGGGGACCAGCCGCTCCGCCGCGGCCCGCGCAATGTCTCCAAAGCCCACCAGGCCCACCTTGCAGGCAGAGAGCTCCGTGATCCCCTCCACCATGCACCGCTCTTTCATCTCCATCTGCCGTCCCGCCCGGACGGCCTCGTCCCCCTCCAGGGCATGGCGCAGGAGCATCAGTATCAGCAGGACCGTCTGCTCCGCCACGGCCCCGGCGTTGCAGCCCTTGTTGTTGCAGACGTAAATGCCCCGCTCCCGGGCGGCGGAGAGGTCAATGCGGTCAAACGCCACCCCCTCCGAGTGAATCAGCCGCAGGCAGGGCATGTGTTCCATCAGAGCAGCGGACACCACCGTGATGGCGTCCACGAACAGCACCTCCGCATCAGCGCCGGCGGCCAGAATCTCTGCCTCCGTGCTGTCCTTGTCCAGAAATACCAGCTCCTGCTGCTGGATGAAGGGCATCGCGGGCTGATAGGCCCGGTAACGGGCCTCCGCACCCAGGATCACAATCTTCACGGATAACGCCTCCCTCTTTCGTTCAACTCCATTATAACATCCCCCCGGCGGTTGTCCACGGTGAAAACCCACGAAATCCGGCCGTACAAACGCCTCCGGCCCGTGCGTCCTGCCGTCAACAGCAGACTGGATATGCCGGGGCAAAAAAGGAGGGCGGAATCTGTCAAATCTGCCAGTTGCGGCGCCGGAGAAAATCCGGTACAATAGGTATGACTTTTATGGTATTACCTATTTTGAAATCAGAAAGAGGTGTGACTATGAGCGGTCAGCCGGCCCAGACCAAGACCATCCGCTCTCAGCTGCTTGCCGACATGAAGGACGGTGCCTACGCCAGCTGCGAGCGCCTGCCCCGGGAGAGTGTCCTGGCAGAGAAGCTGGGGATCAGCCGCACGCAGCTGCGGGACATTCTGGCCTCTCTGGAGCGGGAGGGCTTCATCACCCGCCGCCACGGAGTTGGCACCATCATCAACCGCCATGTGCTGAACGTCCAGACCCGCATGGACATTGAGGTAGAGTTCCTGGACATGATCCGCCAGAGCGGACATGAGCCGGCGGTGGCCTTTGTCCGGGTTTCCGATGGGACTGCCGATGCCCAGGTGGCCGCTCAGCTCCGCATTCCGGAGGACACCCCCATCATCCGCATCGCCCGGCTGTGCACCGCGGATGGCCGGCCCGCCATCTACTGCGAGGACGTGGTGGAAAAGGCCCTGGCCAAGGGGGATTACACCATCCAGGACTTCAAGCTCCCCATCTTCCACTTCCTCCAGCGGTTCTGCGGCATCTATCCCTATCTGGATCTGACAGACGTGCGGCCCGCCGCGGCGGATGCCGCCCTGGCGGAGATCTTCCAGGTGCCCATGGGCACGCCGCTGCTGAACATGGAAGAGGTGGACTATGACATCGACGGACGCCCCGTGTTCTGCTCCAGCGAGTATTTTGTGGACGGCATCTTCCGCCACACCGTCATGCGGAAAAAACTCTGAGCCGCAGAAAGGAGCGCTTGCGATGAAAAAAGTTGCCGTCATCATGGGCAGCGACAGTGACTGGCCCGTGGTCAAAGGGGCCTGTACCCAGCTGGACGCCCTGGACATCCCCTATGAGGCCCATATCCTCAGCGCCCACCGGACGCCGACCCAGGCGGCTGAGTTCGCCAAGTCCGCCCGGGAGCGGGGATTCGGCGTGGTCATCTGCGCCGCCGGCATGGCTGCCCATCTGGCGGGGGCCTTTGCCGCCAACACCACCCTGCCTGTCATCGGCATTCCCATGAAGGGGGGCGTCCTGGATGGACTGGATGCCCTGCTGGCCACAGTCCAGATGCCCGGCGGCATCCCGGTGGCTACGGTAGCACTGAACGGCGCGAAAAATGCTGCTGTGCTGGCCGCCCAGATCCTGGCGGTGGAGGACGAGGCCCTGACCCGGCGCCTGGAAGCGGAGCGGCGGAAGATGGCGGAGCAGATCGCCGAGAAGGACGCCAAGCTCCAGGAGGAACTCCTGAAATCGTGAGAAATCGGAAATGAGGAATCGGAAAGTCTTGAGTCCGTCCTGACCGGACGGCTCAAAGTTCCGTATCCGCGCCATCCCGCGGCCGGATTTCTGATTTCTCATTTCTATTTTCTCTTTCCCTTCCGTTTTTCTAATGGTTTATCAATTGCCTATTCAAATATCTAATCTCTCAACAGAAAGAAAGGACGAACGCACCATGCAGAAGCTGGAACAGCTCTATGAGGGAAAGGCCAAGAAGGTCTTCCGCACCGACGACCCGGAACTTTACATCGTGGACTACAAGGACGACGCCACCGCCTTCAACGGCCTGAAGAAGGGCACCATTGCGGGCAAGGGCGTCATCAACAACCAGATGACCAACCATCTGATGCGGCGGATCGAAAAGGCCGGCATTCCCACCCACTTCGTTCAGGAGCTGAGTGAGCGGGAGACCCTGGTGAAGAAGGTCTCCATCGTGCCGCTGGAGGTTATCATCCGCAACCTCTCTGCCGGGTCCTTCGCCAAGCGGTACGGTGTGGAGGAGGGCATCGTATTCGACGCTCCCACCATCGAGTTCTCCTACAAGAACGACGAACTGGGAGATCCCCTGCTGAACAGCTATCACGCCCTGGCGCTGAAGCTGGCCACAGCGGAGGAGATCGAGACCATCAAGAAGTACGCCTTTGCCGTCAACGACATTCTCAAGGCCTTCTGGGCAGAGTGCGGCGTCACGCTGGTGGACTTCAAGCTGGAGTTCGGCAGACTGACCGACGGCACGATCGTTCTGGCGGACGAGATCAGCCCCGACACCTGCCGCCTCTGGGACGAAAAGACCCATGAGAAGCTGGACAAGGACCGCTTCCGCCGGGACCTGGGCGGCGTGGAGGGCGCCTATGCCGAGGTCATGCAGAGACTGCTTGCCCATGATGCCGACTGAGCTGAGCGCCGTGCTCCCGGCCCGCCACATCCAAGAGGAGTGCGGCGTGTTCGGCGTGTACGCGCCGGAGACGACGGATGTGGCCCCCCTGGCCTATTACGCCCTGTACGCCCTCCAGCACCGGGGCCAAGAGAGCGCCGGCATCGCGGTGAACGATGATGGCGTGTTCACCGCGTACCGGGATGTGGGGCTGGTGAACGAGGTGTTTCCGGCGGAGCGGCTCCGCTCCCTGGGCACGGGCACCATCGCCGTAGGCCACGTGCGCTACGGCACCACCGGGTCCGACAACAAGCGGAACGTCCAGCCCATCCTGGTGAACCACTACAAGGGCCGCATGGCCCTGGCCCACAACGGCAACCTCACCAACTCCCACGCATTGCGCCAGGAGCTGGAGAGCCAGGGCTCCATCTTCCAGACCACCACGGACTCCGAGGTCATCGCCTACATCATCGTCCAGGAGCGTTTGCGCGCCCCCTCCATCGAGGAGGCGGTCTCCGCCGCCATGGACCGGATCGAGGGGGCCTACTCCCTGGTGATCTCCTCCCCCACCAAGCTCATCGCCGTCCGGGACCCCCACGGCTTCCGGCCGCTGTGCATGGGCCGACTGCGGGACGGGGGCGTGGTGTTCGCCTCCGAGTCCTGCGCCCTGGACGCCATCGGCGCCCGGTTCGAGCGGGACATCCTGCCCGGGGAGATCGTGGTGGCGGACAAGTCCGGCGTCAAGTCCGACACCCGCCACTGCGGCAAGGCCCCCAAGCGGCTCTGCGTGTTCGAGTTCATCTACTTCGCCCGGCCGGACTCCGTCATCGACGGGTCCAGCGTCCACGTGGCACGGCAGCGGGCCGGGGCCTTCCTGGCCCTGGAGCACCCGGTCCAGGCGGACATCGTCATCGGCGTGCCGGACTCCGGCCTGGACGCCGCCCTGGGCTACGCCCGGCAGAGCGGTATCCCCTACGGCATGGGGTTCATCAAGAACAAGTACATCGGCCGCACCTTCATCTCCCCCACTCAGGCCATGCGGGAAAACGAGGTCAATATCAAGCTGAACCCCATCCGCTCCGTGGTGGAGGGCAAGCGGGTGGTGCTGATCGACGACTCCATCGTCCGGGGCACCACCTGCCGCCGGACCATCGACCTGCTGCGGAAAGCCGGGGCGAAGGAGATCCACATGCGGGTCAGCGCGCCGCCCTTTGTGGCCGCCTGCTACTACGGTACGGACATCGATGACCCCAGCAAGCTCATCGCCAACAACCACTCGGTGGAGGAGATCGCAAAGATCATCGGTGTGGATTCCCTGGGGTATCTGAGCCTGCAGGACGTGGTGAAGCTGGCGGACAATACCCAGTGCGGCTTCTGCACCGCCTGCTTCGGCGGGGGCTACCCCACCGCCGTGCCCCAGGACGGCGGCAAAGACCGATTCGAGTGCAAGATCAGTGAGAGGGAGAGGACCTGATATGGAGAGTTATTCGGAGAGCTACCGGAAGTCCGGCGTGGACATCACCGCAGGCTACGCCGGTGTGAAGCTGATGGCCCCCCACGTGGCCCGGACCAGGATCCCCGGGGTAGTGTCCGGCATTGGGGGCTTTGGCGGGTTGTTCGCCCCGGACCTGACCGGCATACGTGAGCCGGTGCTGGCGTCCGGCACTGATGGGGTGGGCACCAAAATCCGCATCGCCCAGCTGCTGGACCGGCACGACACCGTGGGCGTGGACTGCGTGGCCATGTGCGTCAACGACATCATCTGCTGCGGGGCAAAGCCCCTGTTCTTTCTGGACTACATCGCCATCGGCAAGAATGTGCCGGAGAAGGTGGCCGCCATTGTCTCCGGCGTGGCAGAGGGCTGCGTCCAGGCGGGCTGCGCCCTCATCGGCGGTGAGACCGCCGAGCACCCCGGCATCATGGCGCCGGAGGACTACGACCTGGCGGGCTTTTCCGTGGGCATCGTGGACAAGGGCGATATCATCGACCCGGACCGGGTCCGCTCCGGGGACGTGGTGCTGGCCCTGCCCTCCTCCGGCCTCCACTCCAACGGATTCTCCCTGGTGCGGAAGGTCTTTCACGTGGAGCATGCCAATCTGACGGTCTACTGTGAAGATCTGGGGGAGAGCCTGGGCGAGGCCCTGCTGACCCCCACCCGCATCTATGTGAAGCCGGTGCTGGCCGCCATCGACGCGGCAGAGGTCCACGGCATCAGCCACATCACCGGCGGGGGCTTTTATGAGAACATCCCCCGGTGCCTGCCGGATGGGATGACGGTGAAAATTGAGAAGGCTGCCGTCCGGACGCCACCCATCTTCAAAATGCTCCGGGAGACCGGCCACATCCCGGAGCGGGACATGTTCAACACCTTCAACATGGGGGTCGGCATGGCGGTGATCGTCTCCCGGGACACGGCGGACCAGGCCCTCTCCGCCCTGGCCCAGCACGGCTGCCCCGGCTATGTGATAGGTGAGGTGATCTCCGGAGAGGAACGGGTGATCCTATGCTGAACAAGGCCCGTATCGCTGTGCTGGTCTCCGGCGGCGGCACCAACCTGGAGGCGCTGCTGAACGCTCAGGAAGCAGGCGCCCTGCCCCACGGGGAGATCGTGCTGGTCCTCTCCAGCAATCCCGAAGCCTACGCTCTGGAGCGGGCAAAACGCCGCGGCGTGCCTGCCATTCCCCTGTCCCGGAAGCAGCTGGGGCAGGAGCCGTTTGAGGCGGCGCTGATGGAGGCGCTGACGCAGTACCGGGTGGATCTGGTCGTGCTGGCCGGGTTCCTGTCCATCCTGTCCGCGGACTTCGTCCGTCGCTGGCCGGACCGGATCGTCAACGTCCATCCCTCCCTGATCCCCGCCTTCTGTGGGAAGGGGTATTACGGGCTGAAGGTCCATGAGGCAGCCCTCCGCCGTGGCGTCAGGGTCACCGGCGCTACCGTCCATCTGGTGAACGAGATCCCGGACGGGGGGCGCATCCTGCTGCAGAAAGCGGTGGACATTCTGCCCGGCGACACGCCGGAAACCTTGCAGCGCCGGGTCATGGAACAGGCGGAGTGGGTGCTGCTGCCCCAGGCCGCAGAACAGCTGGCCGCCCACATCGCCACGGAAAAGGAGGAGCATCTGTGAAACAGGATTTATGTGCCCTGCTGCGGGGCAATCCCTATCCCGGCCGTGGGATCGTGCTGGGCATGACGCCGGACGGCAAGTCGTCCGTAGCCGTCTATTTCATCATGGGCCGCAGCGCCAACAGCCGCAACCGCGTCTTCGCGGAGGAGCCGGACGGCATCCGTACCCAGGCGGCGGACCCCGCCAGGATGGAGGACCCCAGCCTCATCATCTACCACCCGGTACGGCAGATGGGCCGGGGACTCATCGTCACCAACGGGGACCAGACGGACACCATCCTGGAGTTTTTAAAGCAGGGCCTTCCCATGGAGCAGGCCCTCCGCACGCGGGAATTCGAGCCGGACGGTCCCAACTGGACCCCGCGGATTTCCGGGCTGCTGGGGCCCAACGGCAGTTACAAGCTGTCCATCCTGAAAGCCGCCGACGGGAGCGGCAGACGCTGCCTGCGGCAGACCTTCGAGTATCCTGGCCAGCCGGGGACCGGCCACTTCCTCCACACCTACGCCGGAGACGGCGATCCCCTGCCCTCCTTTGCCGGAGAGCCGGAGCAGGTGGCCGTGGAAGGGGACATTGACAGCCTCGCCAGCGCCGTTTGGGACGCTCTGGACGAGGCCAACAGGATCTCCCTCTTCGTCCGCTTCACAGACCTGGAGACCCGGAACTTCCAGCAGCGCATCGTCAACAAGTATTCCGGAAAGGAGACCCAGGCATGAACGAACTGGAACTGAAATACGGCTGCAATCCCAACCAGAAGCCCGCCCGCATCTTCATGCGGGACGGGTCCGACCTGCCCCTCACGGTGCTGAACGGCAAGCCGGGATACATCAACTTTCTGGACGCGCTGAACGCCTGGCAGCTGGTGCGGGAGTTGAAAGAAGCCACCGGCCTGCCCGCCGCCGCGTCCTTCAAGCACGTGTCCCCCGCCGGGGCCGCCGTGGGCAACCCCCTCAGGGATGTGGAGCGGCAGATGTACTTTGTGGAGGAGGGCGCAGACCTCTCCCCCATCGCCTGTGCCTACATCCGGGCCCGGGGTGCGGACCGGCTGTGCTCCTACGGGGACTGGGCGGCCCTCTCCGATGTGTGCGACGCCGCCACTGCCCGGTATCTGAAATATGAGGTGTCCGACGGCATCATCGCCCCCGGCTACACCGACGAAGCCCTGGAGATATTGAAAACCAAGAAGAAGGGCAATTACAACGTCGTGCAGATCGACCCGGACTACGTCCCCGCCCCCCATGAGTACAAGGATGCGTTCGGCGTCACCTTCCAACAGGGGCGGAACAGCTTTGAGATCAATGAGGCGCTCCTCACCAACCTTGTCACGGAGAACAAGGACCTGCCGGAAGCGGCCAAGCGGGACATGATCGTGGCCCTCATCACCCTGAAATACACCCAGTCCAACTCCGTCTGCTACGTGAAGGACGGACAGGCCATCGGCGTGGGAGCGGGCCAGCAGAGCCGCATCCACTGCACCCGCCTGGCGGGCACCAAGGCGGACACCTGGTGGCTCCGCCACCATCCCAAGGTGCTGGGCCTGCAATTCGTGGAGAACATTCGCCGCCCGGACCGGGATAACGCCATCGATGTATATCTCTCCGACGAGTATGAGGACGTGCTGGCGGAGGGCATCTGGCAGAAGACCTTCGCCGTGCGCCCCGATCCTCTGACGGCGGAGGAGAAAAAAACCTGGATCGCAGCCCTCACCGGCGTCACATGCGGCTCCGACGCCTTCTTCCCCTTCGGCGATAATGTGGAGCGGGCGAGAAAATCCGGCGTCCAGTACATCGTTGAGCCCGGCGGTTCCATCCGGGATGACCATGTCATTGAAACAGCCAACAAATACGGCATGGTGATAGCGTTTACAGGGATGCGGCTGTTCCACCACTGAGCGTCTTTGAAGAGAAGCGGGCCTGCCCGGCATCCTGCCGCCGGGTCCGCCGAGTCTGGGCCCGGATAGGGGCAATGAAGTTTCCTTTTCTGATTTGCGATGGCAAATCAACCGGGAAAGCCTGTCCGGTTTTCCCCGGTCTCTCTTCACACTGTTTTATACACGAAGCAAGGAGGACGATTCGATGGATCTTCTCGTAGTAGGCGGCGGCGGCCGGGAGCACGCCATCATCAAAAAACTGAAAGAAAATCCGGTGGTGGAGACGATTTACGCCCTGCCGGGCAACGGCGGCATCGCCGCTGACGCCGTTTGTGTGCCGGAGATCGGCGCCACGGAAATCGGCGCCATCGTGGACTTCGCCGTCTCCCACGCCGTGGGGTTCGCGGTGGTGGCGCCGGACGATCCTCTGGCTCTGGGGTGTGTGGACGCCCTCCACGCCGCGGGCATCCCCTGCTTCGGGCCGGACGCCAGAGCCGCCCGGATCCCATCCAGCAAGGTCTTTGCCAAGGACCTGATGAAAAAATATCACATCCCCACCGCCCAATATGAGGTGTTCGATACGTCCGCTGCGGCGCTCGCCTATTTGAAAACCGCCTCCTTCCCCATCGTCATCAAGGCGGACGGTCTGGCCCTGGGCAAGGGCGTGCTGATCTCCCGGTCCTATGAAGAGGCAGAGGATGCCGTCAGGACCATGATGGAGGACCGGGCCTTCGGGGACTCCGGCAGCCGGGTGGTGATCGAGGAGTTTTTGACTGGTCCGGAGGTCAGCGTTCTGGCTTTCACCGACGGCACCGCCATTGCCCCTATGGTGTCCTCCATGGACCACAAGCGGGCGGGGGACGGAGATACTGGCCCCAACACCGGCGGCATGGGCACCGTGGCTCCCAATCCCTGCTACACCGAGGACATCGCCCGGGTGTGCATGGACACCATCTTCCTGCCCACTCTGGCCGCCATGCGGGCGGAAAGCTGCCCCTTCAAGGGCTGCCTGTACTTCGGTTTGATGCTGACCCCGGACGGGCCAAAGGTCATCGAGTACAACTGCCGCTTCGGGGACCCGGAGACCCAGGTGGTGCTGCCCCTGCTGAAAACAGACCTGCTGACGGTCATGCAGGCGGTGGAAAGCGAGACCCTGGGATCGCTCACCGTGGAGTGGCGGCACGCCTCCGCCGCCTGTGTGATCTTGGCCTCCGGCGGGTATCCAGGGCACTACGAAAAGGGTAAGCCCATCTCTCTGCCCGCGTCGGCACCGGGAAACGTGACCATCTACCACGCCGGGGACAGACTGGACGAGAATGGGCAGCTGGTCACCAGCGGCGGCCGGGTACTGGGCGTCACCGCCACCGGTCCCACTTTGCGGCAGGCTTTGCACGACGCCTACGCCGCCGCCAGGGCGGTGGACTTTGACGGCAAATACCTGCGCCATGACATCGGCCAGCGGGCTCTGGCGGCTCTGGCGGACTGAAACGCATATTTTGATGAGCGCCCAACCGGCGCCGGGAGGTCATACGATGGTAAGACGGATCTATGTGGAAAAGAAGCCGGGGCTCCGGCAGGAGGCCCGGGGCCTGCTGCACGAGCTGCAGACCGTGGTGGGCGTCTCCGCCTTGGAGGACCTGCGCCTGCTGAACCGCTATGACGTGGAGGGCCTGGACGAGGCCGCCTTCCGCCGGGCGGTGGGGACAGTGTTCTCTGAGCCTCAGGTGGACGATACTGCCGCAGCCCTGCCCGCCGGGGACTGCATCGCCTTCGGCGTGGAGCCCCTGCCGGGACAGTTCGACCAGCGGGCGGACTCCGCCGCCCAGTGTATTCAGCTGATGACTCAGGAGGAGCGGCCCACGGTCCGCACCGCCAGGATCTATCTGCTCTTCGGTCCCCTGACGGCGGCGGATGTGGACGCGGTGAAGCGGTATGTCCTCAACCCCGTGGAGTGCCGGGAGGCGTCTTTGGACCTGCCGGAGCGGCTGGCGGCAGAGACCGCCGTCCCGGCAGACGTGGAAACGGTCACGGGCTTCACTGCCCTGGACCGGGCGGGCCTGGATACCCTGCTGGCGCGGCTGGGTCTCGCCATGGACCTGGAGGACCTGTCGTTCCTCCAGGCATACTTCCGGGACACGGAGCGCCGGGACCCCACCCTGACGGAGATCCGGGTGGTGGACACCTACTGGTCCGACCACTG
>OOCF01001173.1_pt1 | contig 11518 bp, 6 predicted proteins | sample 1671001 | NCBI WGS metagenome assembly OOCF01 (sample SAMN06348112, study PRJEB24527) | human gut metagenome | biome: human gut; feature: ankylosing spondylitis patient; material: feces | host: Homo sapiens | place: China | collected 2015-10
AGCGCCGGGTATTAACACGGCTCCTCCGCACTTCGTGCTCTCGGATCCGTAACACACATTCGCATTCCGGACTATCGGCATTCTTAGCGCCGGGTATTAACACGGCTCCTCCGCACTTCGTGCTCTCGGATCCGTAACACCCATTCGCATTCCGGACTATCGTCCTACATGCTCATGTGTGTTTCATCAGCTAATGGCCAGCCGGTTCCGCCTGCAAGCAGTCTCACCGGCTGGTCATTGCTGATGTTAATATCCCAGGTAGCTGAGGTTCAGATCCACATTGCCGCTGATGCCGCTGACTTTTCCTGTGGATTTGTATTGCCACAGATCATAGCGTCCGGTGTAGGTGGGTGCTGCTGCATACTGGGCCAGCCAGATCTTGTAGCCACTCAGTGCACTTGCATCCATCTTCTGGCTGAGCCAGGTCTTGTTGGCATACACACCTGCGGTGTATCCTGCATTCTGAATGGTATTGCAGAATGCCTTACATACTGCCGTTCTGGTAGCGGAATCGATCTTATCACCTCTTCCGCCGCTTCCTTCCACATCCAGGAATACCGGATAGGAAATCTTGTAACCGCTGATACGGTCCAGTACCATGGAGGCTTCCTGTACTGCCTCGACCTCATCCACTGCCTGGGTAAAGAAGTATACACCCACTTTCAGTCCTGCTGCCGTAGCTCCCTTGATGTTGGTCTTGAAGGTAGGATCATCGATCAGTGCTCCCTGAGAGGAACCGCGATAACCCACACGGATGATCACGTAGCTGACACCGGAATTCTTCACGGCGTTCCAGTCAATTTTTCCATTCCACTTGGACACATCGATTCCCATGGTGCCGGAACCAACTACCAGAGATCCGTCACTGGCAAAATTGTATTTTGCGCCCTGAATGACCTGTTCTCCGGTAACCTTGTTGCCATCCGCTGTAAAGAAATAAAGCTTTCCGTCCAGTGTCTGCCATCCGGTGTATTTCACATCACCTTTGATAAAGAACTTAGAGGCAGTAAAGTAATCCGCATAGACTGCTTCACGATAGCTGTCACCATCCTGTACATACAGCTGTACACCGCTCTTGTCTTTCAGCTTGGTAGTTTTATCTTCTCTCGCATTGGAAGCCTTTACTGTTACTGTGCACTTGGCTTCCACCTTGTTGCTGCCTTCTGTATACGTTACCGTTACCGTAGCACTTCCCGCTTTCACGCCGGTGATAGTAATGGTCTTGCCGCTTACAGCCACAGTTGCTATACCGGTATCACTGGAAGCCGCACTTACGGTTCCACTTCCGCTGACTTTTGCGGTAACTGTATCCGTTGCCTTCGGATAAGTCGTCACTGCCGTTTTATCCAGAGTAATTGTCGCCGCCGGAGTCGCTGTAGGGGTTGCCGTAGGGGTCGCTGTAGGAGTTGCCGTAGGGGCAGCTGTCGGGGTTGCCGTAGGGGCCGCTGTAGGAGTTGCTGTTGCCGTCGGGGTTACTGTCGGAGCCACTGTGGGCTCTGCAGTCGGGGTTACTGTCGGAGCCACTGTGGGCTCTGCAGTCGGGGATACTGTCGGTTCTTTTGTAGGTTCTGCTGTCGGTTCCGCTGTTGGTTCTGCTGTAGGTCCTGCTGTAGGAGACACTTCTGCCATCCGCAGGAACTTACCGCTGTAAGCCACCGTTACGGTCTCCGGATCGGTAATGGTATCCTTGGATACTTCTTTATAAGTATTGGCAGTTGCGGTACTTGCCACCCACTGCACAGTATCCTGCAGTGTGGACTCTACAGTAGTATCCTTGATCTGTGTATCCTCTTTTGCAGCATTGATCTCAGATTCTTTCTTGATCTCATTGGAGACATCGACCTTTTTATAGGCGATATCTTTCTTTACTTCTACTTTCTGTGCTGCTGTCGGCAGAACATAGTCCTTGTATTTATCATCCGTCAGTGCGTTTACCGCTACGGAATAATTCCCCGGCGTAATACCCTTTTTATAGATAATACCGTCCATATCGTCATCAGTCCAGGTCTCGGTCTTGCCGTTGGGATCTGTGATGGTTACGCTGAAGGGTACGTTGGAGATCAGCTTGCCGGTCTTTTTATTGTTGAATTTGATCTTCAGATCCTTCTGTACAGAGACCAGCTCCAGTTCTACCGTACCGCCGTTGGTGTACTCTGCCTCTTCATATTCCTTCTGTTCTTCCGGATCTTCTTCTACCGCATTGGCTGCCGCGATCTTTGCCATCTGTGCGTCTGCCACTGCCAGAAGTCCCTGCTCACCGATCATCTGGATGCCGTCCAGCTGTGTTCCCACGCTGACGAACTCCGATACCTGTCCATCCACTGCCCGGGCACTGGCATAGACACTTCCGGTCACGATAGCCAGAATCAGTACCGCCACTCCGGTAGCTGCCATGATCCGGTCCATGGTACTCAGGTTCAGGAATTTTGTCCAGATTACAGCGATTCCGCCCTGCTTTTTGCCCCCGGTCTTTCTCCTGCCCGTGGGAGCCGGCTCTTCCTCGTAATCCTCGTCGGCATAGTACTCCTCACCGTCTTCTTCTCCGGTGTGCTCTTCCTCATCGGCGTAGTACTCCTCACCGTCGTCTTCTCCGGTGTACTCTTCCTCATCAGCATAGTACTCCTCGCCGTCTTCTTCTCCGGTGTACTCTTCCTCATCAGCATAGTACTCTTCGCCGTCTTCTTCTCCGGTGTACTCTTCCTCATCGGCGTAGTACTCCTCATCGTCTTCTTCTCCGGTGTACTCTTCCTCATCAGCATAGTACTCTTCGCCGTCTTCTTCTCCGGTGTACCCTTCCTCATCGGCATAGTACTCTTCGCCGTCTTCTTCTCCGGTGTACTCTTCCTCATCGGCATAGTATTCCTCGCCGTCGTCTTCTCCGGTGTACCCTTCCTCATCGGCATAGTACTCTTCGCCGTCAGTCTCTTCCGGATACTCTTCTTCATCGGCATAGTATTCCTCGCCGTCTTCTTCTCCGGTATATTCTTCCTCGTCCCAATCGTAACCATCCTGTACGTCTTCTTCCCAGTTACGGTCCGGACGTTTTGTATGGTTAAATAATTTTTTCATCTGATCTATCCCTTCTGCTCATAATTCTCGGTGTAACAATTCCGTAACATTATAGCATTGTATTTTCCCCACATCAAGGCATTCACCCATTTCTTCAGAATTTCTTAAATCTTTCTAATATTATGGACTTTCTTTTCGTATAATAGTAAAATCAATATAACTCTTTTTACCACTACATTATTGAATTACCTGAAACGGAGAGAATACATGAAACGAAACAATAACAACCATAATATCCACGCATCTTCTGTGAATGACATGCCGGATATTGAGATTGTAGATCTGGAAAACGACACAATGCAAGACACAGATTCTGGTAATTTCCATTCCGGGAATACTCGTTCCGGTTCTGTGCACAATTTCCATACCGATTCCGATGACGACATAGAAGACCTTTACGTAGATGCCGATGAAGAAATCCCTGAGGGCGAAGAGTCTGCGGCCCCTGCCGGTATCCGGCGCTTTCTGAATTTTCACGTACTGTTTGCTCTCGTGCTTCTTATTGTTGTCGGCGTGGTAGGATACCGCGTCACACACTGGGGACAGAGGATCAGCCAGTCCGACATCTTCAAGGACGGGCAGGGTTCCTACGACGACAGTTGGGATTCCATCCTTCCCCTGACCGACGAAAACGGTCAGATGATCATTAATGATGCTTCCAATATCGTTGTCTTCGGAAATGCTCCCTTCGCAGATGACAGGGACTCTTCCGACAATCTGGCCAATCTGATCGCCAAAGAGACCGATACCACCGTTTATAACTGTTCCATCAGCGGAAGTTACCTTGCTGCACAGCAGTTAAACTACGACCCCACCGTTGCCCCCATGGATGCTTACTGTCTCTACTGGCTGGTGAACCTGGCCGTTGGGGTTCCTCTGGATGGCTACTACACCGATGCAGCCAATGCTCTGGGCGACAAGACACCGGCCGAAGCAGAGGAAGTAATCAACACACTGAAAACTCTGGATTTCAACACGATCGACACCGTTGCCATTATGTATGATGCTACCGATTATCTGTCCGGCAATGCCATGTACAGTGATGAGAATCCCACGGATCCCACGCAGTTTACCGGCAATCTGGAGGCCAGCATTGAAGTATTGCAGAACTATTACCCCCAGATCCGCATTATCGTTATGTCTCCGACCTATGCATATGCTGTGGATGAGAACGGCGACTATGTAAGCTCCGATATGTATATTTACAACGGCCGTGATGTCTTATCCACTTATGTGATCAAGGAATGTTACTCCGCCAATATCCACAGCGTATCCTTCATGGATAACCTGTACGGCAGCATTACCGAAGACAATGCCGATGAATATCTTGTCGACAATCTGCACCTGAATGTAAAAGGACGTAAGCTCATCGCCAAACGTTTTGAATACTTCCTGAATTACTATTCCAAGGATTATGCATCCCAGGAAAAATAATTCCGGTCAAAAAAGGCTCCCGAAGCAGCCAGTTACTTTGCTGCTCCGGGAGCCACTTGTTTTTTCCTGAAATCTCATTCCTTCATAAAGTAATACAGATCCACTGTGGAATCTTTGTAGATCACATATCCGTGCATTCTTCCGAATTCTTCAAATTCCTGATTCTGCATCTTCCCCACCAGTTTTTTATCTTCCGACAGGATCACATAGGCACAGGCCTCTTCTCTGGCCAGTTCTGCCAACTCCTGTGCATCAATGACCTCCTGCTCCATAACATCATAAAGATCATTCTGCACCGTCCACTTGCTCACCATAATGTCCCGGCCGTAGGGCATACAAATCACATTGGAATACTGTCTCACATACTGCAGCAGTTCTCCCGGGAATGCCGCCATGACTTCTCTGCCCGGAACCTCAATGGTATCACAGATATCCACAACGCTCTGGGGTACATGATACGCATTTTCCGCCTTCTGAAAATTGGGATTCCTGTAGATCAGACTGCCGGATATCGTAAACAGCACAATAGCCAACGTTATCCCCACATATCTTTTTCTACCGGCGAGTTTTCCACAAAGCTGCACCGTACCGAAAGCAATCACCGGTGTCACAGGCAACAACCACAGGATCCGGTAATAGATTTCCCCATCCGCCATCTGAGAGACGATCTTCGCCACCAGCGGATTAAAAAAGACAAGCAGCAATACTAACGGCACATAAAGAAACATCACCCGGATATATTTTCTTTTCTCTGTGAGCCACAGATACAGCAGACTCACCAGGAACCACAGAACGATCAGTCCGGTCCCCATATATTCCTGAAACAGCTTTAAAGCATCCATTCTTCTCCTCCGGTCCTATCATCCCAACAGCAAATACATTCCGGCATACACAATGCAGGGAATACAACAGCCGATCAATGGCAGTATGAGTTTCCATTTTCTGTAACTGACCGCACCACAGAGCCCGGCCGTTCCCACCAGCATGCATGCCAGCAATGCTCCCATGGTACTGGCCAGACAGCAGGCCGTCATCACAGATCCCAACAGCACCCAGAAACCGACAGTGATCTTCTGTTCTTCCTGTATTTTTCGAAGCAGTGTCAGCAGCAGGAAAAATATCATGGGGATCAGGATACTTCCCAATACAGCCTTCCCCTGTCTGCTCCTGGCAATCATAAAATTCTCTACAGTATAATAAGAATAATCTCCGAAAAGCACCAGCACTTCCGTACAGAGTAAAAATGCAGGCAACGCCCATTTCTTCCGGTATGCGCCCTCTCCTGCGAATAATACCCTGCTTCCCAGAAGATAAAATACTCCGTAAGTCATGGAGATCAGAGCGACCGGCACCAGAGTCTTCGCCACGATCACCGTAGTGATGCCGGTCATCTGGGCCAGCCATGCAATCCAGATGGGAAAAGGTGCCAGCCCGTGTCTCACATCCAGTTCCGTATGCATTCCCGTATAAGGGATCTTCTGATACATCCTGCCGGATTCCTCTGCCGCTGCGGAGATTGCCACATAATAGGCATCGTCACCATCACCGTAGACCATCAACACTGCCAATACCAGCTGTACCAGCAAAAGCACACCAGACAGCACCCACAAAATAATCTCTGCTTTCTCCGGCTTTGCTTCCCGGACTGCCCGCAGAGTACGGGACTGCCGGAAATACCGGACCGTTGCCGCTGCCAGCAGCACCAGGATGAAGCCGCAATAAGCTACGGTCACCATCCACATACGGCCTTCCAACAGGATCACCGGCACACAGATCACCTGAAATCCCGCCCATAGCAGCATCTGACCGCTAATCCACAGAAATACCGGATTTCTACAGGGTTTATCCACATTTAAAAAACAATTTCCCACCCATGCCGGTATCGCTACCAGCAGAACGGCAAGCCACAGCAAACGAACTGCGATCATGTTTCAACCTCATTTCTGTCTTCTTATCATTTCATTCCTTATCTGGAAAACATATATATCATATCTCCGTGCACGCCTTCCGAAAGCAGAAGTTCCTCCGACGTATAACCATACTTATCCCGGAGCACAGACACTGTTGCTTCTTTATCCACACCCGGTTTGATCAATACGATCACCCGGTCCAGTGCCTCCACGGATTCCGTATCCTTACGTTCCTTCAGTTCCTCTGCCGTTACCAGCAAAGTTTTGGTGTAACGCATAAATTCCGGCAGGTTCTCATAATAGCCCACTCCCGCATAAACGCAGATGCATGGGAACTCCTCATATTCTTCCGCCAATGCTTCCTGTCTGGCATATCCCTGATAGAGGTATTCCCCATCATAGGCCGCAAGCCGCAGCCCCTGTACCACCACGAGCAACAGCACCAGCATGCCTCCCACGATCTGTTCTTTCCATCCGGAGATCTCTGTCAGTTTTTTTCCAAGGAGACACAATAGCAAAGCAAGCAGCAATGCCACAAACGGAAACAAAGGCATAATATAGCGGTCCACCAGATACGGTGACATGCGGGATGCCAGCAGAAAATATCCGGCCACCGGCACCATCAGCATCCAGGCCGCATCTCTTCCGGAATTTTCACCTTTCTGTTCCTGTTTCCCGGCCCGGAAGCTCAGATACAGCTTTCCCAGAAGCAGGATTGCGCCGGCAGCACATCCGCCGGTCAGAAGAGGCGCTCCCACTGTCCGATCCGCCAGAATTCTGCCAAATGCAGCCAGTCTCTGTCCGTAACCGGCAAATCCGGAGGCCAGATTGCCGAGAGCTTCCGTCCCTCTTCCGCTGGAGAACACATCCGAAATTGCAAAAGGGAACAATACCAGTCCGATCACTGCAGCGATCACCATGGACCGGATATAGCACCATAATTCTTTGTTCCTGTGCCGGTACAGCAGGATCACTGCGGTAACCGCCGCCAGCAGAAGGCAGTAAAACAGGAAAAAATACTGTGTCAGGAAACCCAGCACCGTAATAGCGATAAGGCCCCTGTTTTTCTTGTCAAACCCGTTATTCTTCCATTTTTCCACATGGACGGAAAACAGGGCGACACACAGACAGGAAAGCAGCCCATACATACGGATCAGCAGCACCGTAGCCAGTGCTCCGGTACTCATTCCATAGAGAAGCACCGCCAGGATCCCCAGCTGTCTTCCCTTTCCTTCCAGGGAAAACACATCTGCCAGCTGTCTCCCCAGCCGCAGTAAAAGCCACAATGTAATTCCCAGACAGACCAGATTGATGCTGCATCCAAGCCACGGTGACAATGTTCCCCGAAAGACAGAACTCATGGTATGCAGCAGCATAAAATGTACCGGCGGATGATTGTCATCTTTTACATTAAAATAAACCGACAGGTAATCAAAGGCATCTTTCTGATCCACCGTAACATAATCCTGAAACTGCCGGTCCGTGATCCAGACCGGTTCCTCATAGACATCTGCTTTATAAGACAACAGCTTGCTGTTTCCCCGGTTCCTAAGCACATCTGTTACTGTATTTTTCAGATTCTCCAGAGTCTCTCCCGCACTGTCCCCCTCGATCTCTTCGTTCACGAATTTGGCCAGACGCCCTTCCGGCTGGGTAGGTACGATCCAGGGATTATACCTGGCATTTGCCAGTTCAAAGCTCAGAAGTTCGTCCATGTGATAGCCTTCCTTCCGGCTGGCTCCCGCACCCATCAATACCAGGCACAATATAACTGCCAGCAGTTCCGGCAGGATTTTTTTCCATTTATCCCGTTTTTCCTGTCCAATCATAGGAATCTTCCCATCTCCGTTATTATTCATTATCCATTACCCGATAGAGATGAATGCGGTAATAGCTGTTCTCTGTCTCAAAGGCCTCCGGCCTCATCAGTTCCAGACCGGTATCCTCACTGTGATCGATATAGGCTGCCGACAACAGATAGCTTCCGCCCAGCTGCCTCAGACTTTCCGCATCGATCGTATAGTCCTGAAAATAAAAGCCGCCTTTTTCGATCGTATAATAGCCGGGGCATTCCGCGCTGAACAAATAGCAACGATTCCCCCAATGGTCAAAGCTGTCTTCCAGATATTCACTCTTGTCCAGCTCCGGTGCAATGATCTCCCGGAAACGGTGCTTGTACTCCAGAGAATAGTTATTTGAATAGCCGTCCAGACAGTAAAATCCATGATACAATGCCGCAGCGGGATCGATCCCCAGACTTACGACCCGGTAATCCTGTGGTTCTTCCCCGGTATTCTCCCGCAGGTACTCCTGTACCTGATCCAGCACATCCACGGCATAATAATCCCGGAAGCTCATGGCTGCATAATTCCGGTTCACCAGTTTTTGCAGATTGGGCTTCAGATTGCTCTCCAGCAAAATCTTCCCGGCTGTTGCCACGGTAAGAAGCATTGCGGCCATTACGATGATCCCCGGGATCACACCGTTCCTGCGTCCGTTCCCTGTTTTCTCCGCTCCTGTGTCTCTTTCCGGGAGCTGTTCCGTCAGCAATAACAGGCTGCACCCCAGAATAAAATACCACAGGCAGGGACTCAGCCACAGGACTCTGTTGGCCTGAAAGCCCTTCAGAGCACCCAGACTGGAACGGATAGCGATTCCGATACTGCTGTCCCACAGTGCGGCCACTGCCGCAAAGCCTGCAATAACGGCCAGTGACAGGCCCACGGCTTTCCATAACCGTTTTTCTCCGCCCTCAGGTACATTCTTTTTATCCGCTATGTCCTTCTTCGTTGCCCGATTTAGGAAAAATAAAACAACTGTTGTCATCAACAGCACCACGAGGATCAGTCCATGATAATCCACACTGTGCTGTCCTCCCTGCAGGAGGTTTGTTTTCAACTGACTGAAAAAGTCCACCGGGCTGAGCAGATATTCCGATTTGTGAGAGATCTCTTCTCCCTGTCCTCCGGACAGCTGAAGCAATAACGAACCGTTCTCAACGATATACGTAAGCAGCAAAATCCCCCAGGCTGCAGCCTGTCCGGCGGAGAACTGTTTCCTTTTGTCCACCAGTGTGACGATCTCCCATACCGCCCAGATTCCCAGCACAGCAAAACCGGATAACACCAGGGAAGAATTACATCCGAAAAGCAGTACATAAAAATAACAGAGAATCCGAAAATTCTTCGGTCTGTCCTTTTCCCCCAGTCGCAGTACACAATACATTAACAGCGGCAATCCATACTGGGACAGCCCGTACACCGGCAAAAACGGCAGATACGCATACATACATCCGGTCAGCATGGCTATGAAACCGACAAGTCCTTTTCTTCTCCGCAGTGTTTCCGATGTTTCTCCGGCCCATCCAAGCAGGCAGAACATTCCCAGATATCCGGCAAAGCTGCCAGCCACCTGCATACAGGCCAGTGCCAGTTCCGCAGGCAGCCACCGGTATAACAGCACACAGGCGGGGGCCGGCATGGTAAGCGCTGTTTTTGCTGCGCCGTTCATGAATTCCGGCAATACACCGCTGCCATCCCACAGATGTCTTGCCTGCAGAAGATAGGCGATCACCTCACCGTCCAGCTGATCGTGATACACGAACACAGAGTCCTTCCCTAATACAAGATACGGAACTCCCATAAAAAATACTGCCAACGCTCCCAGAAAGAACCAGACTTTTTCTGATTTCTGCGTTTTCACTTTTGTTGTCATCTTCGTCATGGTTCCTCCTTCCCGCGTTTCTGCTGTCACAATTCTATTATTTCTCCGGGTTGTCTTCTGTATCTCCGGCGCTTATGGTCCTATCGGTCCAGAGGATCATTCCCACAAGCCACAGAGAACCCGGCAGCAATCCGTTCTTGTAATCCAGGCATCCGGCATCCCGCATGGTATACCACAGGATCATGCCTGCCGCAGTGATCACACAGACTCCTGAGATCTTCCAGAACAGGCTTCTGTCCGGTACTGTTTTTTCTTTTTTCTGTCGGCGCATGGCAATGATCCCGCATATCATGCCGCTCACGACCACAACAGCGATTCCCGACAGGAACCACCAGCTGCTGTATTTTAACAAAAGCTCTGTCAGCCTTGGATCTCCCGTCATCATAATGTCTACATTTCTGCCAGAGAAGGAGTCATATCCCCTGCCGTCCAACAGCAGCTGCAACAGTACCGTAGGCATGGCATATCCGAGGCAATCCCAGGCAATCTGATGGATATTGTCGGAAGTATACGTCTTCAGATGATACCCGGCATATTCTCTGAATATCTTCTGTGCTTCCGCCTTGCCGAAACGATCCTCCAGCGTCTTTTGTATGCCGGACTCCATGGTTCCCGCATAATACCCGGCATTCCTCATCTCTTTCCAGGTCATCCAGGTACGCAGCTGTTCCGGCCATTCATCGTATTCTTCTTCCTCTCTCATATGCGTCCAGCTGAACCGGCGCATCATGGCGGCGCTCACCGTATTCTCCGCCTTCCCGTAGCTGCCCGGTGTCTGCCACATGGGCACCAGCGTGAATAAAATTCCCGCCATTGCCAGAAGGAGCAAAAGTTCCCGGCCTACTCTCTTTTTCTCCGTCTTTCTGCTCCGTAGCTGCCACAGATGTATCAGCCACAGAACAATAAGCGGTACCAGCCCCAGATACAGATTCTCCACCACACACAGTGTACTGAGCGCCCACCAGATTCCGGCTTCGAACAGACCATGTAACGGTCTGGCCGGCGCTGTCGTCTCACCATCCTCCGCCACAGCATCCTGCCGCAGGATCCGGATCACCGCCGACAGTTCCAGCAGTAAAAAGGAATATCCCGGAGAATTCGGCAATACGGCCAGATGACTTTGCATGGCACAGGGAAAAGTCAGAAGCGCCAGGCTTCCCCAGCACAAAAATATCTTTTTCCCTGTCACTCCGCATGCCCGTAAAAATACTACACCGGCATAAAATGCAATCAGGATCTGTACCGTATATACAAAAAAAGTATAAGGGATAGAACTTATGGATTCTATCCCTTTTACAAGCATCAGAAAAAGAGGGTAGCCGATCCCCATGTAGTCATCACACACAAGTGTCTCTGACGCTTTCAGCCATGTGTAGCTATCG
>OOCF01001175.1_pt1 | contig 11509 bp, 8 predicted proteins | sample 1671001 | NCBI WGS metagenome assembly OOCF01 (sample SAMN06348112, study PRJEB24527) | human gut metagenome | biome: human gut; feature: ankylosing spondylitis patient; material: feces | host: Homo sapiens | place: China | collected 2015-10
TTTTGTTGCCGACGACGGTCTTTATTATATAAATAGCGATGCCATCAAGTACGATATCGCCAAGTGGGTTTTATTGGCCGATATACCGGGAACGACTATCTATGCGCTTATGCCTTTCAACGATAAATATTTGTTTTATTCTAAGGGCGGCAATCTTCATTTCCTCGATATAAATAACGGGTTGTCTCTATTGGGAACCTTGAATATGGGAGTGATGAATGTAGATAAATATTATGACGGGTTTGTTTTGAGAGGATATGTTTATGTCGCTTTCTGTAAACCGGATATAGTGAATGGAGCCATACAGTTCGATGGTATTTTCAATTTTCAAAATCAATCGGATTATTTGGTGAATGTGTTGACTTCTTCATACGAAAAAGATATGTCTATATGGGCTTTGGGAGAAAGCGGTTTGTGTCATTTCAGTATGGGGAATAATCAATTCGTTATGTTGAAGGAACCGTTTTTGCCCAATGTATCGAATGTGGCAGACCCGTGGAATCTCGTTATTAACGATCATAAACTTTATGTAAGTAATTCGGGTCCCCGTAGAGGAACTGAAGATCAGTACGTGCAAACAAAAATAAGCGTATTGGATCAGGGAAACTGGTCTGTAATCGATGTGGGAGAAGTGCCGTTGGAAAATGGTAAAACAGGAAATAGAATATATTCGAGTTATAATCTGGCATTCGATCCCGATGATTCCAACACCTTTTATATAGGAACTTGGTTCGAAGGCATATATAAGATTTCGGGGACAGAATGTGTAGGACATTATACGTCGTTGAATTCGCCGCTTTCTAAGGGTTGGGCTATGGCTGTGCCTAATATTGTTTTTGATAGAGATGGTAATCTTTGGATAGCACATGCGGGCGATGTGGGCGTAAGTATGTTGCCTAAGGCCAAGCAATCTATCGATACAGATGAATTGAAAGCGAGCGATTGGTATCAATTCGGTTATTCGGAAATAAAGAATAATAAATATGCCAAACTGCTTATACCGAATCATTCTACGGCAAAATGGGTCGTTTATGGGGATTGGCCCGGTTCTATATTCGCTTTTGACGATAAGGGTACGTATAATACGATAGCCGATGACAGGACGAAAAATATAGTTTCGTTTATGGATCAGGATAATAAAACGTTTACTCCGAATTATTACACCTGCATAGAAGAGGATAACAACGGTCAGATATGGATAGGAACTTCGTCCGGGCCTATCGTGATTACGAATCCAGACCATGTTTTTAGCGACAGTTTCCGTTGTACTCGAATAAAAATAGCCCGTAACGACGGGACGGATAATGCCGATTATTTATTACAGAATATCAATATTACCGACATATTCGTAGATGGCGCCAATCGTAAGTGGATAGGAACCCGAGAATCGGGATTGTATTTGGTAAGTGCCGACGGGTCGGAGATTTTGAACCACTTTACGGCAGAGAACAGTAAACTGCCTTCGAATCATGTAACCGAAGTAATCGTCGATCCGGTAACGGGTGTGGCTTATATAGGAACGACCAGCGGCTTGGCTGCTTATCGGTCCGATGCAGTACAATCGTCCGACGATTATAGTAATGTCTACGCTTTTCCCAATCCGGTGAGACCCGATTATGAAGGTTGGATATCGGTGACGGGATTGATGGAGAATAGTTTGGTGAAGATTACCGATACGGCGGGTAACTTGTTTTTTCAAGGCTATTCCAATGGCGGACAAATATCGTGGGACGGCAGGGATCGTAGCGGTAATCGGGTGAAAACCGGCGTGTATCTTGTTTTCGCGTCTTCCAGTGGTTCGTCGAAACAATCGGGAGTTGTTACTAAAATTTTAGTTGTCAATTAATTAAAGTATATGCATCCTCTTCGATTATTCGAATATTGCCCTCGTTGCGGTTCTCATCGTTTCCAAGAGAACGATGCTTCTTCCAAACGTTGCGAGGATTGTGGCTTTGTGTATTATCTTAATCCTAAGGCGTCGGTAGCGGCATTCGTTATGGATAGGCAATCGAGAATTTTAGTTTGTCGCAGGGCGTTCGATCCGTCCAAAGGTATGCTGGATTTACCGGGTGGGTTTACAGAATGCGGAGAAACGGTAGAGGAGGCTGTCGTTCGGGAATTGTCGGAAGAGATAGGTTGGAAACCGAAGCAGATGAAGTATTTGTGTTCTTTCCCGAATGTCTATCGTTATTCGGGTTTTGACGTACACACGATGGATTTGTTTTTTCTCTGCCGAAGCGATGAAGATATGGGCAATTTGAAAGCGCATGACGATGTTGCCGAATGTTTCTGGTTGCGGAGGGAAGAAATCGAACCCGAGAAATTTGCTTTTCAATCTATTCGCAAGGCTGTCGATAGATTATTGAAAGACGATAAATGCTGGGTTAAGGATTAAAAAAGATTGGGAAACCACTCTTTCAGGTAGTTGATACCGATTACCACCAAGTAGTATCGGGAGAATTTTCCTACCATCATGGAGAGTAACGTGCCGAGAGGATTGGCTCTGAGTAGTCCGAGAGCCACGATCATGATGTCGCCGATAACCGGAATAAAGACGAAGAATCCGAAAAGAGAGCCTTTCCCTTTCAGAAAGCGTTGCATTTTCGAGAGTTTTTCTTCCGGTATTTTCAGATAGGTGTGTATCCACTCTGTTTTTCCCAAATAGCCTATATAATAACAAGTGACGCCTCCCAACCAGTTTCCCAAAGTAGCAGAGAATACACAGCCCCAAGAATCGTATCCGGCTATTAAAAGAAGTCCTAGCACGGCTTCGGAACTGAACGGAATTATACTTCCGGCCAAAAACGCAGCTATGAAAAGACCGAAGTATCCCCACTCGCTCAGACCGGCAATAAATTCCATACGAACAATCCTGTGTAAAGGGTTAATATGAGATAGAACAACACTACTCCGTATTTTTTCGTATTGTTCGTGAAGAAAAATGCAGCTTGCATGGCAACTGCCATATTTAGGACAGGCAGATAGAGGGCATAGTTTCTATAATCTATAATCAGAAGTATGGCGGAGTAGACCGACAATAGGTTTATAAAGCCGTTATAAGCTCTTGTTTGGCGTTTCTCGTTGAATGTGGTATATAGTGTCGCTGTACCGGAGAAAAGTCCTAAAAGCGCAGTTAAAACGATTGTCCAGAATTGCGGGTCGTTAAAGGGGAGTGTTTCGGGTATATGAAACGTAAAATCGGGAATCAATGCAGACAATCCTGAGAAAGGCATGATTCCTATTCCGATCAATACCCAGAACGGGGTGGCGAATCCGATAAATGCTCCTAACAGGGATTTCAGCGTGAAATACCTTATTTGCGCGAATCCGATGATAAACAGGGGTATGTAATAAGCAAATTCAGGACAGAACAGGGTACATAGGGAGATGATTCCCATCATTAGAAATGCCGGTTGTGCCCTTTCTTGCTGATAAGCCGAGAAAAAAGAAAACAAAATCGTCGTTAGAACCACAGCCATTATGTTTCCGTTGCATAAGAGCGAAAGGGACGGGGAACAGACTTCCAACAACAGAAAAAATAGGAATGGAAGCAATGTGTGTTTCTGAATAAGAGAGAAAAGGTTGTTGATACGCAACAGCAGAATACCCCCGGATAGAATGAGAATGCTGTTGACCGAATGGTTCGATAGGGAGGAGGAAAGCCATCTTTCGGCACTCGGAAACAAGATTCCGGGACTCCCTTCGCAAGGGAGATATGTTGCGAACCGACTCGTGAGATATACACCGGTCAGATAGAAAACAATCGATCCAACCAGTGTATATTTATTGTTTATGAATGATTTCAGATTCATTGTTTTACAAGTCGGCGCCTATGTCGGAACGGAAATATTTACCTTCGAAAGAGACGGCTTTGGCACTTTTGAAAGAGTTTGCCAAAGCCTCTTCTTTGGTCGCACCGTATGAGCTGAGGGCGATGACGCGTCCGCCGGAGGTTACGATTTTTCCGTTTTTGAATGTCGTTCCGGCATGGAACGGAATGCTGTCCGTCACTAAATCCAGTCCTGTGATTTCCTTGCCTTTTTCATAGGAACCGGGATAGCCACCCGATACCAGCATAACGGTTACGGCAGCCCGTGGGTCTTCTGTCAACTCTTTTTCCCGGAGCGTTCCTTGTGCCACACCTTCGAGCAGGTCGACCAAGTCGGATTGAATACGCAACATGACGACTTCGGTTTCGGGGTCTCCCATACGAACGTTGTATTCGATCACCATCGGTTCTCCTTGTACGTTGATCAATCCAAAGAATATGAAACCCTTGTACGTGATATTTTCTTTTTTCAAACCTTCGATGGTGGGTTTTACGATGTGCTCTTCCACTTTTTTCATGAACGTGGCATCGGCGAACGGTACGGGTGAAACGGCTCCCATGCCGCCGGTATTGAGTCCGGTATCGCCTTCTCCTATTCGTTTGTAATCTTTGGCAACGGGGAGTATGCGGTAATCTTTGCCGTCGGTGAGAACGAAGACAGAACATTCGATACCCGATAGAAATTCCTCGATAACCACGGTTTTACTGGCATTCCCGAACATGCCGTTCAACATTTGTTTCAATTCGTCTTTTGCCTCTTGCAGGTCGTTTATGATAAGTACGCCCTTGCCCGCCGCCAATCCGTCGGCTTTAAGCACGTAAGGGGCTTTCAACGTTTCGAGAAAGGTATATCCCGCTTCCAGATTTTCCTGAGTGAAACTTTCATACCGGGCCGTGGGTATATTGTGACGCATCATGAATCCTTTGGCAAACTCCTTGCTGCCTTCCAAGCGGGCGCCTTCCTTCGACGGGCCTATAACAGGTATGTTTTTCAACTCCTCGCAAGATACGAAGTAGTCGTATATTCCTTTTACCAATGGGTCTTCGGGGCCCACAACGACCATATCGATATGTTTTTCCACTGCAAATTTTCCGATGGCATCGAAGTCGGTCGCCGGTATCGCCACATTCGTACCTATGGATGCGGTTCCTGCATTTCCCGGTGCGATATAGAGTTTGTCAGTTTTTGGACTTTGCTTTATCTTCCAAGCTAAGGCGCATTCGCGACCTCCCGATCCTAATAATAGAATATTCATTGTATGGAGTTTTTAGGTTTATTCTGGTTTGTCGGAGTCTTTTTTAGGATTGTCGTCCGATGGTTTTATGGAGGGCTGCTTGAAGGTTACGAATTTCCGAAAAGCCGCTTCTCCGTGCAAGCGTTCCGATTTTTCGCCGTCGGGTTTGAACCGCTCCGGACGATCGAATGTTTTTTTCCCTATGGGTTTTCCCTGTTTGGAATCCCGGCGGAACGAAGGTTTTCCCGATCGGTCGAAACGTTCTGTTTTGTCGCTTCGTCGGTCGCTGTCGTATGTCCTTTTTCTATCGAAAGGAGCTTTGCCTCGCAGATTGGTTCGACGAGTTTGTCCCTCCCGTTTATCCAAGTTTTTGCCTTCTTCTTTGAATTCTTTGTATCGGCCGTCGAAAATCTCGTATTTCCGGTATTCGCACTCCAAAGCTCCGTTCATCAGGTCTATTTTTACCGAGGGTTTCAGCCCTATTTTATCGAAGCATTCTTTATGGTAACTGATGATCCATGCATCGTACCCTTTGAAAACATGCTTTAAACGGTTGCCTATCGATTCGTACAGTCCGAACAAATCGCTCGATGAGATACGTTCTCCGTAAGGGGGATTGGTGATGAGAATGCCTTGTTCGGACGGAGCGGTCTCGTATCGTTGTATAGGCATGATTTTGAGATCGATGTATTTGGCTACTCCGGCGCTTTTTATGTTTTTTGTCGCGATGTCGATCGCTCGCGGGGAAATGTCGGAGCCATATATGCGATGGGTAAACTCCTGTTCGTGACTATCGTCGTTGTAGAGCATTTCGAACAGCTCTTCGTCGAAATCTTTCCATCTTTCGAAAGCGAAACTTTTCCTGAAAATACCGGGATATGTATGGGTGGCGATCAAAGCGGCTTCGATGAGAATGGTTCCCGACCCGCACATAGGATCTATAAAGTCGGTTTCTCCGTGCCACCCCGTTTTCAATATCATTCCGGCGGCCAATACTTCGTTGATGGGGGCTTCGGTTTGTCCCACGCGGTATCCTCGCTTGTGCAGAGACTCTCCCGAACTGTCGAGCGACAGCGTGCAGCTCATGTGCGATATATGGAGATTCAATACGAGTTCCGCTCCGTTTAACCGCACCGAAGGTCGTTTGCCTGTCTTCTCCATGAAATAGTCGGCAATGGCATCTTTCGCTCGGTAGGTCACGAATTTGGAATGTTTGAAACAGTCGGAATAGGTGACGGAGTCGATCGAGAATGTCGTTTCGGGAGAAAGCAGGGTATCCCATTCGAACGCTTTCATTTTTTCATAGACTTCGTCGGGGTTCGATGCTTCGAATTTATAAATAGGTTTCAGTATTCTCAGAGCTGTTCGACAGGCCAAATTGGTTTTGTAAAGAAGAGTCTTGTCTCCGTGGAAGGATACCATTCTTCGACCTATTTCTATATCCTCGGCTCCCAGATTTTTTAATTCTTCTGCCAGAACATCTTCGAGTCCTTGAAAAGTTTTCGCTACGATTTCAAATTTTTCGGTATTCACGATAGTGTGTATTGTATTTATTTCTTATGGTTTTGCTTTGGCTTGTACAAGGCGTTCCCCGGGAGCTACGTTTTCGGTAACCCAGATGTTTCCGCCGATTACAGCACCTTTTCCGATGGTTATTCTTCCCAATATGGTGGCATTGGAAGAGCTAATGACATCGTCTTCTATGATGGGATGCCGGGCGATACCCTTAATGGGATTGTTGTTTTCGTCCAGTGGAAAACTGCGAGCCCCCAACGTTACTCCCTGATATAGCTTCACTCTGTTTCCGATAACGGAGGTCGCTCCGATTACGACTCCGGTTCCGTGGTCTATGGCGAAATATTCCCCGATAACGGCTCCCGGGTGTATATCTATTCCGGTTTCGGAGTGAGCCATTTCGGTAATGATACGGGGAATCAAGGGGACGTCCAATTCTAACAGTTTATGGGCGATGCGATAGTTGCAAATCGCCCTCAAATAGGGATAGCACAGAATAACTTCGGCTTTGTTTTGTGCTGCCGGATCCCCGTTGTACATGGCCGTGACATCGGTGGATAGGATGCGGCGCATTTCGGGTAGGAAAGTGATAAAGTCGATCGCTTTCTGTTCGGCCGATTCCTGTAACCGTTTTAAATCGCTGTCTGTATGATCGGTATTTTTTTGGAATAATAATCCTGCTGAGATTTGTTTGACCAATACTTCGAAAAGTTTTTCGGTATTGATACCCGTGTGGTAGAGCAAATTTTCTTTGCTTACGTCGGGGAGTCCGTAGAATCCCGGAAAAATGAGCGACCGGCAGAGCGATATGAGTTCTTGTAGTTGTTTTTCGGAGGGAAGTACTTCTCCTCTGCATCGCTGGTGATGCAACTCTTCGAGAGAAAGAAAATCGGATAGTTTTTTTACAGTCTCTTTCAGTCTGTCTGCGTATTCGTAGCTACTCATGTGCAAAGATGGGTATTCGCATTTTGTGCAAAGATAACAAAGATAGCCGATAATAGTGCTTTTACGGAATTATTTCTTAGGTGTTTTGGAGAATAAGAATCGATTCCGGGCCCATATTCATCAGAAGGTCGATGATACTCAGGTCGGGTTGGAAACCATATTTTTCGGAGAATACTTGATAGTAGGGTTTCAGTTGTACGGGTAAGATGGTTCTCTTGGGGTGTATGACATCTCTTAGGTCTGTTTCCCCGGGAGCAGGTTCGGAGTAAGACGAACTGTATTCTATATGCGGTTCAATACCTATGAGGTTGCATACGGTGCGGCGTATTTCTTCATTGAAATCCAACAGAAATTCGTACCGCTTCTCGAAGAACGGGCGTATATCGTCTTGGTAGTATTCGAAAAAAGGGGAGGACCCGTAAGCCGAAGCGATAGCATTCCAATGCAAATGCCTCCACTCTCCGTGGTCGGAGATACGAATGTCTTTCGTGGGGCATTTAATCGTATCGGGTTTGACGATAGGGACAGACAGTGCCAATAGTCCGTTCGCTCCGGCTATGTGGCAGCGGTTCCGATAAGTTTGTTTCGTATAGTTGCACCACTGTTCGATGACTATCCGATCGTATCGGAGGAATGATGCGTAGTAGGATACCGGAGCGAAATAGGCGGTCGATAGATATACTGTACTCATAATTCGGTTTTGAAGAAACGATCGGTGCGTAACGATTGCCAAAACGGTTTTTCGGGATTTCTCGAATAACCGATGCATACGCCTTTACCGATGAGGTGGGAGTGGGGAAGAACTCCGAAAGAACGGGAGTCGGACATGCCGGCTCTGTTGTCTCCTATTACCCAATAATAGCTTTGAGTGAGCCGACATGAGGTTAATTCCTTCCCGTTTTCATAGATTTTCCCGTTGTCGTACTCTACTTTGCGGTTTTCATATCGGGTAAGTATGCGGTAGAGAAACTCTGCATTTTGGGGAGTGATGTGTATTTGTTCATTTTTTCGGGGAAGGGCGACTTCATAAAAATCTCTTTTCAGAAATACCGGGTAGAGTAGGGAGTCGGCCGATAGTTGTCTCCTTACTTTTTCGTAGTCATACCGGGAGAGAAACAGTAGGCGGCTGTCTTTCAATTTACCTTGCTCGACAAAGAAGGAATTGTTTTGTCTCATCATTCGATTTACCCGATGTTCGAGGGAATCGGGCGAAAGATAGGCTTCGAGGATAAGAGGAGGCTGGGCGACGGGCTTGTGATTAACGAACAGTTTGTTCCCCGTACTTTTAATCGTGTCGCCGGGCAAACCTATGCAACGGGCAATGGCAATTTCGGTTACACCCGATTGGGTTTGAGCGATTTCGGGTAATTCGAACACTAAGACATCTCGGTATTTCGGGTTTCGGTTTCCCCACCGAAACGACCACTTATCGACCCATAGCCGGTCTCCCGGCAACAAGCTGTTTTCCATTTGGCCGGGAGTAATGCGATAGGGTTCTATGATGAAAAAACGAATGAACCATACACTCCCGATAATGATGATTACCGTGAAGAAAATCGTACGTATGGTTTCTTTTTTCATGCTTATGGCATAAAATATCTATTTGTAAAAATTGAAACGGTATCTTAGTTCACGAGGCTATCTACCGACCGGAACATTCGGTTGAAACGGATTTTCCCGTCGAAAAGTCCTTTATCTTTGTCGAGCGATAAGAATACGAACATAGGTTTGCCCACGATGTGGTCTTCGGGAACGAATCCCCAGTAGCGGGAATCGGCCGATTTATCCCGATTGTCGCCCAACATCATGTAATAATCCATTTTGAAAGTATAAGAGTCGGTTTCTTTTCCATTGATATATATTTTGCCGTCTCTGACTTGCAGGTCGTTATGTTCGTAGTTCCTTATGGGGCGTTCGTAAATGGGCAGGTTTTCGAGGGTCAGTTTCAAAGTGGCTCCTTTTTTAGGAATCCATACCGGCCCGTAATCGGAGCGGGTCCATGTGTTCGAGCGAACTAATGGGTAGGTCTGACCTCCGAAGAATCCGGGTTCTCCTACAATCTGTTCTATCGAAGGATCTTTTTTCATCATGTCGATCATCGCCTGTGTCAAAGGCAGTTCGTAAACGGGATTCATGCTTCCGTCGGGGTTGGGGAGAAGCCCCCAGCTTTCGAGGTTCATACGGGCGTTGAGGCTCGATACGTCGATAGGTACACGGTCTTCGACACTGATACCCCATTTTTCAAAGTCATTGTTACCGAGATAGCGTCCGTTGGTTCTAACCAAATAGTTTAACTGCATGTTTTTGGGACGGGGTTGTTTCACTCCGTCGATGTAGATGTCGTTATTGACAATGCTGAACGTGTCGCCCGGTAAGCCCACACATCGTTTCACATAGTTTTCCCGACGATCGACCGGACGGTAAATAATATCGCCGTACAGAGCTTTGTTGCGGTTTACGGCTTCCCGGCCTTCGAGGAAGCACAGGGTGTAATAATCCGGGTTGGGTTGTTTCACGGCTACCGTATCGCCTGCCGGAAAGTTGAAGACGACGATGTCGTTGCGTTTCACCGGACCGAATCCTTTGAGACGGTGGTAGTCCCATTGGGGCCATTCGATGTAAGATTTCGTGTTGAGAAGGGGTATGGTATGCTGGGCGAGCGGGAAGTGTAACGGTGTGTTGGGGACACGAGGGCCGTAACTCATCTTGCTGACCAATAGGAAATCGCCTACCAATAGCGATTTTTCGAGAGAAGAAGAGGGTATCTGATAGTTCTGAAAGACGAATATAAAGATGAAATAAACCAACACTAAGGCATAGACGATGGCATCGACCCATTCCATCACCGTTCGAACGACCGGATTTTTACTGGTTTTCCACCACCCCCACGGAATATATTGGGTGAGATAGATGTCGATGAGTAGCAACAGACCGAACAATACGTAGTAATTGTTTAGCCAAATAGTCCACCCTATATATAACAAAGCTACGATGGAGAAACGTATCCAGCGAGTTTTTTTCACACGTTTCAATCGTTCTGCCAGACTGTATTTGTCGTTGGTTGTCGTTTGATTCATAACGGTTATGTGTTATTTGAGGAATGAGAATAAATCTTGCATGGTGAGAAATCCCTTTTTCCCGACGGTAAATTCGGCGGCGACGACAGCTCCGAGGGCAAACCCTTTTCTGTTTTTCGCCTCATGGGTGATACGTATCGTATCCACGGCACTGTCGTAGACAACGGTGTGTGTACCGGGTATTTCCCCTTCGCGTCGGGCGGTGATATGAATACTGTCATCGGCGACCGGCATATTTTCGCTCCACGAATGTTTCGCATCGAGTTGGCCGATAATATCTTCGGCCAAAGTAATAGCGGTCCCGCTGGGGTGATCGAGTTTATGAATGTGGTGTATCTCTTCTATTTCTACCGAATATTGGGGGAAATGGTTCATGATACCTGCCAGATATTTGTTAACGGCAAAGAAGATATTAACTCCCAAACTGAAATTCGAGGCATAGAAAAAAGTCTGGCCTTTCTCGCAGGCTTCGCGTATTTCCGGTAAATGTTCCAACCAGCCCGTAGTGCCCGATACTACGGGTACACCGGCCGCGAAAGCCCGCCGATAATTGTCGACGGCGACCGACGGAGCCGTGAACTCGATAGCGACATCGGCGCTTTTGAATGAAACTGAATCGAAATCTTCCTGATTGTCTTTGTCGATGCGACAAACGATTTCATGCCCACGGGACAGAGCCGCTTCTTCGATGGCATGTCCCATTTTTCCATATCCTATGAGTGCTATTTTCATATCGAACTTCTGTTACAAAACATCTCGGTTTGTACCGATTAATTCAACAAGGTTTGTTTAATTTGCAGATAATGCAAAGATAATAAAAGATGAGAGCAGAGGCAAACGGAAATCTTGTTTCCGGCTTGGCTGTGCCGAATCGTATCTTATCTTCGTAGTGACAAAGATAGCGAAAG
>OOCF01001182.1_pt1 | contig 11476 bp, 10 predicted proteins | sample 1671001 | NCBI WGS metagenome assembly OOCF01 (sample SAMN06348112, study PRJEB24527) | human gut metagenome | biome: human gut; feature: ankylosing spondylitis patient; material: feces | host: Homo sapiens | place: China | collected 2015-10
GTGGGAGTGCGTAGCACGGAACAATCCGTAGGCATCAAAGTCGGGGGCTTTTGACCCCGACATCATTATATATGGCTATGTGGAAAGGAAGAGAATATGGGAGAGTATTTATTGATTTCGGATGCTGCAAAACAGGTAAAGGTGGAGAGCCATGTACTTCGCTATTGGGAAGAGGAATTACATCTGCCCATCAAAAGAAACGAGCTGGGGCACCGCTATTATACGAAGGAAGACGTGGAACGGTTCAAAGAGATCAAGAGCATGAAAGAAAGGGGATTACAGTTGAAAGCAATTAAAATGATATTAAAGGACGGACGGCTGGACGTACTGCCGGAGGAACGGGAAAAAGAGCCTGTAGAAGCCCGGAAAGAGCCGGCAGAAGTCCGGACACCACACATGGCCATTGAGATCGTTGATAAACCGGTGGATAAAGAGATGCCGGTACAGCCGCAGGAGAGGATATGTACGGTGCCGGAGAAGGAAGGACTGCAGAGTGAAAGCAGGGAAGAGAAGGCTAAAAGGCTCCAGTGGATCCTGCAACAGTTGATCCGTGAGGCAGTACGGGAGAATAACCAGGACCTTTGCCGGGAACTCAAGGAAAGCATGGTCAAGGAGCTGGATTATCAGTTCCGCAGCAGAGAAGAACGGGAAGAGGAGAGAGACCGCAGACTGGAACAGCGCAGCGAGGAGTACTATCAGAAGATGGACGAGCTGTTGCGGAAAAAGACCAGGGGACAACTGCGGAAACAGCAGAAAGAGGAGAGAAGGCCGAAAGTGGAAAAAGAGTCCACAGAGATCGTAGACAAAGAAAATACCGGCAGGGAAATTAAGGCAGAAAAAAAGAAAAGGCATTTCATTTTCTGAAATGCCTTCCCCGGGGTACGTTCTGAATCAGGAATTAATCCTCTGCGATAGCACCAACAGGGCACTGACCTGCGCAGGAACCGCAGCTGATGCACTTATCTGCATCGATTTCAAACTTTCCGTCGCCCATGCTGATAGCGCCAACGGGGCACTGTGCCTCACAAGCTCCACATGCTACACAAGCATCACCAATAACAAATGCAATAATCTTTTCCTCCTATTTTGCGTGTATCAAATCTCTTGTTTGATACAAATTTATCAATATAACCACTTGTATTGTAATATAAATGGGCTTTGAATACAAGACTTATTTAGTATTTTTTATCAATAGTTACAGTTGCTTATTTATATTTATTGAACTCCAGAATCTTCTTCGCATTCTGGATCCTCTCTTCGGTGGGCGGTTCTACACCCTCAAGCTTGTACGGAATCCCCAGTTCTTTCCACTTGTACTCACCCAGAGTATGGTAGGGAAGAACTTCTACTTTCATGACGGTATCCAGAGTATCAATAAATTCTCTTGTCTTTTTCAGGTATTCGTCATTGTCAGTAATTCCGGGCACCAGTACATGACGGATCCACATGGGAATACCCTGCTCGGAAAGGTATCTTGCGCAGTCTAGAATATTCTTGTTGGTATGGCCGGTTAGCTTCTTGTGTTCTTCATCATCAATATGCTTGATGTCCAACATGACGAGATCAGTATATTTCAGTAATTCATTGAATTTGGAGAAGAAAGGCTCTTCTCTGGTAAAAGGCTGTCCGGAAGTATCAAGATTGGTATTAATGCCTCTCTCGTGGGCCTTGCGGAAAAGATCGATCAGAAAATCGATCTGTAATAAGGCTTCGCCGCCGCTGACAGTGATGCCGCCTTCTTTGCCCCAGTAGCTGCGGAAACGCTCTGCTTTATCCAGAAGCTCGTCTGCTGTCATCAGATTGTCAGTGTCGGGATTCCAGGTATCTACGTTGTGGCAATATTGACAACGCATATTGCAGCCCTTGAGGAAAATAAGATAGCGGATTCCGGGTCCGTCTACTGCGCCGAAGGATTCTAATGAGTGAATTCTGCCTTTGATCATTGTAATAATCTCCATTCTCTGCCATGCAGGCAGCTGAGGGGTGAGTGTTACGAATAGTATATCCAAAAAAGGACCGGACATTACTGCCCGGCCCCATATACATCAATTATCTCAAAACCTGTAAGAATTACAGACTCTTATGGCAGGTTCTTGCGATAACATCATCCTGCTGCTCCTTGGTCAGGCTGATGAACTTAACAGCATAACCGGATACACGGATGGTGAAGTTAGCGTACTCAGGCTTCTCAGGATGAGCCTGTGCATCTAACAGCTTCTCGGTACCGAATACGTTAACGTTGAGGTGATGAGCACCACGATCGAAGTAACCATCCATTACACGTACCAGAGTTTCTTTCTGCTCGTCAAGGTTGTGACCAAGAGCGGAAGGAGCCATGGTCTGGGTATTAGAGATACCATCCAGAGCATACTCATAAGGCAGCTTAGCTACGGAGTTCAGGGATGCAAGCAGACCGCTCTTCTCAGCACCGTAGGAAGGTGATGCACCGGGAGCGAAAGGCTTGTAAGCTTCTCTACCATCAGGCAGAGCACCGGTAGCCTTACCGTATACAACGTTAGAGGTAATGGTCAGTACGGAAGTGGTAGGCTCGGAATTTCTGTAGGTGTGGTTCTTCTTGATCTTCTCCATGAAGGTCTTCAGCAGCCATACAGCGAATTCATCAGCTCTGGGATCATCGTTACCATACTTAGGGAAGTCGCCTTCGATCTTGAAGTCTACAGCACAACCCTGGTCATCACGGATAACCTTAACCTTAGCATACTTGATAGCGGACAGGGAGTCAGCTACATGGGACAGACCTGCAATACCGGTTGCGAAGGTTCTTCTTACATCGGTATCGATCAGAGCCATCTCAGCTGCTTCGTAGTAGTACTTATCATGCATGTAGTGGATCAGGTTCAGGATGTTAACATACAGAGATGCACACCAGTCAAGCATGATGTCATATTTATGCATAACTTCGTCGAAATCAAGGTACTCGGAAGTGATAGGAGCGATTTCGGGACCACACTGCATATGCTTGCCGTTCTTGTCCAGATGCTTCTCATCCTTACCACCGTTGATAGCGTACAGTAAGCACTTAGCCAGGTTAGCACGAGCACCGAAGAACTGGATCTCCTTACCGGTCTGAGTAGCGGATACGCAGCAGCAGATGCTGTAGTCATCACCCCAGATAGGCTTCATAACGTCATCGTTCTCGTACTGGATGGAAGAAGTATTTACAGAAATCTTAGCTGCGTACTTCTTGAAGTTATCAGGCAGAGCGCTGGAGTACAGAACGGTCAGGTTCGGCTCGGGGCTGGGGCCCATGTTCTCCAGAGTATGCAGGAAACGATAGTCGTTCTTGGTAACCATATGACGACCATCCATGCCGATACCACCAACTTCCAGAGTAGCCCATACAGGGTCGCCGGAGAACAGCTGGTTGTAAGAAGGAATACGAGCGAACTTAACCATACGGAACTTCATGGTCATATGGTCGATCAGCTCCTGAGCTTCTTTCTCGGTCAGGGTGCCTTCCTTTAAGTCTCTCTCAATATAGATATCCAGGAAAGTAGAGATACGTCCTACGGACATAGCTGCACCGTTCTGGGTCTTGATAGCTGCCAGGTAACCGAAGTATAACCACTGGATAGCTTCCTTAGCGGTGGTAGCGGGACCGGAAATATCGTAGCCGTAAATCTTAGCCATTTCCTTCATGCCCTTCAGAGCCTTGATCTGATCAGCGATCTCTTCTCTCAGGCGGATGATGTCCTCAGTCATAACACCGGTACCGCAGTTCTTCTTATCCTCTTCCTTTTTCTGGATCAGGAAATCAATACCGTACAGAGCAACTCTTCTGTAGTCGCCTACGATACGTCCACGACCATAGGTATCGGGAAGACCGGTAACGATATGGGTATGACGAGCAACCTTCATCTCATCGGTATAAGCATCAAATACTGCCTGGTTGTGAGTCTTGTGGTACTCGTTGAAGATTTTGTCATATTTAGCGTTTACTTCGTAGCCATAGGTGCTTGCAGCCTGCTGAGCCATCTTGATACCACCATAAGGCATGAATGCTCTCTTTAAAGGCTTGTCTGTCTGCAGACCAACGATCTGCTCCAGATCCTTCATAGATTCATCAATATAGCCAGGGCCATAAGCGGTCAGACTGGATACGACCTCTGTTTCGCATTCCAGAACGCCGTCATGCTCACGCTCTTCCTTCTGTAACTCCTGAAGTCTGCCCCAAAGTTTATCAGTTGCTTCGGTAGGTCCCTCCAGGAAGCTCTCATCTCCATCATACGGAGTGTAGTTGGTCTGGATGAAGTTACGTACGTTGACGTCTACATCCCAATGGCCATCTTTTTTAAAGCTTCTCCATGCTTCTGCCATGAAAATTTACCTCCTTCTGGTAAAAACAATTAATATTATCAACTGAGAGTACCGGTTTCACTGGTATCCCAAGCTGTTTCTTTACGATAAAAGTGTACTACCTGACAAGGGTAAGTGTCAACCTTTTTAGGAATTGTTCCGAGTTTTGTACATCAGCTCTGACATGAAAAAAAGGTTGACGTGCGTGGGTGCTTGCACACAAAGCACGGAAATCTCTTTTTCATGGACAAAGCACACCAACATGAAATAAAAGATGAGCTGCGAAGCGGCGCCATTTGCGAAGCAGATGCTTTTATGAATGTGGTGTGCGGCAGAGCTGATCTTCGGGGAAGAACAAATGCGGATGTACAAGAATAATCTTGCCTTATTCCGGGGAAAGTATTATACTAAAAAAGCCTTATACGGCAGAAAGGAGACCGATATGACCGGAGTAACAAAAGACATGACCATTGGTGAGATCTTACGTGCCAATCCTGAAGTAGCTCCCGTACTCCTCGATGCAGGAATGCATTGCCTGGGATGCCCTGCTTCACAGGGAGAGACCCTGGAAGAGGCAGCTATGGTACATGGCATTGATGTAGATGAGCTTATGAAAGTGATCGAGGAGCTGTAATCTTTGTATGTCTGTTTTGGCAACATCGCCTGACCGGGGCACACAGGTGAAACAAAGTATTTATGGAATTTCATAGCTCAGATTTCCGCGCAATCGAAATGTGTCCGCCGATTGCGCGGATTTGAGAAATCAAAAGAATTCAAGGAATTCAGATCATCGGCCTTTGGCCGTCTTTTTTTGCCTTTTTCCCTTAGATATTATCTGATCCGATATTATGAAGTATGACTGGCACGGTAGATTCTTTCAGGGGAGGCTAATCCTGTGGTACTTTCAGTTCCCAGCCTGAATAAATCAGAGCAGGATTGCGGATCAGTTCCCAGTTCAGGGAAACGATTTCAGCCACGGAGCAGCCGCATTTTCTGGCGATTGCCCAGAGGGTGTCACCCTGTCTGACGATGTATATCCCGCTTTTCTTATTCTCAGGCAGGACAGCATCGGGAGTGCTGCCGGAGACGGGCGCTCCGCTCATGGGAATCTTAAGCTGCCAGCCGGCGTGGATCCGGTTCGGGTTCTTGATCCGGTCACTGTTGGCTGCCACGATCCCGGCTACGGAGCAACTGTATTTTCTGGCGATTTTCCAGAGAGTGTCACCCGCCTGTACGGTATAGGTCACATAGGAGGGGGTGTTTTTCACGACAGGAGAGGGGCCCTCACGGTCAGCCTTTTCCTCGGAGCCGCTGTCAGTACTTTCCTGTTCGGTGTCAGCATTCACATCATAGTAGAGCTTCAAAGTCACGATATCCTCCGGACTGCTGATCTTCTTCAACGTTCCGCTGGCGGTGGAGATTGCCGGATTGTAGGTAAAGCCTTCATAGGTTTTCGGCGTTGCTGCGACGGTATCACCTGTCTTCCCTGCGGAATGTTCTGTTTCCGCCAGCGTGTAGCCGCTGCCGTCCGTCTTGTAGTGCTCCACGATATAATTGATCGTGTTTCCGGAGATGATGGGAATCGTGTTTCGCGTCCATTTTGCGTAGAACGTTTTATTTCCCGTATCGGTACCTGTGATCTCTGTGACGGGTGAACCGGAAAAGTTGCTGTCTGCGTACCAGCCGTCAAAGCGGTATCCCTTGCGGGTAATATCATTGGTGGTAGGAAGAACTGCCCCGGTGCCGTAAGTGTAGCCGGTTACTTCTTTTCCACTGGCAATCGTACCGCCGTCTGTCTGCAGCGTTACGGAATAGGTGGAGAGTTCCCATTTTGCCTTGAGGGTCATAGTGCATTTGACTGTATCCGTGTCAAAGTTCCATTTTGTTTCCGTACCGTTGTTATCATAATACCAGCCTTCAATACTATGCCCCTCTTTGGTGGGAACAGGATCCGGTGCGGTGAGTGCCGCTCCGTCCTTGCTCCAATTTACTTTCTTGGTGATGCTCTGGTCTCTATTGTCCGGGTCAAAAGTAATCACGAGCATACCGTTCAGGATGGCACCGCTGAAATCACCGTCTAAAACCGTACCATCATTGTTCGTAATCGCACCGGTAAATGTGCCGCCGTTAATGGTTCCGCTGCTCTCATTTATGACCTCATTCGTGAATGTGCCCTTCCGGATGGTGCCGTTGTTAGTCACTTTATCCTGGAACTTAGTGCTGCCGGCAGCACCCTCACTGCCGGTGATCGTGCCGGTGCCGTACCTGTTGGTATCGTTCGTCATTGTGCCGGCTATTTCGCCGCCGTCAGCATTCAGGATGCCAACGTTTGTTATATCTGTGTAGATTTTTGCATTGCCGCTTATAGTAAGAGTAGTCTCCTGGCTGGAAGTATTGTATACATGGCTTGCGTCATTCTCATTATCCGGATCACCGATCATGCCTCCTGTCATAGTGAACTGATTACTGTTCCGCACCCCGCCACCTGAAGCATACTGACCGTCGGGGCTGGTGCAGCCTTTAATCATACCGTCTGACATAATAAAGGTTCCATTGTTGCAAACACCGCCGCCTCGACTCATTGCCGAACATCCGACGATGCTGCCACCGGCCATGACCAGTGTACCGCCGGCAACAAGCACACCGCCGCCGTTACTTTGATCACCGCCACCGCCTGTAATAACTCCACCGGAGACAATTTCCGAGCCACCGTTGTCCAGTTCCCACATGTCAATGTACCAGGTCAGATATTTGCAGTGCGGGTTAAATTTGTGTTGGGTGGTTGTGTTCCTGTCCTGAATCGTCAGATCGCCGTCCGCCTCCACCTTGATTACGCTGTCGCTGCCGGTCATCTTCAGTACACAACCGTTCAAATCCAGTGTCACAGTACGGTTGACCGTCAGTGTAGAGCCGATATCGATATCCCCCTTTAGTGTGATTCTGGAAATACTGCTATCTGCCAGTGCCCCAGTCAATTCCGACGCTGTCGTCACCTCTGCCTCACCGTTTGCGGCCAGCACAGACAGCCCGTTCAGGGCAGATGCCGCTTCATTTCCCGATATACTTTCTGGGGAACTCAGCTCCTCTGTTGATGTCGGGGGATTCGTCAGCTGTCCGGTTTCTGCTGCCGATACCGGCGTGGAGACCAGAGAAAATACCATGGAACTGCAAAGCAGCGCCGCATAGAACCGAATTTTTTGCTTTTTCATGAATTTTTTTCCTCCCATTGTTGTGATGCGTTTCCTTTTCCCGTGCCTTGTCCGCGGTGTTCTCTTTCCCGGAGTCTGATACACAGCACAGTGATCATGACCGCCGTAGCGAAAGAAATTACCCCCACCAGCACATAACCGCCGGCGTCTTCATGTAGCAGGATAGAACCGTACATTCCCCGGGCGGTGATCTGCGTCTGACCGGCTGCTGTGTGCACCGTTCCCACAAGGAACGCAGACAATGCTGCGCACAGGGCAGACAGCCGGCAGATCCCGCAGCGCTCCTTCCGGCGATATTTTTCATGCACCCGCTTTTTCACCAGTTCGACCCGCTTTTCTGTATCATACATATCGTTGAAAACCTCCCTTCGGAAAGTAAAGTCATAAAATACATATGCCCTTCATCTAATTAGGTACAAAAAAGCGAAAAAACTCTCACCTGAAAATCAAATTTTTTGAAAAAAACAGGAGCTGCCGACAGCAGCTCCGCAAAAGACAGGATTCAGTTGTGACTCTGGGGCAGGCGGACAATCAGTTTTCCCACCGTCAGGATCAGCACAGGCAGAATGTATGCGATATACTGTATCGCACCGCCATAGGCGATCAGAAGATTATAAATTGCATGAAAAGTGATGGCTGCCCCGAGCAGACCGCAGGTTCCGGCGATCTTCAGCCAGGTGCGCTGCCATACATATGCCAGTCCACCGCCGACGATGGCACCACAGATCACGTGCATGGCACCCGTTCCAATGCCCCGGAAAAAGATAAAGGAAAAATGTCCGGCTCCGTTTTGAATCAGATAGCAGACATTTTCAAAGGTGGCAAAGGAAAGTGCAACGATGATGGCAGCATTTTTTATCGGCACCGGTTCAGGCTCAAATACAAGAAGATAAAAGAGTAACGGCAGGAGTTTCATCACTTCTTCTACCACAGGTGCGATCTCTGCGGTGGCGGCAATCGTATCTGCTGCGTAAAGAGCGGCAAAGAAGGTATTGATGTAAGCGGAGAGCAGGCATGCCCCCATTCCTGCAAGACAGCACAGAAAGAATTTGGCCTGCCGCCTACCCATGCACAGGGCGGCGATCAACAGGGGTGAGGCCATACAGATAAATACATTTTCAATATAGGTCATGTCCGCACCGCCTTTCCTGTGGCAGGCAGCAGCCCGAAAAGGCAGAACGTCAGCAGAAGATCACACCAGCAATAGGGACTGAAGATAGAGTCGTCCGGCCAGAAGCAGCCGGAGGTCCACAGAGCGTATTCTACCGCAACATAGCAGAGGATTCCGATGTGAAAATACCGCAGGTTCCGTCTTTTTCCCGTCTGTGTCTCTGCGTAGACAAGACCGTGGATGGAACGATAGGAGACAAGGATCATCATGCCGCACCAGAGCAGGTTGGAGAGAATGTCACCAAAGGTACAGTAAAATGCGCACAACGGAACTCCGATCAGTGGAGCCAGCAGGGATTTCCGACAGGAAAAGCTTCTTTCCTCCGGGGAGGAGAGAGTATATTGTAGGAGATAGAGAAAAATAACGCTGGAGACCCAGCCGAATTCCGATACATAAAAGATCCGTGGTGTTTCGGAAAACAATAACAGATACAATGTCCAGTACAGGGAGCCCAGTGCGAAACAGCCATAAAAGCAAATCAGCAGAAAATATGACAGTGTCCGATGTCTCAGATAACGAATGCCGCTCAGACAGAAGCCCAGCAAAGTAACAGAAAATTGCAAAAGATTAATGATCAATTCCATTGGCGCGGTCCCCCCTCTGCTCTGCCTGCTCTTCTTTGTCCAACAGATGGACACGAAAACACAGGATCGTCACGCATACGCCGAGAAGAAATGAAAGCAGCCCTATTATGATATATTCGGGTGCAGCACCTCCGCCGAGGATCGTTGCCGCCGTTTCATATCCGGAGGAGATCCCCGGCACCATTTGCCCGGAAATCCCGGACATGACAAAGGAAGCCCCGAAGATCACAGCAAGGCATGCCGCTATGCAGGAAATAGCAACGATCCGCCGCTGTTTCCGCCTTTTTTGTCGCTCTTTTTCCGCAATCCTTCGTCGGACTTCTGCGATCCGTTCCTCATGACTCCGCATTTGTTATTCCCTCCCGTTCCAATAATCCCCGCAGACGCTCTTTTCCCCGGTACATTATATTAGTGATCTGCTTCACGCTTTTTCCCATAACTTCAGCGACCTGCCGGTAACTCATACCCTCAAAATAGGTCAGATAAAGAGCTTCTCTGTAATCCGGATGCAGTTCACCCATGCATAAATGCAGGATCTGATTTCGTTCTTTTGTCCGGATCACCTCATCCACCAGTTTCCCACCTTCCGGCTCTTTGGTCAGATCATCAAGACAGAAGTGATGTCGCCGGATGCTTTTATGGCGCAAAGCTAAATGGCGCGCAGCTTTATACAGGTAAGCCCTGAATCCGCCATCCCGGATATGGGGCCTTTTGGCGAACAGGTAGGAAAATACTTCTATCATCAGGTCCTCCGCCTCGTGAATGTCATGCAGATAGCCGTTGATGTATAAGGTCAGTGGATTGTCGTATTTTCTTATCAATTCTTCCAGCCCTGTTTCATCGCCGCTTAAATATTGTCGGTATAATTCTTCGTCGGAAATCATATTGTGTACATCCTTTCCACTGTAACCGGCGTTTTGACCCTTTGTAATTCCGAATGTGTATGGAATTGCGTAAGCTGCATTGCAACGGAGCAATCATGTATTAAATTTTATTATATGCGAATAAGACTATATTTTCAAGTTACGCGTTTCCCAGCTTCTTTTCTACAGACTCTCGCTGGGAGAGACAGGTATAAAACAACCATAAAAATAAGAAAGTCCCCACAGAGTGGGAACTCTCCTGAATGTTATGATCTGTCGTCACATTGAAGTATTTGCAAGACGCTGTAAAGCATGTTCGGCGATCAGTGTGGAACAATGTTCCTCAAGAAAAGTAAGGCTTGCCGGTGTGGAACGCTTGGGAATACCGTATTCAGAGATGACATTGCAGACACGGTCGAAGACCTCGCGATCTTCTTCGCCCTGCGTCAGGATCAGATAATACCCGTCGGTACCCTCTTCGTGATACAGAGTGCTGAGCCCATGATAATGACCGGCAGCCACGACGGCAGCGTTGATTACCTGATTCAGGGTATCCATACGGAACAGGCGGGATCTGACAGCATCGTTTTCCTCGGGAGCGGGAGCGGCGGGAGTCTCGGCTGCAGCCTCCTCATTTTGGATACGGCGGAACAGATCCAGAACCTCGTCTGCCGTGTTCGCATCACTGTCCTCATCACTGTCATCCGTAACAGAAGGCGCAAAACGGGAAAAACGGGTGTCCAGTTCCTCCGGATCTTCTTCCTTGGTCATGATGAGAACGATACAATCCGCATTCAGAGGGATGGCTTCAATCATCAGGGGAATATCCTCTGCTTCGAAGCCAAATTCAAAATTGGCCTGCTGCATCATATCACGGAACAGAGATTTAGCTTTTTCTGTGCCGTAGGCAAGTTCACTTATTTTTAATTCGCGGCTGGCGAGATCCTCACGGGTCAGGGTGCAGCGAATCTGATTTTCATTTACTTTTTCTATTTTCATGCGACAACACTTCCTTTCTGCTTTCGCATTGGTATGGTATATAGCTTATACTTTCCCTATATTTTAGTCAATAATAAAACATCTTGTCAAATAGCAGGCTGCAGTGTATAATCCGACCTATAGATGCCTCTGATACTCCGGTACGGAGAGGAGGTCGACAGTTTTCCATTTTTTCTTGTTGATTTACCAGGGAACGATTCGTTCCAGTTCATCCCCTTTTTTATTTTATGATGCAGATGGCTGTTAATGTATTTGGGAAGGATAGGTTATGCTGATCTGTAAAATATAGTATGGAGATGTCTTACAGGCATATACGTGTCTGGTCATAATATT
>OOCF01001197.1_pt1 | contig 11364 bp, 10 predicted proteins | sample 1671001 | NCBI WGS metagenome assembly OOCF01 (sample SAMN06348112, study PRJEB24527) | human gut metagenome | biome: human gut; feature: ankylosing spondylitis patient; material: feces | host: Homo sapiens | place: China | collected 2015-10
CGGAGGACGGCGTCCCCAGAAGATGGGGTGATACATCACCGTCGGCACGCCCATGCCGGGCATCATGTAGCGGCGGCGATAGCGGCGATAACGCATGCCGTCAAGCATGATCCAGAGGACAAAGAATATGATGAGGATCATGATGAACATCACACCGTTGGCCGCCTCGTCCAGCGCCGCCTCGCTCTGCTGATACTGCTGGCTCAGCTCCACATGGAGCGCGGCGCAAAGCGAGCACACCGCCGCGTCATAATCGCCCTTCTGCACGTTATCCGCCATGCAGGAGGCAACAAAGCTCTGCGAAAGGCCGCTGAGCAGATCGTAAAAATCGCCGCTGGCAAGCAGGTAGTAGTCCTGCTGCTGTTTTGCGATGACCAGGATCGCATCATTTTCCGCAAGCTGCATCTCGATGGCGTAATCATACGCCGCATTCTCTATGTCGTTTGCGGATTCGGTCGTCACGACGGCCATGATGCTGCCAAACATCTTGTCCCAGTTGGCGTTGTAGAGGCCGATAGCCTCCTCAGTCTTGTCGGAAAGAACACCGGCATCATCGCGCACATACTGCGTAAAGGCCGCCGTGGAAAGCGAGGGATCGAGCTTTTCCCCGCCCTCCGGCGTAGAGACGGCGGGCGCCTTGTGCAGTCCCCACGCACTGGATGCGACGATCGCCAGAATCAGCACGGCGATGGCGACGCCGCGTTTTTGAAAGAATTTCATATGCTTCTCCTATCCGGAGCGTCTCAGCTTCTCAGCTCCATGAGCTTCTGCTTCAGCTCACCTTCGATACGGCCGAGCTCGACCTCCGCTTCCTTGCGCTTCTGCGCGCCCTCGCGCTGGATGTTCACGACCTCGTCGAGCGTGGAGACGAGCTGCTCGTTCGTGTGCTGCAGCGTCTCGATATCGACGATGCTGCGCTCGGCCTCCTTGGCCGTGGCGATGGTGCCCATCTTGAGCATGTCGGCGTTCTTCTTGAGAAGCTCGTTCGTCGTCTGCGCCACCGCGCTCTGTGCGGCCGTGGCCTGACGGCTGTGCTCCATGCCGAGCGCGAGCACCATCTGGCTCTTCCAGAGGGGGATGGTATTGACGAGCGAGGACTGGATCTTTTCGACCATCAGCGTGTCGTTGTTCTGGAGAAGTCTCGTCTGCGGGCCCATCTGGAGCGACACCATGCGCGTGAGCTCCAGGTCATGCAGCTTCTTTTCAAAGCGCTCGCACTTCTGCGCGTAGTCGTTGTAGGCCTGCGCATCCTCGGCAAGGCCGCTCGCCTCCGCCTTTTTGCGCAGCTCCTCGAGCTCGCCGGAGCGGACCTCGGCCAGACGCTTTTTGCCCGCGATGATATACATGGTCAGTTCTTTGTAGTACTTGAGGTTCATCTCATACATCTGGTCGAGCATCGCGATGTCCTTCATCAGCGTGACCTGATGCTTTTCAAGCTCGGATACAATGCGGTTCACGCTCGTCTCGGCCTTGCCGTACTGCGCGCGCATCAGCTCGAGCTTATCCTTCTGCTTGCGGAACAGGCCTGCGAAGCCCTTCTTCTCCTCCTGACCGAAGCCCTTGACCTCGACGACGAGGTTCGAGAGCGTCTCGCCCACTTCGCCCAAGTCCTTGTTGCGCACGGAGGACAGTGCATTTTCCGAGAACGTCGCAACGCTCTTCTGCGCGGCCACGCCGTAGTTGAGCACGACATTCGTGTCCTTGATGTCGATCTTTTTCGCAAAATCGTCGACGGCTTTCTTCTCCTGCTCGGTGAGCATGCTCTCATCGACCTTGACAGGCTCGACTTCCTTTTTCTCCGCCTCGGGCGCCGTGGGCGCTTCGGGCGTGAGCGTCAGCTCAGGGACGGCCTCCTGCGCCGCTTCGGTGGGGTTCAGGGTCAGCTCGGGCATCATGTTGTCGCTCATATCATTTCTCCTCCGTATTTTGGCTTTCCGCCTGTTCCTTTTCGTATTTTTTGATGCGCTGGATGCGGCGCAGGCACAGCAGCGTGGCCAACGCCCAGATCAGCGCGGAATAGTAAAGCGTATCCCTGTGCAGATGCCGCGCGCCGATGATGCTTGCCACACACATGATGGCAAAGATTGCACAGAAGATCGGGTCGAGCCACACGCCTTTCAGTCGTTTCAAGATCCACGCATTGACTTTGGCGTTGAACGCCATCACTTTCTTTCGCATCGCTTACTCCTTTATAGCTCGAGCTTGATGTCGTCCTGCGTGGCGGTCGCCGTGCCGGACTCGGCATGCAGCTCGCCAGTATCCTCGCTCAGGCCCTCGCGCTTCATCATGTTCTCAAGCACCGTGATATCGGCGGAAATATCCATCGCCTCGCTGCCGAAGAGCATGTCGAGCTGCTTTTCAAAAGCCGTAACGATCGTGCCCATCATACTCTCCACGCGCTGCATGGTCGCGTCGATGTTCTCGCCGCTCACGCCCTGCGCGCCCATACGGTCATAGGCGTTCAAGAGCTTAAGGGTCGTGGGCAGGTAGTAGTCCATGAACTTGCGGATCTGCGGCAGCTTCGACGGGTCGGATTTGACCTGCGCGAAAATTTTCGCGCTCAGGTCCTCGAGCCGGTCGATGTCGGCGGAGATCTTCGCGTCCTTGATGGAATCATTCAGACGCTTCATCTCGGAGATGGCAAGATTGCCGTCCTTGATCATCTTGTCAAGCTCGGGGTTGCCGGTGCTCTCTTCCTTTTTCGGCGGGTCGGGCACCGTGACTTCGACCGTGCCGCACACGGCGTTCATGATGAAGAACACCACCCCCGACACGACCGCCACAAAGAGGAAATGCGGTACGCGGTAGAGCGGGAACAGCAGCGCATAAATGACCCATGTTCCCGCCGCGGCATAATAGGGAACGGTGGATCTGCGTTTGACGGTTGCCAAGGCGATCGCCTCCTGTTTTCATAAATATTTTGACTGATATATGATATCACATCGCATCAGCGCGGTCAAGCAAAGCAAGCGCTTGAAACATTGCAATATCGCACTTTTTACAAAAGAAGGCGGCGTCCGGTCCAGGACGCCGCCTTCTTGCAAAATACTGCGTTTTTCTTATTCGTTTCGGATGGCTTCGAGCGCGGAGATCTTGACCGCCTTGTTCGCGGGCTGATAACCGGACACCAATCCGACCATCACTGAGAACACCAGTGCAAAGATGATAAGCTCAGGCTTGATGACGGAAACGCGCGTCACGTTCTCTCCGCCGATGAGCGCCTGCTTGATGAGTTCCCACGTCACTCCTCCGCCGCCGAACGCGCCGAAGGAGAAGAGATTGATGCCGACAGAGATGATATAGCTGAAAAGGAGTCCCAGCACGCCGCCGAGAAGTCCGATGCTGCCCGCCTCCATCAAAAACATCGCGCGGATATCGCGCACATAGCAGCCAAGCGCCTTCATGATGCCGATCTCCTTCGTGCGCTCGGAGACGGACATGATCATCGTGTTCGTAATGCCAATGGCCGCGACAAAAAGTGAGATCGCGCCGAGACCGCCGAGCATCAGCTCGATCTGGCGGGTCTGCTTGTTGAGCTCGTCGCGCATGCTTTGCATGGAGTATGTGTCGTAGCCAAGGTCCTTGATGGCCTGCTCCACATCCGCCACGGCGTCGAGGCTCTCCGCCTTGACGTTGATGGACGAATACTCGAACTTCGTGTCGGTCTTCCCCGTCAGATCCTGAATGAGCGCTTTGAGCGCATTGATGTCCATCATCACGCCCTCGCTCGTCTCGTAGCCCTTGCCCCGATCTTCCTTCAGAATGCCCACGACCTTGAGATCGACGCTGTAGGGCGTCGTCTCATTGCCGGAGTCGTCCCAGGAGGTCAGGAGCATCTTCACGTCCGTCTTGAGCGGGTCAAAGAACGGGTCGGGGACATTTTCCGTGTCGATATCGCCGTTTTCGTCCCAGATATATCGGTCGACATAATTTCTGCCATCCGGCATCAGGGTATCCTTAAAGTTGTAGGCAAAGTACTGGCCCACGACCACCTCGTCGCTGCTCTGCGGATAGCGGCCCGCGATCAGCTCAAAGCCCATGTCCTCAAGGGCGCTCACGTCAATGCCGGCAAAGTTGCCCCAGGCGGCGCTGTAGCGATCGTTGATGCCCGCCTTAAACGAAATGTTGTAGTTGTCAAGGCTTGCCTTGGGCATGACGGCCTGCACGCCCGCGATCTCGCGGAAGCTCTCGACCGCCTTTTCGTCGAGCTTGCTCTCCGTCTGCGTGCCGGTATTCTGGTTGTAGCCGCGGTAGACCTCGATGATGGAGAGGTCACCCATATTTTTGAGCATCTGATCGTAGGACTCCTGCATGCCCGCGCCGATGGAGACCATCACGATGATGGACGTGCAGCCGATGAACACGCCCAGCACCGTCAGGATCGTGCGCCCCTTGCGCCGCGACAGGCTGTCGAAGCACATTTTCAGGATGTCTGCGAATCTCATTTGTTCTGCTCCTCAGCACCCGTGGCCGCAGTCTCCTTCGCCGCGGCGTCCGCTGCCTCCTTCTTCTCTTCGGCGATCTCCTCTTCGTCCCACTTGTCCCAGAGGGCCTGCTCGGCCTTCTGCTTGGCTTTCTTCTTGCGGATGCGCAGCACAATGAGAAGGACGATGAGCGCGGCGACTGCCGCGATGATGACGTACTTCCATGGGAAGGTGCTCTGCGGCTCGGGGTCGATCATGCCGGGATCGTCCATGCCGGGGTCAGACGGCTCATAGGCCATGGCCTCGACCGTTGCCTCGAACACGCGCTCTTTGGTGTTGCCGTTGGAATCTTCGTAGGTAATGACGATCTTGACCTGATTCTCGCCCTCGAGCTGCGGCGTCACGGCAAAGGCGATGGTGCCGTTCTTGCCGCCGTCGATCGTGCCGACGCGCTGATAAGGCGTGGGGGAATCAATGTCACCGGAGATGGTCGCCTCAACGTTGCTGATGGCGCTCTTGCCCTTGTTGACATAGTCGATCGTCAGGCTCGTCTCCTCGCCGACGTAGCCGGTGTAGGAGGTCTTGGGTTCGCTCAGCTCAAAGCGGTCGGGCTGGTAGAGCGGCACGCTCAGCGACAGCGTGGCGTTGCCCGACTTTCTTGCGTTCTGGTCAACATATTCATAGGTCACGTCGATCTTGACGTCCTGCGCGCTGGCGCTGATGAGCTGTGCGGCCTTCATCGGCACGGTGACGGTCTTGCTGCCGCTCGCGGCGACAGATTCAAAGTAGAACGTGTTCGTCGAGCCGTTGAGCATCAGGTCCTGACCACCGGTGACGGTGACCATGACGTTTTCGATCTTGATGGTCTTGCTGGTGTTCGTGAACGAGAAGCTCAGGTTCGTGCTTGAGCCCGCCGCAACGGACGAACCGCCGTAGTTGTACTTCGAGAGAATGACGATGGGCGTGGGGCTCGCAATGGTCTCCTCGTCCTTCGTATCCTTGGTAACGGTGGAGAGAACGTTCACGCTGCCGCTGGCGCTGCCGCCGGTGAGCTGCGTGCCGTTGTCATAGTAGAACGACAGGCTCGCGTCGATCGTCTGCATCTGGGACTCGATCTTGTCAGGCGCCTTGACCGTCACAGTGACGGCCGTGTCGCGGCCCGCGCGGATATCGTCGAGCATGTAGTCCTGGCTGCCCATGATGAGAAGCGATCCGGAGGATTTGAGCGTCAGGATAGGGTCGCGCATGGCGGTCGTGCCGGCGTTCTGGATGTAAACGGTGATGGTCTTCGTCTCGCCCGCGGCAATAGACGTGCTCGTGCCGTCGGAGTTGAAGACGGCGCGCGGCTCGGGAATCGTTTCCGGCGTCGGCTCGGGGGCGGGCTTCGGCTCGGTGTAGGGCACGCACTCGCGCACCGGAACGGTGTTGCCGTCCTGATAGCCGCCGCCGTTGCCTTCATAATAAATGGTAAAGGCAAGCTGCTTGCCGCTGTCGCCGGTGTAGGTCAGGCCGGTGAACGTAACGGTATATTCGCCGTTCTGTCCGCTTGCAACAGCGCTCGCCGTGCCGTCCTGAAAGCTGTCAAGGCCGCGCACGACGCGGATCGAATCGTTGCTGCCGTCCGTGCGGGATAAGTAGACCGTGAGGTCCACCGTATCGCCGGTGTAAATGCTGCTTCTGCTGGCCCGGTAGCCGGTGATCAGAAAGCTGGTTCCCGTCCGTGCCGTCGTGCCTCCGCCCGTCGCTTTGGCGTCATTCACAGGCAGCAGCGCTGCGCACAGCACAAGGGCAAGGCAGAGCGAGAGCAGGGATCTTGAGATGCGTTTCATGTTCGATTTCCTCCGTTATTCGATGTAGGGTGCGGCGTCGATCTCCGCCTTGACCTGATTTTCTACGTTGCTGACGATCCTGCCGTCGATGAGCGTGACGATGCGGTCGGCATACTCGGTCATCTCCGGATCGTGGGAGACGAGCACGATCGTCTGGTGAAAGCGCTTGGCAAAGCCGCGGATCATGTGCATGACCTCTTTCGTCGTCTTCGAGTCGAGGTTGCCGGTCGGCTCGTCGGCGAACACGACCTCGGGATGCGTGACGAACGCGCGCGCGATGCCCACGCGCTGCTGCTGTCCGCCGGACATCTGGTTTGGAAAGTGGTCCATGCGGTCCTTCAGTCCCACGCGGCAGAGCATTTTCTTCGCCTCCAGCAGCCGCACATCCGGGTCGATGCCCTTGAACATCAGCGGCATGGCCACGTTTTCCGCCGCCGTCAGCTCCGGCAGCAGGTTGTAGGACTGGAAGACGAAGCCGATATGCTTCTGCCGGAAGGCCGCGAGCTGATTTTCGTTCAGCTGTGAGATCGGCACGCCGCCGATGCGCACCACGCCGCGCGTGGGCTTTTCGAGTCCCGCCAGCTGGTTGAGCAGCGTCGATTTGCCGCTGCCGGACGTGCCGAAAATACAGCACACCTCGCCCCGCGGGATGTCGAGGTCAATATTGTGCAGTGCGACCACGTGCTCCTGCCCCATCATGTACACCTTTCGGAGCTTTCGCACCGAAATGACGGGCTTCTGGTCATTTGCCATCGCAGTTTCTCCTCAATTTTAATCTTGGGTCCATTATAATCTCATCTTATGAGGAAGTCGTTACAATCAGGCGCGATTTGGTTACAAATTATTTAAGAGTTCCTTAATTCTCGCACCGAGCCTTTTCCTGTATTATTTAGACGAAATTTATCGAAAAATGTTTCATCCTTTTTGAAAAAAAGCGGCGGATTTTTTGATCCGCCGCTTTTTTAAGTTCTTGCCGTTTTAGTTCAGCGGCACGTCGGGCACGACGTAGACCGTCATCTCTTCGCCATTTGTGTCGATGGACACGGTGTCGTCGATGGGCTGCGTCAGCTCCGCGTCCGCGTAGAGGGTGCAACCGCTGCGGCAACAGATGTTGACATACGTCCCCCTCGCCACATGGTATTCATTCACCCACCAGTCTTCGCCCCCTTCTTCCGCAGGGAGGCAGACCGTCAGCAGGCAGGCGGGTCTCGTGTCGTCCGTCGCGTACACGACATCGTTCAGAAGGTAGCGGCCTGACTTGTAGGGTTCTTGATTGTAGGGTTCATCGTAGCTCCAGTTGTAGAGCGTCGTGCCCATCTCCGTCGCGCCGCCCTCGCCGTCCGCCATATAGTCGGTCACGGACATGGCGAGCAGCTCGCCCGTCTCGGGATCGGCGTAGTAGAGGGTGGTATAGTAGTAGCCGCCGGCGTCTTTAAAGCGCGTGGTGGTCGAGAGCAGCACCGCGCCGTCCTGCTCGCTGCGCTCGTCAAGCGTTTCCTCGGCATTCTTGGCGGCGGGGTCAGTGCACTGCGGCAGCATTTCACGGAGATACTCCGTCCCCTCGCCCGGAATGGGATAGATGTTCAGGCTTGCGTTATCGTCGCTCGTCATGCGCGTGGCATACAGGCCGCCACGCCCCTGGCTCCACAGCTCATCCTCGCCCGGGCCGCTGTTGGCGGTATAGCTGTAGTGCGAGGACATGAGGATCGTGCTGTCGCCCCCGTCCGTGTACTGCAATCTTGCGGTGTAGGCCACCTCGCCGTCCCGGTCGGTGCCCTGAATGTTCACGGTCACGGCGTCGTACTTTGCAAGCAGCACACGCGGAGCGTTGACCTCGCGCAGCGTTTCGAGCGTCACGTCCATCGGCGTGTCAGCGCCGATGGTATCGTCCTCTTTGTCGTCCTTGCCGCCCTGCGTGCCGCAGCCGGCAAGAAGTGCCGCGACGCAAAGCGCGGCAATGCCTGCTTTCTTCCAGTTTTTCACCTTGGTTTCCTCCTTATTTGGGTGCGGACTCACGCCCGCGTTCTAAAGCTTTTTAATGGTTCTCTTCCAGCGGCACGATGTAGACCGTTGCACTCTCGCCGCTCGTGTCGACGCCCGCCTGATAGTCGATCTCCTGACTCAACGCTGCATCATAATAGATATTGCTGCCGGTACGGCAGGCAAACATGGCATAGCTGCCGCGCGTCACGCGGTACTGCTGTGTTTCCTCGTCCGCTGTGCCGGGGTCGTAGATGAGCGTCAGCAGGCAGGTGTCAGCACTGTCGGTCTCGTGCAGTGCTTCGCCCGCAAGGTCACGCTCAGGCGCGTAGGGCTCATCGTAGCTCCAGCGGTAGAGCGTCGTATGCAGCTTGGATACCTCGCCGCTTTCCTTTTTAATGTAGTCGGTCACTGACGCCTCCAGCACCTCATTCGTCGCAGGGTCAACGCGGTAGTGCACCGTGTAATAATCTCCATCGGAAGCCAGATAACGCGCGGTAACAGAGAGCAGCAGCTCGCCGCCCTGCTCGCTGCAGCTGTCGACCGTCTGCTCCACATCCTCTTCCAAAGCAGGGCATCGGGGGATCATGTCGAGAACGTACTGCTCATACATTCCCTCAAGGTAAATGCTCAGGCTCAGGTCCTCGGTGCTGTCGCTTTCCATACGCGCAGCATCCATCGTTCCGTTCGCCTCGCTCCACAGTTCGCTCTTGCCGCTGGTGCTGTTTTCGGTGTACCGGCAATGATACCAGGCCAGCACATCCTCCACACCACGGGTGTACTGAAACTTCGCCGTATACGTCACGGCGTCATTCTGGTCGCTCTCCTGCACGGTCACGGTCACAGCGCCGTGCTTTTCGAGCAGGGATCGCGGATCATTCGCGGCACGGATCTGCTCGAGCGTGATCTGCGGCTCATCGGCGCTGTCGTCATCTTTCAGCCCGCAGTCGCCTCCACAGCCTGCGAGCAGCAGCGCGGCGGCAAGTGCGAGGGCACTCATTAGTCCCCAGCGGTTCATTTTGTTTCTCCTCTCATCGTCTTCTTTCCATCTTGATTATGCGGAGCTTTTTTCGTTCCGTACACTCTCTTAGACGAGAAATTTCTCAAAAAGTTTCCCCCTTATGATTTTTTTAAGAAACTTTTTTCTTTCCTGTGCGAGCTCTTGCATTTTCCGCCGATGCGGCATACAATGAGGACACATTTCACCCGGGAGGGGCGTTTTTATGAACTATATCGGCATCGACCTCGGCGGCACGAACATCAAGGGCGCACTCGTGAGCGCGAAGGGCGAGATCTTAAAGGAGCATTCTATCCCGACGCGCGTCGATCTCGGCCCCGAGGCGGTCGCGGGACGCATCGGTCAGGTCATCGCGCAGCTCTCTATCGGCGAGGACACCGTCGGCGGCGTGGGCGTCGGCTGCCCCGGCACGGTGGACGACGCGAGCGGCATCGTGCGCTTTGCGGCGAACCTGAATTTTGTGAACTTCGACCTGCGAAGCGCGCTGCGCGCGCACACTGCGCTTCCCATCCACCTCGGCAACGACGCAAACGCCGCGGCGCTGGGCGAGGCGCTGTTCGGCTGCGGCCGCGGCGCGGAGAGCACCATCGTCGTCACGCTCGGCACGGGCGTCGGCGGCGGCGTGGTGCTCGGCGGCAAGCTCCTGACAGGCTACACGGGCGCGGCGAGCGAGATCGGCCACATGGTCATCGCGGAAAACGGCGAAGAGTGCACCTGCGGCAGCCGCGGATGCTTCGAGGCCTACTCCTCCGCCACGGCGCTGATCCGCGACACGAAGCGCACCATGGCCGCGCACCCCGAGAGCCTGCTGCACGCGATTGCCGCGGAGCAGGGCGGTGTCGACGGCCGCACAGCGTTTCTCGCCAAGGAGCGCGGCGACGAGGCGGGCGCGCAGGTCGTGGAGGACTACATCGAGCATCTGGCCTGCGGGCTCACAAATCTTGTCAACATTTTCTTCCCCGAAGTGCTGGCTCTCTCGGGCGGCGTAGCAAATCAGGGCGACGCGCTGCTCCTGCCGCTGCGCGAAAGGGTGCGCGAGCGTTCGTTCGGCTCGCGCTATGCCGTCTCGCACACGCGCATCGAGCTCTGCACGCTCGGCTACCGCGCGGGCGTGATCGGCGCGGCGATGCTCGCGCGCGAGTGAGCGTAAAATAGCGCAAGATATGATAAGGCCCTCCGCATTTCTGCGGAGGGCCTTTTTTACCGGTAGCCGTCGGGCTCGGCCGAGCCTTCGATCAAAAACTGCACCTCGTCCACGCCGCCGAGCGACAAAATGGACTGCTCGAGCGCGCTCAGCATCAAATCGCGCTCCGCCTCGTTCTCCGGCAGTGAGCCGCTCGCAGGGAGATTCAGATAGCACACGCCGTTTTCGATGCGAGAGGAGATGACCGCAAAGTCCTCCGGCAGGAGCGAGACGAGCGAATCGTCCTCCGGCCCCTGCGCGAGCGCTTCGAGCAGCGCGTTCACGCGCGTCTGGCCCTCGTAGAGCGCGAGCGTCTGCTGCTCGGCGCGCAGCTCGCCTGTCTTGCTGTCGAGGAAATAAAGCGACACGGTGATCGGCCGCAGGCCACTCTCACGCGAGGAAAGCAGCGTATCCGCCGAGAGCAGCACTTGCGTCTCGCGGTACGGCAGCTCGCGCCCGTCCGCCGTGATGCTCACAGCGTTCACATTCGGCAGCTGCGTCAGCGTCAGCGTGATGCAGTAGTCAGCGAGCGACAGGTCGATGCCCGTCAGGCGCGCATACTGTGCGCTCAAGTCGATCTGCGCGCGGCGGCCCGACACCTTGAGCGACTTGAGCACCGTTCCCTCCGGGATGGGCGACGAGAGCGACGGCTCGTCGGGCCCTGCGAGCAGCGCCTCCATCAGCGCGCGGACACAGTCTTCGGTCTCCATCGCGCCGTCGAGCGTCAGGCGCTTTTCCTGCGTGCGGATGGCGTCGCCGCCGCCCGCGGAGTTGGGATCGCTGAGAAAATAGAGCTCGTAGCCGTTTTCGTCCATTTCCTGCGCGTGCTGGGCCGCGCAGGCGCAGAGAAGCGAAAGCAGGAGGACTAATGCCGCAGTCAGGGAAAGACGTCTTCTCATGTCTCATCCCCTCCCTCTTCGCAGCGCGGCA
>OOCF01001232.1_pt1 | contig 11095 bp, 2 predicted proteins | sample 1671001 | NCBI WGS metagenome assembly OOCF01 (sample SAMN06348112, study PRJEB24527) | human gut metagenome | biome: human gut; feature: ankylosing spondylitis patient; material: feces | host: Homo sapiens | place: China | collected 2015-10
GCATCGTACTGCAACCACAAATCACTCACACTAACAAGGTCGCTCGGATGGTTGAGGGCAAAGTTCAAGAACTTCTGCTTCACGAGTTTGTTGCGGTTTCCCTGCATGATAGTACCTTCTGCCATTGATTGCAAGTAGGCAAATGGATCGTCTGCTTTCGACTTGCGTCCCTCCGCCTTCTTGATTGGAGCATTGAAAGCACTTTGCCTGTGCGTCAGATATGCGTATGCTTCAGAACTCGTTTTTTCATCAAATCCACGCAAAGGGATATAAAACTCATACATATCTCTCACACTGTCGTAGGTTTCCTTGCTCATCATTCCGCATTCGTAGGACTTGGAAAGGACTGCCTTGCTGACGGCATTAACCTTGCTCCACAATGCGGTGGTGTCGTGTGCGTTTTCGTACTCATCTACCATAACCTGTGCTTCGGCTTCTGCATCTGCAATCTCTTCCATACCTGTGAGGGCGGTAAGACCTGCATAATCACGCTTACGGCACTCGTCGATAAAGTTCTGCAAGGTCTTTGTACTCTTCGAATGCTGCTTCTGATATTCTGCAAAGTCCTTTTGTGCATCACGCTCTGCCATTACTCTATTGCGTTCAAGACCGTGTTTAGCCATCATATAATCGGTCAGTTCCTCGCGCTCTGCTGTATTATGCGCAAGTTTGGCTACCTCTTCAAGCATTGGCTTGAACAATAGGTGCGCAAAGGCATCGGCTTCGGCTTTGTTCACACTTGATAAGCGGTTCTCACCCAAGTAGGCATTTTCAAATCCATCAACATCTTCCATTCGGGTATTCTTGCCGAGAATTGCATTCATTGCTTCTTTCAAACCAAGCATACTGTCCTGCAAGGCTTCCTGTGACTGGTACATTCCACTCTTCACACGTTGTTCATATTTTGCTCGTGCCAAAGTACGCTCGTGTATTTCGGGATCACCGTCTCGGTTCAGCACATCATCGGTTGAGGTGTCGGCAAATTCGCCAACCATCAACTTGTGCTGCATAGCAATGTCGGCAGCTTCTCCGAACAGGTTGCTGTGCTTACCTTCTTTCAGATTTTCATAACTACGCCAAAGGATATAACGGAGTTCATTGTCCGTCAGAGTAACCCCTCTAAAATCGGAAAAGCCCAATTTGTCGAGCATTTCAAAGAAGAATTGTTTTATCCTCTGCCACCAACCGTTTTTACGTGCTTCCTCGAAATTAATGTGTTCGGCAAGTCCGGCAAGGTATTCTTCGGTAGCCTTGCGGAAATCCCAACCATTCTTTGAAGCCATATCTACAATACGTCTGCGTATAATTTCATCGGCATTGTTGAATACATTATCAAGGAATGTATCAAAATGTTCTCCGAACAACTGCCGTAAGCCGTAGTGTGCCACAGCCTCGTGGAGTAGGGTCTGCTCAACATCAAACATGCTCGTGTGATTAGGGATGACAATAGTTATCTTCCCTGTACTCTTTGAGTAGAATCCTTTCGCACGCTGTTTCTTACCATCCAATGTTGAGGCATCGGTAACAACCTCCACATTGTCAAGATGCAGTTTCTCTGTCAGGCTTACCACGCGCTCTGCCATTCTTTGGCGTTCACGTTGTGCAAATTTCCTCCGTTGCTTTGCAGTTCTCCTTGACTGTCCAAGCAGTTTTGCCACCGAGTCATTATCATAGCTGACCTCATCATCGGTGTATGCACCATCATCTTCACGTTTTAATTCATCATCTTCTTCCGAGGTAGAAACATTATTTGCCGTTTCTACTGTGGCATCCATTTCTGCATACTTGGCTTCCTTTTCTTCCAATTCTTTCTTCATCAGTTCGGCATATTCTTCCAACTGTGATTTCGCTTGTGCCAATTCCTCTTCATACTCGAAAGGTTTGCCCTCTCTTGACAAGAGTTCTTTCAATTCGGTCTCATTGTGTTTCATGCTTCGTTCAGCGGCTTCCAATCTTTCGGCAAAGTTCTTTCCTGTAATCACATTGCCGGTAATGTCCTCAATGGCATTACGGAGCAGGTTTTGACGTACAGGAACATCCTCGATACCGAGTTCTGTACATGAATAGGTCATTTTTCTTTCAACGTCATTGAACAAAGTTGTACCATCACGCATGGTCTGTCTTGTCAATTTAGTTGTTACAATGAATGGGAAATTGCCTATCTGTATAGTCAGTTCTCGCTTTTGTTCCCCTGCAATATCACCGTCTTTCATCTGCTTCATTTCAGCAAGAACAGTCTTGTTGTGTTCCTTGAAGAAATCATCCATTGTATCAACAGAGGTAAAGCGATGTTTGCCGATTACAATCTCTTTGAATTGTTCATCGGGGAATGATGCACGTACAGCCTCCAAGGATCGGCTGTTATCCTCAATGCGCTTTTCAGCATCTTTGATAAAGGCTTTTAACCTTGGCTTGGCATTATGGATGTAGGCTTGGTCTGTTTCCCATTGCTTTTTACGGCTTGCATACTTGCGTACATTCTTTTCCGCATTGTTTTTCAGCATGGCATATTCACTGCCGGAGAGGAGAGTTGTGCTATAGTATCTCCAAACACATCTTCTTCCTCCTCAAGCACACGGTTGGTCATACTGTTCGACATCATCTGCTTGCCATTCATAATACTATCGGCAATGGCCCCCTTTGTTTTCAGACGTTGGTAGGCGGTAACGTCCAGACTATCCTCTACACCGAAACGCAAGATACGTATAGGTTTATTCATATCCTTGTGCAGATTTCCCTGTCGCAAAATACGTCCGTTACGTTGGGTATAGTCCATTGGACGGTTAGGCGCATCCAAATGTATCAGCGTGTGCAAGCGTTCCTGAATGTTCACGCCTGTACCGAGTGTAAAGGTCGAACCGAGAATCACACGCATCTCGCCACGGTTTACCTTTTCAAAGATTTCAAGTTTTTTCTTGACAGTCATTCCCGACCTCATTATCACAATCTCATCTGCAGGAACCCCCTCTGTAATCAGCTTATCCCTAATGTCATCATAAAGGTTGAAGCCACTCTGTTTGTTTTGGTAATTGTCGGCAAAAATGGCAACCGTACCTTTGTAATCGGCTGTTTCTTTCAGCGAGCGCAATGTCTGTCGAACGGCTTCATGAGTCTTACTGTTTACATCATCTTCGGCATCAGACTGTACCAATCGGGCATCCACGGCAGCGGCTTTGGCAATACCGTACATCGTGAGCGGGATGTGGCTATTCTCTTTCTTCTCCTTTCCGCTCATCTGTTCATAATGTTCAAGTTCGTTCTTTACGAACTTCATGATGCTACGTAATGCGCGTGTCTGTGGCAGATAAAGGTCTTGTGCCTTTCCTCCCTCCATTTCGGGTATTTTGTCCTTTACGCCGCCGGCTTCTTTGGTTAGGACGGTATCGGACACTCCCGACCATATACGCACCAGTTCAGGCAGATTGACATACCCAGCAAAGCGGTTGTTCTCTTTGAACTTTCCGCTTGTGGTGAACTCCAGCATCTGCTGAATGTTACCGAAGTTGCGCACAAAGTCATCAAAGTAATAGATACCGTACTCTTTCATCGTATCAGCAGGCATGAGATAGCGCATGAACGTCCAAATCTCTGCGGCGGTGTTGCTGATAGGTGTACCGGTTGCAAAGATTACGTTCCGTCCGTTGTTTTTTTCCAAGATAGCCTGTGTCTTCAGGAACACGCCTTGTGACTTCTTGCTGTATGACGGATCCACACCTTTAACTCCACGCTGCATGGCAGTGGCAAATCCGAGGTGCTTATACTCGTGCGCTTCATCTACAAGTAAAGCATCAATGCCCATATCGTCAAAGTTCTCCACATCGTCAGTTCGGCGGTCAAGCATTTCCATAGCTTTAACCTCTGCGTTCTGCAAAGCTACAGCACGTTTCTTTTCATCATTGGCGGTACGTTTCTTTGAAGCATTGTCTGCAAGTCCGGCAAGCTGCTCCTCCAATAATTCGATTTCCCGTTCAGCCTGTCGGGTAATCATATTTTTTCCGTCCGGGTCTTCTTCTTTCATCTTTTCAAGAATGAGCATCTTCTCCTCAATCTTGTCCTGCACGAAAGTCATTTCCCTTTCCTCGCTGTCGGGGATAAATTCAAAGGTAGACTGCGGAACGACAATCATATCCCAATCGTTGTAACGTATCTTGGCATAAAAGTTCTTTCTGCCCTCTGCACTGCGGTCTGCTTCTTCAAGTGTCAGTATCTTGGCGTTGGGGTACAGTTCCTTTGCACTTGCAACGAATTGTCCAACGGTAGCATTCTGCACCACAATCATGGGTTTGCGTGCAGTACCCAAACGGCGCATTTCCATTGCTGTAGAAATTAGAGTAAAGGTTTTCCCTGTTCCAACCTCATGGGCAAGCAACAAAGGCTGTTGTGTGCCTCTTACAATGGCTCTGCCTTGATGCGGACGCATCTTAAACTTGTGCGAGGCACCTCCGAAATACTCCGGTACAAACTCATCTGGTATGCTCATAGGCACAAAGTTATTGAACGTGTCATTATAGATACGCTCAATCAATGCCGACATTTCCGGGTCGCTCTGCATCTTCTGCCTTGCCCAATCCTTGAAATCTTGACGGATTTCATCAATTTTGGCGGCACAAGCCTGTGTCGCTTCCTTGTCGGTAATGGTTTCGGTAGTGCCGTCATAGTGTTTCTTGGTGGTGGAAACGGTGATGCTTCTGTTCTGAATGGCAGCTTCAATGAGAGTATGCCCCATAATGGTACGGTTAAGCATTTCGCTGGTTACCCCCATTGCACGGTTCTTCTCATAATCGGTGAAGTATGGTTCTTTCATAAACCAAGTACCGCCCACAGCTGTAAACCGTACGTCAACCTCCGTGCGTTCCTTTACAAAATCCTCATACAGTTTCGGGTCAATCCAAGAACTTCCGAGGGTAAAGTCAATCAAATGTGCGGGGTACCGTCAATCAAATGTGCGGGGATTTCCATAGGCATGACCTCCTGCAATGCCTTGATGTTGCGGTCAAATTCCCCATTTTCGTTATTTACCTCTGCTTGACGCAGTTTTTCACGAATATTTCCGCTCAAGTAGTGATACGATGCTTCCATCTGTCGGGTTACAGGGTTCTCGAAACCGTAACCGCTCTCGATGATTTCTTTCTTCACATCCTCGATACCTGTGCCAAGTTGTCCGGCGATATACGGTATATCTACACGACCGAATTTAAAGATACTTGCAATGATAAGGAGTGGGTTCTTTTTCTTTTTCAACAACACGTTTGCTGAATACATCGGTCTTGTCAAATTTCTGTATCTGGTTTCCTTTTTCATCTGCCGTTTCTTCAAACTTTTCAAGAGCGTATACATTGGCATAGTCCACATCATTTCGGAGAAATGCAATGGCGGTGTTCTTGTTGAAGTGTCCGTATGTGCCGACAAAATCATCGTATACTTTGTTGAGTTTGTCAAGCAACGGTTTAAGTCCCTCATCGCTTTCATTCGCAGTCTGATAGGAAAGGACTTCCGCAAGAGCTTCCTTGATAGCGGTGTATGCCTCAAAGCATTCCACTTTCGTATGCCCCTTTACCTTGTTGGCATTCACTTCGAGAGGTTGTGCGCTTGCAGTTGAGTTGATGTATAGTTTTCCGTCTTTGACAAACACTTCGCCAATCTTCTTGCCGGGCATTACATCGGTGGCAAGCTCGGTATTGCGCTCACCAAATTCCTCTGCACGGAATGAGCGGACAAATTCAGCCAACATTTCTTCCTGTTTCTTATTCTGTTTAGGATATAAGCCTTTGCTGGTCGGGCGGAAAGTATCGCCTTTCTCAAATGCAAAGTGCATTTCACCTGCCATGTTTTCGGGGTGTTCAATGAAATAGCGGTTGTAGTCCATTGAAAGCTGCTTAATGACTGGTATCTCCTTGCCTTTAACCTTGCGCGTTTCCCCGGTATCATACTCTGCCATGCGCTCTCCGCTCACATCACTTACATCAATGGCATGGACAGACTTCTGCCCGTTCACACGCTTGCGGATAACAACGATGTCAGAGGTTACTCCGGTGCCGCCGAAAGTCTTGTTGTGCATACGGAAAGCACCCACGAAGTCTGCGCCTCCCTCGCCCACAATCCAGTCACGGAGTTTCTTACTGTTGTCAAGCGTACCATTGGACGTGATGAAGATACCCAAACCGCCCTCACGCAGTTTGCGCACATTCTTTGCTATACAGAAATCGTGTATGTTGTGGAATTTCTTCGACAGGTCTTTGTCGCCCGTGGTGTCATTCACACGGAGTCCGGTAACGAACGGAACATTAGTAATAGCCAAGTCCACACTTCCATTAGGAATACGTGTCTGCTCAAAACCCTGTATCTCTACTTTGGCATCAGGATAAAGGAATGAGAGAATACCACCCGAAGTCCCGTCAATCTCAATAGCATGGATGTCGCTGTGCTCGCTGATATTTGTAGGCATCTGCCCCAAAATGTTTCCGATACCTGCAGAACCTTCAAGAATGTAACCACCCTTGAAACCCATTTGTGTAACAATATCCCAAAGAGTATCTACAACATAAGCAGGGGTATAATACGCACTATTAGCACTCATTACAGCTTCTTGATAGGCTTCTGTGCTCATCAACTGCTGTAGACGTGTCGAATATGTATTATCACTAAATACTTTACCTAAACCACCCCAACCGCTAAACTTGCGAAGTACTGCCATTTGTCTAGGAGTAGCAAGCTCTCCACTCTCAATAAGTTGCTGTGCCAACTCTATAGCTTTAATATTGGCCTCTATGCGTGCATCTACCGAAGTTGGAGCATAGTTCGTCCCCCGGTCTGAATGATTATTGCGAATATTTTTCGGTTCATCTATGGCATCATCGGAAAGTCGTGTTCCTCGCCCCCGTTGTATTTCGTCTGTTCCTTCCTGTACTCTACGATTTCCTCGTCCGTCATCCCTGCCTCTTTGTAAATCTCCGTCCACTCTTCCTCGCTCCATGTGTACGGTGCTTCTAGCGTTTCCGCTTTGTGGCGGTAGCATGCTGCGTCTATCCGTTCCTCCAGCTCCATTTTCGCTATCGACTTCTCGCTGTGTCCCTGTAATCTTAGTACTTTCTTGGTGTATTCGTCCATTTTCGTTGTTGGTTTCGTTATTATCAAACAAACTGCCAAACAAACCAAGCTCGTTTGACTGCTGTAAATTTACAGTTTTTTTCTCACTCTTCTTGCGCGTTGAACGAGTTTTCTTTATACGTTCCTGTGCAACTTCAACCTCCCCCGCCACTTCCGCCTCTTTCGTTACGGTTTCAGCGGTGGCGAGTGCATCAATGCCGGACTTGTCAAAGTTGGCTACATCGAACTTCTGCACCTCATCGTAAGAGGTCATGTCGGTATTAAATCCGTTTTCTAACACCTCAGGCAAATCTCTCGCACCATTGTAAAATGCTTTAAGGTACGGACGTATGGAATCACCCAAGTCTGCAATCATAGCCTTTGCATATTCTGCAAACTTCCGTGAGCCTTTCTCTAAATGGTAAACAGCCATTTCTGTGCCAATAGCAAGTATTTCAGGGTCAATACCAATATTCATTTGACCGAGTAACTTCTTACGCATACGCTCACGAAGTTCCGCATAACGCTCATCAGTAACAAGACGGTTACCACTCGCTTCAGTCTTTTTCTGTAAATTGTCTTGTTGCTGCTTACTCCTCATATCGTTGATAAGAGTTCGAGCTTCATTAGCAAACTTGTCTGCACTATCTTTGGTCAGGAAAATAATATTTCCTTCATGATAAACGTCTCCACCACGCTTCTCTCCTAAATCCATCACAGCCTGCTTTTCCGCGTCAATCATCTTCATCAAAGTACGAACAGAATATCTGTTATCCATTTCTTTATCAACAACGAAATCTGTCCTGCTGTCATGAATTTCATCCTTTGCCTTGCGATCAAGTTCTCGGGTCTTAATTTTATTTTCAAGCAAAACTCCAACTGCATCCAAAACTTCTTGCATGCCATTCTGCGGATTGCGAAGAATGCCTAACATTTCCTCCGGGCTGTTGGTTGTCTGACGAAAACGTGCATCACCAATAGGTATGGGACCACTCACATCTTCACGAGTCAAAGTCGTATATCCGGTTTCCTTATCAACAAAAACAGAGTATTGCCATACAGGGGTGTAATCCTGTTTTTCATCCTTTGCTGGTGCTTTGGGTTCAGTAAACAGCACATCACCATCATTTACAGCCTGTATATCCAACATTGATATGGGAGGTTGGCCTTGTGCATCTACTGCGTATTCTGCTAATCGTTTGGCATCTTCTTCGCTACGCATCATAAAGCCGTGTTTTTCCCTATCCCACCAACCTTTCATTTCTTTGGCGAACATACTTACATGCTTTTGAACTTCCTTGCGCAATTCCAATTGGAACTCAACAAGTTGCATATCTAACACCTTACCTCGCTTGGTGATGTACTGCGCCGGAGTAATGGTGTACGGAGCATCAGTCGGTGCAGTCGCTTCTTCACTGGAAGCGTCTTGTTCCAACTTGCGTTGTTCGGTAAAAAGGTCGTTAATTTCAGAAATAATACGAGCCTCCTCAAAAATGTCGCTACGGTTGTGCGCTGCTTCTTGTTCCTTGTGCAATTCTTCAATACGGAACTTGACTTCTGAAAGTCTGTTGCCTTGCGTGCCGGAACTCTGCCCCTCGATCGTCTTTACAGACTTGTATTCCGAAAAAGCCTTGGTCTTGCGATGGCTGCTCTCTATCCACTTCTCGAACTCCTCCAAGTTAACGCCCGTCAGCACCGTCTTGTGCTTCTTCGCCCAATTTCTGTCATAATTAGCAAAGTAAGCTGCTTCAGCATCGTCAGCCTCATTGAAGCCCAGCATAACCTTGTGTTCGTCAAACGTGCCGTCCTCGTTATATTGGTCAACCACAAACACCTTGCGACCATTCCACCCGTCAATATCATCAGAGAGGAACACGTCTATATGGTCGCCGTCTACACCTTCCGTGCCACGAATATAGCCATAGGTGTTCTGCATGGTCGTTTCCCATTTGTTGCCCTCTGTGTCTATTCCGCTACGAACGGATCCTTTCGGGTTCTCAATGGTGATATTGAATGTACCAACCTGCACATGACCTTTCTTATAATTGCCGGCTTCTTTCTGTTTCTCCGTAGGAGTAGTATCGGTTTCTTTCTCTGCCACTGCAACGGCATTGGCTAAAGACGAAGATGCATCAATATAATTAACAACATCCAATAAATCTCCGAATGTTTGACCGTCATACTCATAAGTACTACCTGTATAATTACCTTTCGTATCGGGTGCATCAACTTTTATAACTTTATGAGTACCATCAACAATAATTGTCTGTTTATAAGTATCGCCATACTTTCCGCTTTCAACCCAATCATCTTCTTGAACTTCAATGCGTCTTGCTATTTTTGCACTAAGTTGATTGTCAGTATCATCAGAAGATAACATTTCTTCTTGTGATAAAGAAGGTTCTATTTCGCTTTGTTCACCAATGCTTTCAGTTCTTCCTGTATCATCGGTTGTCCCATTTCCGTCCTCAACTCGTTCTCTTGGCGCAAGAGCTCCATTGCTTCCTTGCTGCCCTCGTTGGCTTGTTGCAGTATCGCCAACCAATACATTGCTTCGCTGTTGTCCATTGTAATCTAAATTTAATGCTTCTTTAATAGCCTGTACGAGCGTCCGAGGGGTATTGTCCGGCTGTTCGAACAGAGTTTCTTCCTGTGTACCTTGTATAAGGTCATAAATCTTGCCGAATGTGTTTTGAATGAAGCTTTGGCTTTCGCCTTTATACATTGCGGCCAAATGCAAGACAAAGTTACTGAAATTATCAGCAGGGAGATAACTTTCCCCTGTAACATCATCCATTTGATACTGGCGTTTCCAGTTTTCTACAGCAATACGTGCTTCCTTGAAATTCTTTGCCTCTGCAAACATTTTATCTTGGGACAAAGCATAGTAAGCACGAACGGAATTCTGTATCTCATCTACCATTCGTTCACTGTTCGGACTGTCATAATCACGGAAAGCAGTGGCAAGAATAGCCTTTTGTGCTTTTACCGGCAATACGTTGAACATTTCCTCCAACCGTGTGCTGCCGTCCTTGAAGATGCTTTGATACATGATACCACGCAAATCATTCTTGGATTCAGGAGTTAGGTTGCCCTTACTGTCAAACGCACTCTTGTATTGTGTGTGACTGATGAAACCTCTTTGACTCATCCATTTCAGAACATTTGCACCATTGGCATCCACAAGTCCGGCAAACGACATTTCATCATCCGAAGTCCTAAGCAACAGGTTGGCAAACGAACGCATTTCGGTTCCCATGCGCTGCAAGGTGTTTTTAGGTTTGATACGTTCAACACCTCCACTTTCTGTGTCTTGTGCAACAAACTGACCAAGATTGAGGGCTTCTGTATCGTCCACATGCAGCATATTTACCAACACCGGGCTTTGTATGGGCGCAATGTCCTCGGCACGCAGTCCAAACTCTTCCGCATGGTCTTTCAGGTATTGTCTATATGCTTCGGCCTGTTCCGAATGACTTTCCCACATCAGGCGCAAGGCATCACTACGGTTGTTTCCCTGTATTACTTCACCACGTTCGTTTACGGTCGGCGCACCGGTGTAAGCGGTAATACTTGATGTGATTTCTTCCGGACGAATGTTCTCGGCGATTTTCCGTGCAGACAATACGCTTGCTTCGTCATTGCGTTCCTTTGGTTGCGCTTCATCAATAAAATGCAGAGGATTGCGCACACCTTGTATATGACTCGGTTGCAACAATGACGCATCAATCACGGTCACATTGCCAGGAACCACTACATCATTGCTGAATTTCACGTTCACCTCTTTACCTTGTACAGCCTGTAATGGTCCTTGTCTGTCAACCTTATGGCCGTTTACACGTCTATATCCTCTTGCACGGGCATCTTTGGGAACATCTTCCACTATATCGGGAACTCCGTTAAGTGCTTCACGTTCCTTGCGTTCTGCTTCCTCACGCTCCGCACGCAATTTTTCTTCTTCCGCCTTGCGCAATGCGGCAGCTTCATCGGCAATGCGTCTGCGCTCCGC
>OOCF01001238.1_pt1 | contig 11082 bp, 8 predicted proteins | sample 1671001 | NCBI WGS metagenome assembly OOCF01 (sample SAMN06348112, study PRJEB24527) | human gut metagenome | biome: human gut; feature: ankylosing spondylitis patient; material: feces | host: Homo sapiens | place: China | collected 2015-10
GGACCGCGGAAGTTTGCCCATGCCTCCAAAATCTGCTCCTGGGTGGGCTTCTTCTCAAAGCTTACAAACACGGCAGCGGTGTGGCCGTCGGAGACAGGCACGCGGAAGCACTGTGCAGTGATGGTGGGCTTCTCGGCGTTGACGATGTGGTCGCCCTCAATGTGGCCCCACAGCTTCAGCGGCTCGCGCTCGCTCTTTTCCTCCTCGCCGCCGATGTAGGGGATCACGTTGTCCACGATCTCAGGCATCCGGTCAAAGGTCTTACCAGCGCCGGAAATGGCCTGATAGGTGCACACCAGTGCCTTACTCACGCCAAAGTCCTTCATCAGGGGATGAAGGGCGGGCACATAGCTCTGCAGGCTGCAATTGGACTTGACCGCGATGAAGCCGCGCTTGGTGCCCAGACGCTTGCGCTGGGCAGGGATGATCTCGATATGGTCGGCGTTGATCTCGGGAACCACCATGGGAACGTCCGGGGTGAAACGATGGGCACTGTTGTTGGAGACCACCGGGCACTCTGCCTTGGCGTATGCTTCCTCCAGTGCTTTGATCTCGTCCTTGGGCATATTGACAGCGCAGAAAACAAAATCCACCTGCGAAGCAACTTCCTCTACCTTGGAAGCGTCCAGAACGGTCATCTTCTTCACGCTCTCCGGCATGGGAGTAGTCATGGCCCAGCGGGAGCCCACTGCATCCTCATAGCTTTTGCCCGCACTGCGGCCGGATGCAGCCAGAACGGTCAGCTTGAACCAGGGATGATTCTCCAGCAGAGTCACAAAACGCTGACCCACCATACCAGTTGCGCCTACGATACCCACTTTATACTGTCTATCCATTTCCAGCACCTTTCCTTTCAAAAAAACAAACAGCAAATCTTATCATTGTGCACAACACGGCTTGCAAACCGGACAGCGATGCAATATAATAGATACTGTTTATACAGATTTTATGATATCATTGATACGGTGTCCGTGTCAATCATCGGAAAGGCAAATTGAACGTACGTTGTCCGTGTCAATCATCGGAAAGGCAAATGCACAGTATGTTAAAAAAAGATTTTTGGTATGATTTACCCAAAGAGCTCATTGCACAGGAACCTGCGTCCCCGCGGGATGCGGCACGGCTGATGGTTCTGAGCCAAAAGGACGACAGCATCCGGCACAAGGTATTCCGCGACCTGCCGGAATTTCTGGAGCCGGGAGATCTTTTGGTAGTGAATAATTCCAAGGTGCTGCCCGCCCGCATCGTGGGCGTCAAGCAGCCTACCGGTGCCGTGTGCGAGCTGCTGCTGCTGCGACAGGTGAAGGGAGACCAGTGGGAGTGCCTGGCAAAGCCCGGCAAGCGGATGCAGCCCGGCACAAAGGTGAGCTTTGGCGACGGCAGTCTGACCGCCGTGGTGGACGAGACCATGGAGGACGGCAACAAGTACGTTACATTCTATTATGATACCGAAACGCTTTATGAAAAGCTGGATGAATTTGGTAAGATGCCGCTGCCGCCCTACATCACAAAGCAGCTGGAGGATCAGAGCCAGTACCAGACCGTCTATGCCAAGGAGCTGGGCAGCGCAGCTGCTCCCACCGCCGGGCTGCACTTTACCCCGGAGCTGATGGACACTATCCGCGCCATGGGGGTCGGCATTGCCGAGGTCACCCTGCACGTTGGTCTGGGCACCTTCCGACCTGTGCAGGAGGACGAGATCGCCGACCATAAGATGCACAGCGAGTGGTACTCCATCAGCGAGGAGACCGCCCGGCGCATCCGCGAGACCAAGGCCGCAGGCCACCGGGTCATCGCTGTGGGCACCACCAGCTGCCGCACACTGGAGGCTGCCGCTGCCAAGTACGGCGAGATCAAGGCTTGCAGCGGCAACACCTCCATCTTCCTGTACCCGGGGGTGAAGTTCAACTGCATCGACGGTCTGATCACCAACTTCCATCTGCCGGAGAGCACCCTGATCATGTTGGTGTCCGCCCTGTACGGCTACGAAAAGACCATGCACGCCTATGAGGTAGCTGTGGCAGAGAAGTACCGTTTCTTCTCCTTTGGCGATGCTATGCTGATAGTCTGATACAAAATTCGCGCTTTTTGCGATATTTGTATGTGAAAGGTAAGGATGCGATCTGCATCCGCCGCTCCCCTTACAATTACGGCAGACCGCTGCTGTGATCATTCTGATAACTTGCAGGCTCGTGGCCTGCATCGAGGCTGCACGGCTGTTTTTCGTGCGCAGAAAGGAACGAATAATCATGCCTTCTTTGACGACCTACACCCTGCTCAAGCAGGAGCACAACGCCCGGCGGGGCGAGTTCAAAACCGTGCACGGCACGGTGCAGACCCCTGCCTTCCAGAACGTTGCTACCGCCGGTGCCATCAAGGGCGGCCTGTCGGCGCAGGATCTGAAGGATATCGGCGCGCAGGTCATGCTGTGCAATACCTACCATCTGCATCTGCGTCCCGGCGACAAGCTGGTAGCGGATATGGGCGGCCTGCACAAGTTTACCCGCTGGAACGGGCCTATCCTGACCGACAGCGGCGGATTTCAGGTATTCAGTCTGGCAAAGCTGCGCAAGATCACCGAGGAGGGCGTGACCTTCGCCTCCCATCTGGACGGGCACCGCATCTTCATGGGGCCGGAGGAGAGCATGCAGATCCAGGCAAACTTGGGCTCTACCATTGCCATGGCCTTTGATGAGTGCGTGGAGAACCCCGCCCAGCACGATTACTCCAAGGACAGCTGCGAGCGCACCACCCGCTGGCTGAAGCGCTGCAAGGCCGAAATGGCACGCCTGAAGCACGAGGGTATCTCGGTCAACCCGGATCAGCTTCTGTTCGGCATCAATCAGGGCTGCACCTATGCAGACCTGCGTGTGGAGCACATGAAGCAGATCGCCGAGTTGGAATTGGACGGCTACGCCATCGGCGGTCTGGCTGTGGGTGAGCCCACCGAGGTGATGTATGAGATGATCAGTCAGGTGGAGCCGCACATGCCCAAGGACAAGATCCGCTATCTGATGGGCGTCGGCACCCCCGGCAACATCATCGAGGCCGTAGCCCGTGGTGTGGATTTGTTTGACTGCGTTATGCCCAGCCGCAATGCCCGCCACGGCCACCTGAATACATGGAGCGGCATCATTAACATCAAGAATGCCAAGTACGAGCGGGACGAGCGTCCCATTGACCCCGCCTGCGGCTGCCCGGTGTGCCGCAACTATTCCCGCGCCTACATCCGGCACCTGCTCAAGGCAGATGAGATGTTGGGTATGCGCCTGACCGTGATGCACAATCTGTGGTTCTACAATCATCTGATGGAACGTATCCGGGACGAACTGGATGCCGGCACCTTTACCGCCTTCCATGACAGATACGTTAAACTTCTGGATACCCGAATTTAAACTTTAGCCTTGCAACAAGGCTGATAAGAGGGTATAATAGCATTATCTGAATTTTTGAGAGGAGATTTTGCCCCATGCAATTTCTGACTACCACGTCCGAAGGCTATATCAGCCTGTTCTTCACGCTGGCACTGATGCTGGTCCTGCTGTACTTCATGATCTACCGTCCCCAGAAGAAGCAGGAAAAGAAGGATGCCGCTATGCGCAGCAGTCTGGAGATCGGCGATCAGGTCACCACCATCGGTGGTGTCATTGGCCGCGTTGTCGCCATCAAGGATGACACCTTTGTTCTGGAGACCGGCGCCGACCGCGTGAAGATCCGCTTCACCAAGTCTGCGATCTCTTCGGTCGAAAAGCTGAACATGGACAAGGCTCCTGCCGACAAGAAGTAAGCGTTTACACCGTGCATACATGAACCGCCTCCCTGCATAGACTATGTGCAGGGAGGCGGTTTTGTTATGTCTGAGTCTCGAGGTTTCCCGGCGGAGCTTCTTTCGTTTCTGGCTTTCGGGGTGCTGGGGGTAGCTGTAACGGCGGCAGCTTTGGCATGTTTTGCGCAGCTGATGGCCGGGCAGGGCTGCTCCGGCACTGGCGGCGACGTTCCGTAAAAAGGCACACGGTCTGTTGACGGGACTGCTCCAAAGTACATTTCTGGCAGTGCCGCTGGCGCTTTCTGCTGCATGGAACGGCACTGCCGCCGAGCCTGCTGTGGTATGCCGCATTCTGGTGGTGCTGCTCTGCGGTTGCATTGGCGGGCTTCTTGGGGTCACCCTGCGCAGCCACAGGCACACGCTTCGTTGATCGATCCAGCAAATCGAATCCATCAGAGGGAGAAAACAGCGTATGTGGATCTATGAACAGACAAAATCAGAAGAAAACTTTTCTTTGCTGCCGCAGACGGTCGGCCTACCGGTGCAAACAGCAGAGTCTGCCCTGTCGCTTGCTGCCGCAGACGGTCGGCCTACCGGTGCAAACAGAAGAGCCTGCCCTTCCGCCTGTACCGGCACAGGCAGCTGAACCGGCAGAGCAATTGACGCAAAAAGAGCCCTGCATCCCGGCAAAGCGCCACGCCACCCAGGATTGCTGGCTGCTGGCTGCGGCGTTTCTGCTGGGGTGTACGGCAGCCGGTGTGTTACAGGCCGTATGCGATGCCCGGCAGGCAGAGCTGTTGCGGTATTATCTGGAAGCGTGGCAAGGGCTGTTTACACCGAGCGGTATGCAGGGGGCTGTACAGCTTTTCGGCATGGAATACCTGACACTCGGCCTTGTGGTCAGCCTGTTTCTGGTATTGGGGCTTTCTGCCCTTGGCCCAGTAATGATCTTTGGCAATATGATGTTGTACGGCTTGGGCAGCGGGCTGCTTATGGTACAGCTTTGCGCCGCAGGCGGGTGGAAAGCAATACTTCCGGCGCTGCTATGGACAGGCTTACCGGCGGCAGCAGCAAGCGGTTGTCTGTGCTTTTTCGGGGCCTGCGCTTTGCAGGTCAGCAGCCGAATCCACGCATATTCTTTCCGCAAGCATCCCGGCGGACAAGCCCGCCCTGGAGTGCGGGCACTGATGGGACAATATCTGCTGACCATGGTTATGCTGCTGCCGCTGTGCGGCGCGGCGGCAGGGCTTTCGTATTTGGGCAGCCGCCTGTAAATGGTATCCTTTTCTTGCGGGTTTTGGCGCAGTGTGTTACAATAACAAAAGACCATAATAAATGAGGGACAGACATGAAACTAAAATCCGTCTATGTATGCTCCAATTGCGGAGAGACAAGCCCCCGCTGGATGGGGCGCTGCCCCAGCTGCGGCAGCTGGAATACCATGAACGAGGATGTTGTGGCCGAAGCCCCTAAGGCAGGGACTCCTGCCGCCCGTCAGGCTGCCGCGGCTCGTCAGGAGGGCGTGACCACCCTGACCGCCCGGCGGCTGTCAGAGATCAGCACCACGGAGGAAAAGAGCCGCATCCTGACCGGCATCTCGGAACTGGACCGCGTATTGGGCGGCGGTATCGTGCTGGGCGGTGTAGTTCTTTTGAGCGGTGAGCCTGGCGTGGGTAAATCCACTATGCTGTTACAGCTGTGCGGTGCCATCTCCAATCAGCACAGCGTGCTGTATATCACTGGCGAGGAGTCTGTCCGGCAGGTCAAGCTGCGGGCAGCACGGCTGAAGGTACCGCAGAATAACATCTTTCTGGCGGCGGAAAACGACGTAGACGAGATTTGCGGTCTGATCGAAAAGGAAAAGCCGGATCTTGTGGTCATCGACTCCATCCAGACCATGCGCTGCATGGATATCTCGTCCTCGTCTGGCACGGTCAGTCAGGTGAAGGAAAGCGCTGCCCGGCTGCTGGCGGTAGCCAAAAAGCAGGAGATTCCCATGTTTATCGTGGGTCATGTGAACAAGGATGGCGCAATTGCAGGCCCCAAGGTCATGGAACATATCGTGGATACGGTACTCTACTTTGAGGGCGACAAGATGCTGCCGTACCGCATTCTGCGGGCAGCCAAAAACCGCTACGGCTCCACTAATGAGCTGGGAATGTTCGATATGACCGGCACAGGGCTTGCCGAAATCGAAAATCCATCCCAGATGCTGCTGGAAGGACGTCCGCTGGGCGTTTCCGGCAACTGCGTGGCCTGCACCATGGAGGGTAGCCGTCCTATCCTAAGCGAGATACAGGCACTTGCCACCAAGACGAATTTTCCGGCACCCCGTCGCGCCTGCAGCGGATACGACTATAACCGCATGAACCTTTTGATCGCCGTGCTGGAAAAGCGGGCAGGGTACTTCTTTGGCAATCTGGATGTTTACGTCAACATTGTGGGCGGCATTGCACTGCGGGATACCGCCTGCGACCTTGCAGTCTGCCTGAGCATGGTCTCCTCGCTGCTGGACCGCCCGGTCAGCGATAAGCTTATCGCCATTGGTGAGGTAGGTCTGGGCGGGGAAGTGCGCAGTGTGCCCAATCTGGAACAGCGCCTGCACGAGGCTGAGCGTATCGGCTTTGAGCGGGCTGTTATCCCAAAGCACAGCCTTGCACACCTGAATGCCGCAGATTATCCCGGCATGAAGCTGGTCGGTGCAGCGTATATCGCAGATGCCATCAATGCGCTAAAAAATGACCGCCTGTGATGAAACGAGGAACCTATGTCGATCTATCTGGACGAAAGAAATCCCGGCAAGCACGCGCCCTTTGAGGATGCTGCCCCGGATATTGTGGAATATGTACGTTATCTTGAAGTAATCGCCGGCAAAAGCGCCAATACGGCGTTCAGTTATTACTGTGACCTACGCTCCTTCAGCCGCTTTATGAAGCGCCGCCGCGGGCTTGTGGCCACAGATGCAGAATTTAAGGAGATCGATCCCAAAGGGCTGGATACAGCCTTCTGGGGCAGCATAACAAAAGAGGATATCTACGAATATCTGTATTTTCTGAACCGGGAATGCGGCAACAAAAAATCCTCTACCGCCCGGCGGCTGGCCAGTCTGCACGGTTTTTATGATTATCTGGTCAATCAGGTCAACCGCTTATCCGAGGACCCTACGGCGGCCATCCGCCCGCCCAAGCAGGATAAAGTATTGCCCAAGTACCTGACGGCAGAGCAATCCATTTCGCTTTTGGAGAGCACCCAGAGACCCAGAGCGATTTCCCGGAGCGGGACTATTGCATGGTGGTGCTGTTTCTCAACTGCGGTATGCGTCTTGCGGAACTGGTGGGCATGGACCTTGGAGACATCGATTTAGAGCAGCGTCAGATTCGCCTGTTCGGAAAAGGCCATAAAGAGCGTATGGTCTACCTGAATGATGCCTGCGTGGAGGCACTGCAACTATATCTGCGCAAGCGCAACACCATGGAGGGGCTTTCACCCAAGGAAAAAGCGGTGTTTATTACCCGTATGCGCAAGGAACGTATTTCGAACCGCAGAGTAGAACAGCTGATCTCCGGTGCAATGAAGGCTGCGGGGCTGAAGGGCTTTTCCACCCATAAGCTGCGTCACACCGCCGCAACGCTGATGTATCAGACCGGCAATGTGGATATCCTTACCCTCAAGCAGCTTCTGGGGCACAGCAGTGTGGGAACAACACAAATTTATACGCACCTGCAAGAATTTCAGGTGCGCTCTGCCATTGAAGAAAACCCACTGGGCAAGGTGCTACCCATCAAAGCCGCAAAAGCAAGCTTGGATACAACAAATACGGCAGGGGAGACATCCGTTGAAAATGACCCGGCGGGAGAGGACGCTTCTGAGCCGTCCGGCCCTATGGCGGCCTTTGAGGGCGCTGCACAGGATGGCTTCCGGGCAGATATCTCGGCAATGTCCAACGAAGAAACCAACGATTCATCGATCGATACTTGAACCCGCACAAAACGTCTGAGACGATTCAAAGACCTATGGCGCGATCCGGCTTGACCGGATAACGTCATGGGTCTTTATAATTTACATTATAAGCAGTCAGCAGCAATACATACAGGAGCATCCATAGAAACGCGCAACGTAATGTCTACACAAAAACAAATGTTATAAAGCAAACACCCTCAGCCGCAACATGAAATGCTATAAAGCAAGCACATAGATGCTTACTGGAATAAAATGAATTACAAATGAACTGATGCAGCAGCGCATAACACAGGAAGCATCTGTAAGCATGAGACAAATAAAACCATAAAATATGATAAAAATTGCAGAATGTGCAGAACGGCTGAACTAAGCCCGAAAATGAGCCAGCTGAGGCTGGAACGCCAAAAATCCGGGAAATGGGCATTTTTTACTTCCCTAAGTTTCGCATAACGTGCATTATACGAAACATGTACAATTAAAAAGAGAAGCTGCCCTTCTCTCTTTCTGTCAGATTTTCGGCAGCTTCTGTGGACGCTTTTCTGTTTGCACACGGCCGCTTCTACGCCGCTGGACGTATTACCAGTATGTTCAAGCGTTCAACTTATGCCTGCGGTAGCCGTTCCAGTGCGTTACAGGTCCTGTTATAAAAGCAGTATCGTTTCTTTTCCTTTGGTGATGCGATGTTCATTTCACCGGCAGCGGTTCTGTACCGAAGTATGCACAGATGGCTTCGTAATAAATGCGTGCTACTGCCTTGCAGCCCTGTTCACTGCCAAAATGCTCCACATCCTCATCGTTCGTCACAAAACACTGCTCTGCCAACACTGCCGGACAATCCACATCCTCCAGCAGCGTAAAGCTGCGCTCAGGCCGCACCTGCGTGTAGGTATTCTCCACCAGCTGCTTCTGGTCGTTTTCCAGATAATAAATGTAACGCACTCCCCCTCGCCCGCGCAGCCTTGCGCCGATGCTCTGCATTCCACCTGCCAGCAGTTTTGCAAAATAAAAACTTTCCTGATGCCATGTACGCCCGGGCACTGCCGGATAGCATTCAAACCCGGCTGCCGTAGAGCCATTGGCTGCGGAGTTGCCGTGGATAGACAGCAGCAGCTGCGGGCTTTGGGCGCTGGCTTCGGCTGCACGCTGGGCAGGCGTGGCGGTTGCATCAAAGCTTTCCCGGGTTTGCAGCGGGATGTAATTCGAATCCTCTTCTAACCATTGGAGCAGCGCAGCAGCCGTGGCTGCGGTGACCTGTTTTTCTTCGACCACTCCCCTTGCGCCCGGGTCACTGCCGCCATGTCCGGCGTCCACTGCCACACGGTACGGCGGGTCGCCCACCACAGGACGAAAATCATCCTCTGCGGCCGAGACTGCAGGTTCTGCGGGCGCATTCAGTTCTAGCGCCGCCTTCCATAAAAACAGGCCGAAACAGAGCATCAATGCCGCAAAAACAAGCAGTAGTCCATGCAAAATCCGACGCTGGGCTTTGCGGCGGTGCGTTTTGCATTTGCTATGTTTATTTACTGGTCTGCGCTGACTGGTTGGCATAAAGCTTTACTTCCTGTTCGTTTTACATTCCTATTTATATAATACGAGTATACTCGCCTTTTCCTTGCACTGCAACAAAAAAAAGACTGCCAATTTTTCAAAAGGCAGTCCTTACTGGGTTATTTCAGTTCTACAACCGTCACGCCGCTCTCACCTTCGCCGTAACGACCAAGACGGAAGCTTTTGACCATGCGGTTGCCACGCAAATGCTTATGGATGGCAGTGCGCAGTGCGCCGGTGCCGTTGCCGTGGATCAAGTAGACCACCGTCTGTCCGTTCAGGATGGCGCGGTCAATAAAGGAATCCACCTCCGACAGTGCCTCGTCCACCGTCAGCCCCAGCAGGTTGCACTCCATTTTGGCGGTGCGCTGTACGCGCTCTACCCTGCCGTTGGGACGGTTGGTGTCGCCGGTCAGGCGGGAATACCGCTGCTGCGCTTTGGTCTTGGGCGCAGTGGGTTCTTTTACCAGCTTTTCCGGTTGCTTCAGGCCCTTGAGGGGCACCTTAGTCTTGATGATACCGGCACGCACCAGAACATCGCCGTTTTTGTCTGGCAGCGCCAGAACGGTGGCCAGCTGGTTCAATTCTGCAATGCAGACCTCCTGTCCCACCTTTACATCCTTCAGCGGTACAAACTCCTTGACGGGGTTATGCACCACCTCCGTACCGGCAAACAGCTTTTCGGTCTCCTTTTTGGCAATTTCGCGGGCACGCTGCGCCTTCTGCTGGGCGCTCATGCGCTCGTCCTTTTGCAGCTGGCGCAGTTCATCGGTCAGTGCGTAGGCCTGCGTTTCCACCTGCTGTGCCAGCGTGCGCGCCTTGGCACGGGCGGCTTCCAATTCATTCTCGCCCTGCTGGATCAACTCATCCCGTTTTTTGCGGGCGGCTTCCAGCTGATGGGAAGCTTCGTTGCGCAGCTGCTCCACTTCGTTCTGGCTTTCCTTCAGCTGCAGCTTCAGGTCGTCCAGCTGACCCAGAACCGCATCCAGACGCTTATCCTCGGCAGACAGATGCTGCTGAGCCGCTTCAATGACGCGGCTGGGGATGCCCAGTTTTTCGCTGATCAGGAATGCGTTGGATTTGCCCGGTACGCCCACGCTCAGCTTATAGGTGGGACGCAGGGTCTCCAGATCAAACTCGCAACTGGCGTTGACCACACCCTTAGTCTCCAGTGCAAAGACCTTCAGTTCCGCATAGTGGGTGGTCGCCATCAGCAGTACGCCACGGCGGCGCAGCTCCTCAATGATGGCAACTGCCAGCGCGGCACCCTCAGCGGGGTCGGTACCGGCACCCAGCTCGTCCAGCAGCACAAGGGTGTGCGGCATAGCCAGTTCCAGAATACCGGTGATTTTTTTCATGTGGCCAGAGAAGGTGGAAAGGCTCTGCTCAATGCTCTGTTCGTCGCCGATATCCACCAGAAATTCATCAAACACGCAGATCTCGCTGCGCTCGTCAGCAGGAATCAAAAAACCGCACTGTGCCATGGCGCACAGCAGACCGGCGGTTTTCAGGGTGACCGTCTTACCGCCGGTGTTCGGGCCGGTGATGATAAGGGAATCGTATTCCCCGCCCAGTGCAATATCCACAGGAACACACTTTTGCGGATCGATCAGCGGGTGGCGGGCACGGATCAGATTAAAGGAAGAATCCGTCCGCACAGCGGGCTTGAAGGCCTTCAACTCCAGTGCAAGCCGCGCCTTTGCCAGCAGGATGTCGATTTCCAGCATGGCCTTGTAGCTGTACTGGAACTGCGGCTCAATGGCGGCCACCTGTGCGGTAAAGGCCACCAGAATGCGCTCGATCTCCTG
>OOCF01001241.1_pt1 | contig 11070 bp, 8 predicted proteins | sample 1671001 | NCBI WGS metagenome assembly OOCF01 (sample SAMN06348112, study PRJEB24527) | human gut metagenome | biome: human gut; feature: ankylosing spondylitis patient; material: feces | host: Homo sapiens | place: China | collected 2015-10
CTCAAATGCTTCTGATATGCTCTCATAACCAAGCACAATAATAAATATAAGAATACCCAGTTTTCCTATAAGATCTGTCTGCTGCATTCCCTTATAATATGCAATAAGATCAACAATCATAGAAATTCCAAGTGCAGCCGCACCTATAATATTAGACTTTACTTTCCTGTCAAAGCCTTTAACCCATACTCTTTTAATAAGAACTGTACAGAAATATACAAGTGACATAACAAGCATCATATGTATAATGTACACGCTGTTCTTAAACTCCCACACACCTGTCATATGACATACAAGCAGTATTACAGCTGTTGCAGCATATATGGCACACAAGATATTATTCGCAGCACTTTTCCCTATCTGGAAAAAATTCTTCTCTGCCTGCATAAAAGGAATAGGTATCATCATTAGCAGTACATACCCTATCAGTGAACCTATCTTCCTGTTCTCCACAAGAATTGTTGCAATATCAGTCTCATTAAGAGCCCATGCACCTATAATCATTGCAAATATACCAAAATAAAACAGTGCTTGTGTCTGTGCAATCTTCTTTCTGCAGAAAATCCATAATATAATCATAGCAAATCCGACTATTATTATAAACGAACTAAGTACTGCTGATGGCAGCGATTTCGCAATAAGCTCTTTTATAAGTTTTGTCTCGTCACCATATTCAAATGTTGTTCCTCTTATCTTATGACCAGCATATACATTAGTAAGCCTTACGATTATATCTGTTGTATATGGTGGAATGTTCACAATCGTATAATTAGTTCCAGTGGTTGTTCCATATACAGACCTATGTGCTTTTATATAATATATAAGTCTTCCACCTGCATATACTTCTACTTCCTGATGCCTGCTTACAAATGCCAGTGCATTATTATTTCCTGCACCTGCTCCAATCTTCACATGATATTCAATTGTGTCATCTCCAATATATCTTGTATCCTCTGGTTTAACTACGACACTCGTTCTTTTATCTGCCGGTGTCACCTTATCTACAGTGCTGAATATAAATCCTGAAGCCATAAAAAGCAGAAATCCTAATAAAAATATACAGTAAAAAATCCTGTTAACTAATTTAATTCTTTTCATAAAAAAAGCCTTTCAGCCGTACTATAGTGTTATCCGTAATAAATCTAACCCTATAATACAGTAGAATGGCTTTATTTTCAAATGATTTTTTGTTGTTCTGTATTTTGTACACTATTCGCAAAGTTTTAAAACTGCATAGCACTACAAGTTACTATTATATACTTTTAGCAAGTTCAGTTGGATTCTCTGAAAACTTCAAAGCTACATCCCTTGAAATAACTCTTGTCTTAACAAGATTAGCAAGCGAATAGTTCATTGTGTGCATACCTGTCTGCATATTTGACTGAAGAACGGTCTGAATCTGATTAGTCTTCTTCTCTTTAATAAGATTAGATACTGCTGTATTATTAAGCATAATCTCTGTTGCAGCAATTCGTCCTTCCTGCTCTGCACGAGGTACAAGTGTCTGTGTTACAACTCCAGTTAATACAGATGCAAGCTGTATTATAAGTGCAGACTGTGCCTCAATAGGGCATGCACTGATTATACGCTCAACTGTCTGTGTAGCGCTTCTTGTATGAAGTGTTGATAATACAAGATGTCCTGTTTCAGCAGCTGTAATTGCTGCATTGATAGTCTCATAATCTCTCATCTCTCCCACAAGAATAACATCCGGATCTTCACGAAGTGCTGAACGAAGTGCTGTCGCAAAATCAGGTACATCTCTTCCTACCTGTCTCTGATGTATCATAGATTTCTTAAACCCATATACATACTCTATAGGATCTTCTACTGTTATAATATGTCTTGACATATTGTTGTTAATATAATCAATCATAGCTGCAAGTGTTGTAGACTTACCACTTCCTGTAGGACCTGTTACAAGAATAAGACCAGACCTTTTCTCAACAAGCTTAGAAAAAAGTTTTCCTGAATGTCCCAATTCTTCAAACGACGGTATAACAGAATCAAGAAGACGGATACTTGCTGCAAGATTTCTTCTCTGATGATATATATTAATTCTTAATCGTCCACCAGACTCATCAGTAGATGCCACGTCAATATCTTTTCCTGCCTGAACATTCTGTATATCTTCATCACCAAGAATTGAGAATATCATCTCTTCTGTTTCTTCTATCGAAGGTGTTATATCAAGAAGCTCAAGTTCACCATATTTTCTTACTGCAACCGCTTCTCCTGCAGTAATATGCAGATCTGAACACCTGTTATCTCTTGCGTATTTAATTAATTCTTTTAATTCCATGTTCCCCTCCCATACATTTTGTTCATTAGTATGAACCACAATAAAATACTACCATAATAAAAATGCATATTCAATCACACTTTTATCCCATTTTTCTTACATATATCATTAAGGCAGCATCTTTCACAGTGTGGCGTAGTACGCGCCGTACATACCTCTCTTCCGTGGTCTACAAACCGGTGGCATAATCCACTTCCTTCTTCTGGCGGGACTATCTTCCACAATGCCATCTCAACCTTCTTAGGCTCTTTCTCGTCTTTTACAAGACCTATTCTGTTACAAAGCCTTATACAGTGTGTATCTGTAACAATTGCCGGCTTTCTGAACACATCACCCATAATAAGATTGGCACTCTTCCTTCCAACTCCAGGAAGCTTTAATAATTCTTCCATGCTGTCAGGAACTTTATCATTATACTGTTCATGAAGCATGCGCATACATGCACATATATCCCTTGCCTTGCTTTTTCCAAGACCGCAAGGTCTTATAATCTTTTCAATCTCTTCTGGAGATGCTGCAGCAAGTGATGCTATATCAGGATATTTTTCATACAGTCCCTTAACCACAACATTTACTCTTGCATCAGTGCATTGTGCCGCAAGTCTTACGCTTACAAGCAGTTTCCAGGCATCATCGTAATCAAGACTGCACTCCGAATCCGGATATTCTGCCTTTAATCTTCTTATAACCTCTAAAACAAGTTCTTTCTTAGTCATAGATTACGCATCTTTCTTCTTATAATTAGCAATTCCGAATATTGCAAGAAGCAATACACACGCAAATATCATCCAGCCAACAAGATAACCTGTTCCCCTTGGTTTAAATGTATCATAATAACCCTTAAGGTATACAACCACTATAATAGCCGGAAGTATATAACTCATATAGAATCTTAACCATTCAGGAAGCTTAGGACCTTTTCCTTCATTAGCTTCTTTTCTGAAGCCTTCCCAGCCCCAGCCGTTCTTCTTGGTACAGAATAATACAAATATCATGCTTCCAAGAGGAAGCAGATTATATGAAACAAGGAAATCCTCCAGATCCATAATTGAACTTCCCGGACCAATAGGCTGGAAAGCTGCAAGCTTGTTAAAGCCTAATACAGCAGGAAGTGAAAGCAGTATCATGAATATAACATTACCTGCAACAACCTTTTTCCTTGAAAATCCCTTAAGGTCAATATAAAAAGCAATAATGTTCTCAAATACAGCAATTACAGTTGATAATGCTGCAAATGACATGAATACAAAGAATGCTGTTCCCCATATTCTTCCTCCCGCCATATGATTAAATATGTTAGGCAGTGTTATAAATAAAAGTGATGGACCGGCACCCGGAGCAACACCATATGCAAAGCATGCAGGAATAATTATGAATCCTGCCATAAGAGCAACAAATGTATCAATCAGAATGATATTAACAGCCTCTCCACCTATTGTTCTGTCTTTCTTTAAGTAGCTTCCGAATATCTCCATTGCGCCAATGCCTACACTAAGTGTAAAGAATGCATGTGTCATGGCATCAAATATAACCGGTCCTAAACCTCTTGATTTAATAGCATCCAGATTAGGCACCATATAGAATTTAACACCTTCTGATGCATTAGGAAGTACAAGTGAATGAACTGCCAGTACCACAATAAGGATAAGAAGAAGTAACATCATAACCTTAGTAATCTTCTCAACGCCCTTCTGTAATCCTAATACACATACACCAAACGAAAGTAAAACTGCAACAATCATCCAGATTGTCATTGTACCAGGCTGTGAAAGCATAGTTCCAAATGCTCCTGAAACCTCATCTGGCTCTAAACCTGCTAACGAACCTCTTGCCTCACGCCATGCATAATAAAGCATCCATCCTGCAACCATAGTATAGAAAGCCATTAATACGTAGCTTCCTACTACCGATACCCATTTGAAATGATGCCATTTACTTCCCTTAGTCTCCAGTTCTTCAAATGCCCTTGCAGCACCTTTACCGCTTCCTCGTCCTACTGTGAACTCCGCACACATAATAGGAAATCCAAGAATTGCAAGAAATACAAGATAGATAAGCACGAATGCTGCACCACCATTTTCCCCGCATATGTATGGAAATTTCCACACATTACCAAGTCCCCCCGCACAGCCAGCAGACACTAAGATAAAGCCGAGTCGCGAGCCGAATTTTTCTCTCTCTTTCAAAATAAAACCTCCATAGTTAATATATTTACATTAATTAAGATTGTATCATATATTACTATATTTTCACAGCCAATTATTTCATACTCTCACTGACTTCTGATGTAATAATCTGACCACCCTGTTCATTCCATTCTTTTACAAATGTATCGAAGTAAGATATATCTTCTTCTCCGCTTATAATCTTTAAATATGCCTCTTTTTCTTTAGCCTTAAGTCTCCACCAATGGCTCTTCATTGTGTCTGTGGTCTTAAAATAAAGCGAGTCAACTACCTTTATATTATCCTGTGCAATCAGACTGCATGCCTTAATTCTTGACATATACGCTGCCCATTGCGTACTTGTTTTGTTAGCATTCTTAATATATTCACTGCATGCATCATAAAATGAACGCTCAAGAAGTTCCAGACTGTCAGGATTCTTTCTTCCTGAAATTGTGGCATCTATATTCCTGTAACATATTGAAAGTGCATTATTATAATCAACATTTATTGATAAAGGTCTTGCCGTAGGTTCAACATTAAGCTGATAGTAATTCTTGAATTCTTCTGAGTCTGTACAGTCAAATCTTACTTTATCAAACATAACGCTTATCATCTTTGCTGCAATCTCAGGATGTTCATATCCCTTTCTTACGACAACATATTTGTAACACGGGTTCTGGCTGTGATAACTCCGAATCCGTTGCTATTAAATATGGCTGCCAGTCAGCATCCGGATTTTTGCTTACTGCATTGGCAAGCGGATTATTCGGTGCCCACCATGGTCCAAAAAACGAGCCACACAGACCATTCTCTATAAGCTCACATATATTGGTTGATGTTCTCAGAAGAAAATCATTATCTATAACCCCCTGATTATACAGACTGTTTATATACGAAAGTGCTTCTTTTGCCTCATCTGTAACCGAACCATATACAATCTCACCATCATCGTTCATTATCCACTGCTTTGGATACGCTCCAAAGCAGGCAAATATTATATCCAGCAGAAATTCACTGCTGTAACCACATTCACCTGTCACATCTGTATCCACTGCAAGCCCCACCGTATTAGGTTTTCCGGCCGCATCCTCGCCATTATTTCCAGGGTCTTCTGATATAAAATGCTTCACTATATTAACAACATCATCAATAGTGTGTGGCTCTGACAATCCGAGCTTATCCATCCAGTCTTTTCTTAACCACACAAGATTAGGTCCATCTGTTATATTAGTCTCCGGCAGTGCCATTATCTTTCCATCGTATGTAACCATATCCTTAAGTGAATCGCCATAGCTTTCATACATTTTTCTTATTCTGTCACTTATACAGTTATTGTAGCTTTCTGTAAGGTCCTCTATAAGTCCTGCTCCCACTAACTGTTCAACCTCATCCTGACTTGATACAACCATGATATCCGGCAGGCTTCCCATTGAGATTGCCATAGAAACGTTAGTGTCATACTGGTTGTCGTTTGCTTCAAATGCATCAACATTCTGCACATTAATCACAGACTTAATATAGCGTGTGTACGCATTATCTGTATACGTGTCATTCTCCGGCATATTGGAATTATTAACACTCGTCATCTTTCCAAGTGTATATTCTATAGTCTCGGGGTAAGCACCGAATGGCGTTGTCCTCGCTTCTTCCATTCTCGCATTGTATTCTTCATTATCATTAGACGCAAAACCAGCCGGGCTTTTACACCCGGCTAATATAAGCATTATTCCTGTGACACCAAATGCCACACTTTTTTTTAATGTTTGCTTTAATCTATTCATATATCTAACCCTTCACTGCACCTGTCATGCTTTCATTATAACACCTTTGCATTATCATAAACAAGGCTGCAATTGGAATTGATATAAGAACTGCTCCTGCTGCAAATCTTGTGTACCATACATCAACATACTCCTTTTCAAGCATCTGCCACAAGCCGATTGCTACTGTATAATACTTCGCATTTGCCCTGCAGATTACTCTTGCAAATATGAAATCTACCCAAGGTGCTATGAATGATGTAAGTATTGTATACACTATAATTGGTTTACTGAGAGGTATTGTTATCTTGGTAAATACCTGCCACTTCGTTGCTCCATCTATCATAGCAGCCTCATCTATTGTCTTAGGGATAGTATCAAAGAATCCCTTTGCAATGTAAAACTGTATTCCTGATGATGCTGAATATACAAGCACAAGTGCAACTCTTATCATTGCTCCTTCTGAAAGTCCTACTGCTTTAAGTATATAATATACAGCAACCATCGCCATAAATGCAGGGAAAAGTCCAAGTATCATTGCAATATTCATCATTGCTTTTCTCATCTTAAACTTAAGCCGTGACATACAGTAAGCAACTGACAGAACAAAAAATGTAGATATAATACACGAGAATACTGCTATTATCAGTGTATTGGTAAACATTCGTGGGAAATTAAGTATTCCTGTATCTGTAAAAAGCTTTAAGTAATTATCAAATGAATACTGCTTTGGGAAGAAGGAGCTTGTATAAGCACCCTTCTGAGCCCTGAAGCTTGTGAGGAGTATCCAGAAAAGAGGACTTACCCACACTATCGCTAATATTGTAAGCACTGTATGTGCCAGTATATTTTTAATAGTCTTTTTCTTTTTCACTGGAATCCCTCCTCATCTTTATACGCTTTCGTTCTTCTGTATACAAGCAGTGAACCAATCGCTAAGAATATGAATGTCATAATACCAATAACAGCACCAAGATTATAATACTGATAATCTATTGTCATCTTGTACAGCCATGTTACCAGAAGGTCTGTCTTTCCTGCCGTTGCACCTGCCATAACAGGATCTCCCTTAGTCAGCAGATAAACAATATTAAAGTTATTAATATTAGCAGTAAATGTAGTGATAAGATATGGTGCCGTTACAAATAACATATATGGCATTGTTATCTTAATAAACTTGACAAATCCATTAGCTCCATCTACATCTGCTGCCTCATACAACTCCATAGGTATATTCTGTAATATACCTGTAACCTGCAGAATAGTATATGGAATACCTATCCACAGATTTACCACGATTACTGTGATTCTTGCCCAAGTCGCATTTGTAAAGAATGGCAGTGATTTTGTTATCCAGCCTGCATTCTTTAAAACAACATTTATAATTCCATCCTGTGCCAGCATGCTTCTGACAATAAGAAGTGAAACAAACTGCGGAATTGCGATTGAAAGTATAAATATAAATCTCCAGAAAGCCTTGAATTTCGTACCTTTTCTGTTGATAAGCAGTGCAACAAGTATTCCGAATATGTAATTAAGAAATGTTGCAAATACTGCCCACACTATAGTCCAGCCAAATACTGACCAGAAAGACTGTCCTATCATGCTTCCTGAATCGAATATCTGCTTGAAATTCTCAAGTCCTACCCAGTCAAAAAGCACCAGATGACTGTCAACCTTACTATAATTAGTAAATGCCATGCTTATCATGAAAATAAGCGGAAGTATTGTGAATATAAGCACACCTGATACCGGGAGTGTAAGCAGCAGCTTATGAAGATTCTCATTAAACAGCGACTTTACGTCTTCTGCAAATGTGTTTATATGCTTTCCTTTTTCCTTTAACAGCTCCAGCTTATATGAGCTTTTCACAGCACCCGCTGCAACTATTATGTAAGCTATAATCATGAATATTGTTGCTATTCCATACAGAAGTATAAGAAGTGAATTATCACCTGCAACATACTCATATATTCCAAGCTTCTCATTCCAGACCTCCTGCTGCGGTCTGCTTCCAAGACCTGGAAGCATCGCAAGGCAGTTAATTCCCCTCATAATCATAAAGCATACAAAGGCTGCTTCTATAGCTATATACATAATTCCCTTTATAATCTGCTTTCCTACAAGATTACCAAGTCCTGGAATCAGAATGCTTAACTTCGTAAATATATTTCCTTTTCTAAATGATTCAGTGAACTTAACTGCCATTATGCGCCACTCCTTTCAGCATTTAATCGCTATCAATTATTTTGCAATTGATGTATTAATCTGCTTATAGAAATCCTGTGTCTTAGCTGCTGCATTATCTGCTGTTATTTCACCATTTACAATTGCCTTAGCAAAGTTCTGTGCAGGTGTCCAGTAATCATTCATGCCTGTTACTGTTGGCTGGATTACTGATGTCTTGTTAAATGTATCATTCTGTGCTGTTACAAGTGCATCCTTCTTTACTTCATCAGTTGCAAGAAGCTCTGTATTACAAGGAATAACACCTCTTAATTCATAGTGCTTCTTCTGTGCATCCTTGCTTCCAAGATACTTTGCAAGTGCAACTGCTACCTGCTGATACTTGCAGTTAGGATTAACTGCGATTGCCTTAGAACCTGCAAATGCTAACATCTGCTTGTCTTTTCCACCAATCTTTACTGTAGGAAGTGAAACTGCTCCAAATTTGTCTCCAAGAATCTCTTTAACACTCTTATAATCCCATGATCCTGAGAAGTAAGCTCCAACTGAACCATCTCTTAAACCAGCGATACCAACGCCCTGAAGGTCATTAACAAAGTTAGGATTATTTACAAGTGAAACCATTGCCTGTGTTGCCTGTGTTCCCTTATCTCCTGAGATATCAACACCGGCTGAATTATCTTTTCCGTCTTTTCCAAAATATGTACATCCATTAGCAAGGAAGAATGATGACATATACCAGCCCTCTGTAATATTGAAAGCTACCTTATCCTTCTGAAGCATTTTATCAAGGCTCTTTACATCACTGTCTGTGAATTTGCTCTTGTCATAGTACATAAACCATGTGTTAGTTGTGAATGGTACTCCGTATACAGCTCCATCTACTGATACTGAATCCACAATTGCATCTGAGTTAGTTTTCTTAACATAATCTGCTGTCTCTCCACCAAGCTTTGCAATAGCATTAGCATCAACAAGTGTCTGAAGCTGGTCGTTAGCAAAGAAGTATACATCTCCTGAATTCTCTGGATCCTGTGGAACTATCTTTCCTGCGTCCTGCTCTGAGCATACACCATATTCAAATGTTAAATCCCAGTCAGGATGCTCTGAATTGAACTGGTCACACATTGTCTGCAGCCATTTGCCGTTCTCATCTGCCTGATCTTCTGCACAGCCCCATACCTTGATTGTAGCTGTGATTTTTTCCTCACCTGCTGCTGTGTCATCCTTTTTAGCATTGCCACAACCCACAAAAAGTGACCCACACATTGTTGCTGCCATCACTGCAGCTGCTAATCTCTTAAACTTCATAAAAAACCCTCCTTAATAATTATCCGTGACAGCTTTGATTACTGTCCTCTTTTGATAATCTAATTATATTAAGGAGGGGTTAATATTAAAATATAAGATATTTTAGAAACATATCAGTTTTTTGTGTTGTATGGTTTTGCAGGGAATTTTATTGTTATTGTTGTTCCCTCATCAGGTATGCTCTGCACTTCCAGATGATAGCTTTCGCCGTAATAAAGTCTTATTCTGTCGTTAACATTTCTTGCGCCATACCCTTTTGACTGGACTGTTAAGAAGTTTTGGGCAGTTTCTTTGTCCATTCCTACACCGTTATCAGACACGGTTACACATACAAGCTTTTTACCTTCTTCATCCGTCTGCATCTTAGCCTCTACGGTTATTATGCCTTTCCTGTCTGTCAGCAGATCTATGCCATGGTCTATTGCATTTTCTACCAATGGCTGGAGTATAAGGTTTAAAGATTCGCATGGCATAACTTCCTCTGATACATTTATCACCACATCAAATGAGTTGTCATGCATTATCTGCTGAATCTTAAGATACGACTGCATGTTACTTAATTCCTGCTCAAAGCTTAGTATATTCTTTCCCTTATTAAGCGATGTACGGTAGTAGTTAGACAATGCAAGTGTTATTTCACTTATATCTTCCTGCTCATATTCTATCGCTTTCCAGTTGATAAGTGACAATGAATTATAGAGGAAATGTGGATTAATCTGTGCCCTTAATGCCCGCATCTCTGATTCTTTCTGGCTTATACGTCCTTCATATACCTGCGTGATAAGATTCTTAATCTGGGTTGTCATGCTGTTAAAGCTATGGATAAGGTCACCTATTTCATCTTTGTCCTGTGTATTAATTACCGCATCAAAATCTCCATTTTCAACCTTTGCCATACTGTTTTTTAATTTATTAATTCTTCTTGTAATGAAGCCTGTTGTAAATATACTCGCTGCGGCGGCACCTGCAACTGCTACCACAAATGCAACTACAATCATAGTAATCATTGAATTAGCTGACCTGAGTACAAGTTTTCTCGGTTCATAGACATATACTGTCCACCCGGTAACAGAGCTTTCCTTCTTTACTACCGAGTAACCTTCTGTATTTCCACATGTATCATTATCCCATTCTGCCCCGTCGATTAATGAAAGCAGCTTCTTACTGTTTAATCTGTATCTGGTGTTATTATTTTCAAATGTATCACTGCTGCATATAACTCTTCCATCAGCATCAAGCACCACCATTCCGCAGTTCTGCTCAAGACCACCTGTAAAAGAACTCATCATGCTGTCATAATCAACATCTATGTACATAATTCCAAGAATCCCAAGCTGGTCAA
>OOCF01001245.1_pt1 | contig 11013 bp, 7 predicted proteins | sample 1671001 | NCBI WGS metagenome assembly OOCF01 (sample SAMN06348112, study PRJEB24527) | human gut metagenome | biome: human gut; feature: ankylosing spondylitis patient; material: feces | host: Homo sapiens | place: China | collected 2015-10
AGAAAAGCGGGGCTTCTGACGTTGTCGGAAGCACCAAAAATAGAAAAGCGGGGCTTCTGACGTTATCGGAAGCACCCATAATCCATATTTAATAAGAAGAATTTATGAAACTGATTCGTTTATCATTAACGATATTTGCCTGTTTATGCAGTATCACCGCCTTCTCAGAATCTATTGATCTGTCCGGACTATGGCGTTTCCAATTAGATCCGATGGGATTCGGGAAAACACCTGGGTCGGAACTCTATCTAAGCAAACTGACAGAAAGCATTGTCCTGCCGGGTTCAATGGACGAAAGTGGGAAAGGTATACCCAACGCAGTTTCTCACGTGGACCGGTTGAGCCGGAAGTTTGAATATTGCGGCCAAGCATGGTATCAGCGGGAAGTTGAGATTCCGGAATCCTGGCAAGGAAAAGAAATCATACTGGCACTGGAACGTTGTCATTGGGAAACGAGTGTATATGTGGACGGTGTTCCGGCCGGAACGGATGAACGCCTCTCAACCCCCAACCGCTTTATCTTAACCAAACAACTGACTCCGGGATTACATACTTTGACAATTTGTGTGGATAACCGGTTGAAATACCCGATGGATCAATGGACACATGGAACAACCGAATATACACAGACCAATTGGAATGGTATAGTAGGAGACATGAAGCTGGAAGCTAAGCCGGCTTACTATTTGGCAAACGTACAAGTAGAACCGGATATCCAACAAAAGAACGTACGGATTCGTTGTGCATTCCATACAGGAGGGAAAAACGGACAAGGTCATCTGACATTGACCGTTAAAGACCAGACAGGAAAGAAGGTGGCCGAATCAACAACACCGGTCACATTCCAAGGGAAAGAAGATGGGGTAGAACAAACCTTATCACTGGGAAAGACAATTGCTTTGTGGGATGAGTTTTCTCCGGCTTTATATACATTGGATGTCTCCTTATCCACAGATGCCGGACAAGACAGCAGAAGCCTTCGTTTCGGTATGCGTAAAGTGGAACAAGGAAAGCATCATATTCGCTTGAACGACCGGGATATTCACCTGCGTGGTGTTTTGGATTGCGCCGTCTTTCCGCTCACCGGTTATCCTTCAACGAACCCTGATGATTGGAGACGTATCATGGGAACCATCAAGGAATATGGTTTCAATCATGTCCGTTTTCATTCCTGGTGCCCACCTGAAGCCGCCTTTACAGCCGCTGATGAATTAGGCTTATACCTGCAAGTAGAGCTTCCGATGTGGATCAAGGATGTAGGGAAGTATCCGGCTCGACGGGATTTCTTTGAGCAAGAAATGTATGCGATCCTGAACGAATATGGCAATCATCCATCTTTCCTGTTGTACTGTAATGGAAACGAAAATGAAGGAGATTTCGCGGTATTGGAAGATTTGATCCAAAAAGGACAGGCGTATGACGATCGCCACCTGTATGCTGCCTCAACAGCAAGAACACATGTCAAATCGGATCAATATTATACCTCTCACGTAACCAAAAAAGGTTGGATTACTGTCTATGAAGGGAAACCGGGTACAGATTGGGACCGGAACGAGACATCCGACATAGATGTACCGGTTATTGCCCATGAAACCGGACAACGTTGTATGTATCCGAACTTCCAAGAGATAACGAAATATACAGGAGTATTGGAAGCCCGTAATTTCAAGGTATTCCAGGAACGTCTGACAAAGAACGGAATGCTGCACCAGGCGGATGAGTTCTTCCGTGCAACAGGTACTCATACGGTATTGCAATATAAAGAAGTGAACGAAGCTTTGTTACGGACATCCAAATCAGGAGGTTTCCAATTGTTAGGTTTATCCGACTTCCCCGGTCAGGGAAGTGCCTTTGTCGGTATTCTGGATGCGTTCTGGGAAAGCAAAGGTCTGGTATCTCCTGAAAAGTATCGTGAATCTTGTGCTCCGATTGTCTTGCTGGCTCGTTTTCCAAAACGGATTTACACCGAAAAGGAAACGTTTAGTCCACGGATGGAAATTTATCAATTCGGAGAAAAGGACCTGAAACCCGGAAAAATGAACTGGAAACTGACTGATGAAAGTGGACACGTAATCGCTCAAGGGAAATTAGCCCATGCTACCTTAAAGACCAGTCAGGTGGATTCATTGGGAGAAGTAAATGTTCCCTTATCCGCTATCCGTAAAGCTGGGAAATATACATTTCAGGCAGAGATAGCCGGTCATATTCGAAATGAATGGGACATCTGGGTATATCCGACTGCCGGAGATCCGTTACAAGATCTGAAACTGACACGAAATTGGCAAGAAGCCAAAGTCAAGCTGGAAAAAGGAGAATCCGTTTGTTTCGTACCGGATTCCATCCTTGGCAGGAAAGCTCGGTTTGCCAGTCATTTCTGGAATCCGATTATGTTCAACTGGAATCCGAAGATTGTGGGAACGAGTATTCATCACCAGCATCCGGTATTCCGAGACTTCCCCACGTCTTATTATGCCGATTGGCAATGGTGGGACATCCTGAATTATGCCGGAGCTATCGATTTGACGGCATTGACCGGACTGACACCTATCATCCAAAGCGTAGATACTTATGAAGTCAATCGTAAATTAGGTATTGCTTTTGAAGCACAGGTAGGAAAAGGGAAACTGTTCTTCCTGAACCTGGATCTCTCGAAAAAGATGGACGAACGCCCAGCCACCAAGCAATTGTTACGGTCGATCAGTCAATATGTCCGTTCGACAGACTTCCAACCGTCAACAACGATCCCTTTGTATCAATTGGATGCACTGTTTGTTCCTGATGCCACCAAGGAAAAGCAAACACAAGGGAATGCTGCTATTCAACAATTATTGAATCAATAACCCAAAAATCAAATTTATATGAAACACACCCGTTTATTATGGGCGATACTCGCCTGTCTATGTAGTTTTACAGCCTTTTCGGCATCCATTGATTTGTCGGGCAAATGGCGTTTTAAATTAGATCCGAAGAATGAAGGGATCGAACAGGAATGGTTTCGAAACCGTTTGAGAGACAAAATCCAACTACCCGGTTCTTTACAGGAACAAGGATATGGTTATGATGTTGATGTGAATACGAAATGGACGGGGCAAATTGTAGATCAATCCTGGTTTACAGCTCCTGAATACGCTAAATATCGGGAAAAAGGGAATGTAAAAGTTCCCTTCTGGCTAAATCCGGAAAAACATTATGTGGGTGTTGCCTGGTATCAACGGGATTTTGTAGTTCCGACAGATTGGAAAGATGCGCCTCTGGTATTGACATTGGAACGTACTCATTGGGAAACGACCGTGTATGTTGACGGCGAAAAGATAGGAGAGAGCAATGCGTTGCTGGTTCCACACCGATATGTACTGAACCAAATAAAACCGGGAAAACACTCTTTGACCATTCGGGTCGATAACCAGGTAAATATCCCGGTAGGAGTCAATGCTCATAGTGTGTCAGATCACACCCAAAGTAACTGGAATGGTATTACCGGACAAATCAAACTGGAGAAGAAATCGTCCGTATATCTGGACGATGTACAGATTTATCCGGATATTCAACAGAAACAGATACGTATCCGCATGGCTTTTACCGGTGCAACAGCCAACCAACAGGCAACCGTTCGTCTGCAGGCTTTTGATCAGTCTGGAAAGGCAGTATCCGCTTCTCAGGAAGAATCGTTGACAATCGCACAAGGGGTTTCTTCAGAAGCGAACCTCGCATTGGATAAGACTGTACAGCTTTGGTCCGAATTTACACCGGCAGTCTATACTTTGCAAGTATCCGTTTCATTACCCAACGGAACGAGTGATGAAAAGAAGATTGATTTCGGTCTACGTGAATTCAAGCCAAACGGAACACGTTTTGAAGTAAATGGTACGCCTATCTTCCTGCGTGGTACATTGGAATGCTGTATCTTTCCGTTGACAGGTTATCCGGCAACAGACGATGCTTATTGGGAAAAGATTTATACGGCTTGCCAGGCTTACGGATTAAATCATGTACGTTTTCATTCCTGGTGCCCGCCGGAAGCAGCTTTTCGGGTAGCCGATCGCATGGGTGCCTATTTGCAAGTTGAATGCGGTGGCTGGGCAAATATCGGTAACGGGGATTATTTGGACAAATGGTTCTATGAAGAAGGTGACCGTATCTTGAAAGAATATGGAAACCATCCGTCTTTCTGCCTGATGAATTATGGGAACGAACCTTCTGGAGCCAACCAGGAAAAGTATTTGTCGGACTTGGTAGCTTATTGGAAACAGAAAGACAACCGTCGGGTTTATACATCTGCGGCTGGTTGGCCTTATGTTCCCAATGCTGATTATTGGAACCATGCAGCACCACGTATCCAAGGTTGGGGTGAAGAGCTGAAAAGCCGTATCAATGCCAATCCACCGACAACCGATTATGATTTCTGGCCAATAATTAAGAAAGATATGCCGACTGTAAGCCATGAGATCGGACAATGGTGTGTTTATCCGGATTTCAAAGAAATACAGAAATATACCGGAGTCTTAAAAGCGAAGAATTTTGAGATCTTTCAAGAGACTTTGGCAGAAAAGCATTTGAGTGACTTGGCCGATGAATTCCTTTATGCTTCCGGTCGTTTACAGACTTTATGCTATAAGGCAGATATTGAAGCAGCCTTACGAACGCCTGGATTTGCAGGATTCCAGTTACTGGACTTACACGATTTTCCAGGTCAAGGTACTGCTCTGGTGGGCGTCCTGAATCCCTTTTGGGAAAGTAAAGGATATGTAGAAGGTGAAGAATACAGCATGTTCTGTAATCAGACGGTTCCATTGGCCCGTTTACCCAAGATGGTCTATCTGAACAATGAAAGTATGAAAGCTCCGCTGGAATTTGCTCACTTCGGTGCTGAACCGCTAAAATCGGCTTCTATTTACTGGAAATTGGCGGATAAGAAAGGGACAATTCTCCAGTCGGGCTCCTGGACAAAAGACCTGCCTGTCACCAATTCTATCTGGATCGGAAATATGATCTGTGATCTTTCATCCGTACAGACACCGCAGGAATTGATCTTGACGGCAGGAATAGAAGGCACGAAAGTTCATAATGAATGGCATATCTGGGTCTATCCGGCAGAAGAAAAGAAAATTACGAATGCACCTTATGTGACAAATGTATTCGACCAACAGGCTATCGACCGCCTGGAGAAAGGCGAGAATGTCTTGTTATGTGTATCCCGTGGTACATTGCGTCCGGAAAAAGGTGGTAATATCAAAGTCGGTTTCTCCAGTATCTTCTGGAATACAGCCTGGACAAACAAACAGGCTCCACATACATTAGGTATTTATTGTAATCCTTCGCATCCGGCATTGTCGTTATTCCCAACGGAGAAATACAGTGATTATCAGTGGTGGGATATTGTCAGCGACTGCGAAGCTATCGTCATGGATGATTTTCCGGCAGAATACCGTCCGGTTGTTCATTTGATCGACGACTGGTTTACTAACCGGAAACTGGGATTATTGTTCGAGGCAAAAGTTGGAAAGGGTAAATTGATGGTCTGTGGAGCCGATTTGTTGAAACCGGAAAACGGACGTATGGCACGCCGACAATTCAAACAAAGTATCCTGAATTATATGACTTCTGACCGTTTCACCCCAACGACAACATTAAGCGTTGAAGAGATTCGGAATCTGTTCAATTAAACTTCAGTAAGACAATATTATTCAAGTAATTGAGGATAGTATAAGGAGTTTACATACAACCTTTACTATCCGTTGATAAAAAGATAGGCATCTTTTCCTAAATTCATGCCTATCTTTTTATCATTTTATGCCTACCTTTTGATGAATTCATGCCTACCTTTTTAGAAGCTGGTAGAAACAGTTTCGGATTATAGAACACTTATCCGAAAAATTTATAACTTGCGACGCTATTACAGATCTTAAAATAATTCTTTTATGAACAGACATTATTTCAAAGGGTGGGCAATAACCTGCCTGCAACGGATGGGAATCGTGGCAATAGCTTGTATCGGATTCCTGACCGCTTGTACACAGTCGCGTACGACTCAGACTTTAGACCGGTTTACAAATGCCCAACAGGAAACATTGGAGGGAAATGAACTGAACGTTACAGCAGGAACATCGTGGTTGGCAGAAGGGGATTACAAGAACTTTATCCTAAAAGGGGAAGCTCTGACCCAATCGGACGGAGATGCCAGATTGCGTTTTCACACAGACGGGAAAACGGGATATGATGTAATTTTCCATAACGGACCGATTGACGGTTCACGTAAAACGGGCAGCTTGGCTTCAGTTCGTAATCTATATCGTTCATTAGCTAAAGATAATACTTGGTTCCCCTTCGAAATTGCCGTACGGGGAAAGAACATAACGGTTTCTATTCAAGATACGACAGTGATATGTTATACCGAACCGGCTCAGCCTTATCGGACGGAGGAACATGCCGGACAACGATTAAACCATGGGACCATCGCTTTATGCGGTGTACAGGGGAATGTTTCATTCCGCAATCTTCAGATTACTCCGCTTCCGGATGATGCCCGGAATGCATGTGATACCATGCCGGTTATCGACGAACAGCAGGATGCTGTAATCCGATTCCAGCAACAGGATTTCCCGGTCATTGATTACCATGTTCACTTGAAAGGAGGACTGACAAAAGAAATGGCACAGGCAATGTCCATGAATTATGGTATCAACTATGGAGTAGCTCCCAATGCAGGAGAAGGAGGTGTTGGCCGTATGTTGGCTAATGACGATGAAGTTTACGCTTACTACGATGAGGTAAAAGACATGCCTTTCCTATGCGGAGTACAAGGAGAAGGACGCAAATGGACAGCAACGTTCTCGCAAGAAGCTTTAGGAATCTTCGATTATCTCTTTACGGATGCCATGACAATCGTTGATCACAAAGGCCGTCTCTCGCGTATCTATCGCCCGGAAGAAGTACATTATGATGGAATCAGCAAAGAACAGTATATGGATCACCTGGTAGATCAAACAGTAAAGATATTAACGAATGAACCGGCTGATATCTTTGCCAATCCGACATATCTGCCCGAAGATATGCAAGCCGACTATGATACTTACTGGACCGACAAGCGAATCAATCAGGTACTGGATGTTCTGCAAAAATATCAGATAGCTCTCGAGATCAATGCCCGCTATCGGATTCCCAGTCTGAAAATCATCCGTATGGCAAAAGAGAGAGGTATCAAGTTCACTTTCGGAACAAATAATGTGGATGCTAATTTCGGTAAGCTTGAATATAGCTTGGAAGCCGTTCAAGCCTGCGGTCTGACACTAGATGATCTCTGGTTCCCAACGATGAGTATCCGTCAGACTCGTCCGGTTGTTATCTACAATAAGTTCTAAACATATATACCTTTTATATCCGATATATACCGTTCTTGATCAAAAGGTGGTGTAACTGAAAAACAAATCCAACGAGAAATGAAAACGATTCTCGTTGGATTTGTTTTTGATTCCTATAAGTTTTATCAACAGAAGATACGATTCGGTTTATCGGAATCGTATATCCTGTTATTATTCTCCCATTTGCCTGTTAATAACCAACAGTTCATCTAGGATTTTCCGGTCGTTCGACAAGCGGGGAATCTTATGTTGTCCACCCAGCTTTCCTTTACTACTCAACCACCGATAGAAACAACCTTCATGAGCGGCAACCACTTCCAGTGGCTGCAAAGAAATTTCCTTATACCGTTTGGCCTCATAATCGGAATTGGCATGTTGGAGAGCTTCATCCAACAAAGAGGCAAATTGCGTGAGTGACTCTGGAGCCTTTTCAAACTCAATCAGCCATTGATGACGACCTTTCGCCCGATCAAGCAGGAACAAAGGTGCAGCCGTATATTCTTTTATCCGAGCCCCTGTGGCTACACAGGCTTCATGCAATGCCCGGTCGGCATTGTTGACCATCAGTTCTTCCCCAAACGCATTGATAAAATGTTTCGTACGTCCTGAAATCACAAACTTATACGGGGAAACGGAAGTGAAACGAACCGTATCTCCGATTAAATAACGCCATAAGCCACCAGCCGTAGAAATCACCATTGCATAATTCTTGCCGACTTCCACTCCGGTCAAAGGAACAACCGACGGATTCTCAGAGTCGAGTTCTGCCATTGGTATAAACTCGTAAAAGATTCCATAATCCAACATCAATAATAATGAAGGATCGGAGGGATCATCCTGAATACCAAAGAAACCTTCAGAAGCATTGTAGGTTTCCATATAGTGCATTTTATCGGAAGGGATAAGAGATTTATATGCTTCCCGATAAGGAGTAAAACTGATACCTCCGTGAAAAAACACCTCCAGATTAGGCCACACTTCCGTCAGATAAGTCTTCCCGCTCTTCTTCAGAATTGCCTTGATCAGGACCAACATCCACGAAGGAACACCCGAAAGACTGTTGACATCTTCCCGCCAGGTACTTTCTACGATTGCCTTAATCTTACTTTCCCATTCATCCATCAGGATGATTTCTTTCCGAGGCACACGAACCAGGTTTACCAAGGGATTCAGGTTCTGCAACAAGACCGCCGACAAATCTCCGCAATGAATTTGGGCATTTATCGGAGACGGACTATGACTTCCACCCAATATCAAACCTTTCCGGCGGAAAAAATGGCTGGAAGGATTGTTACGCAAATATAAGCAGACGGTATCGAAGCCACCTTGGTAGTGACATTGTTTCAGAATCTCAGGAGTAACAGGTAGAAATTTACTTTTATCACTGGTTGTTCCACTACTCTTTGCAAACCAATGTACCATTCCAGGCCATAATACATTCGGTTCACCACTCAACATCCGTTGAATATCCCCTTTTAACTGATCATAACACTGTACTGGGAAACGGTTTTTATAATCGTCATATCCCGTCACGTGCTTATAATCATATTTCTTTCCCCACGAAGTGTTCTTTGCCTGCTCAAGTAACCGACGGAGCTGTTGTTCTTGTATGTCTCCCGCTTCCATGGTATATCGGTCAATTCTCTTATTTCGTGGCTTAAAGAACTGATATATGAAGTCTGTCAGAAAATCCATAGCCTATTTTTATATTCTAGGGGAACAAAGGTAATTATTCTCCTTTTATTTTTACCTTTGTGAAGAACAAAAAGAATAACTCTATGAAAATCGGAATACTCTCATCGGGCGGCGATTGCCCAGGTATTAATGCTACGATCCGTGGTGTTGGTAAAACAGCCATCACCCATTATGGGATGGAAGTCATAGGCATTCACGGTGGTTTTTCAGGTCTGCTAAACAAAGACACAGAAGTATTGGATGAACACAGCCTGTCCGGAATCTTGAATTTGGGAGGTACTATCTTAGGAACTTCACGGGAAAAAGGATTTCGGGAAATGCTCACCTCCGTCGATCAGGAAAAATCCCAGTGCATCATTCAAGCCTATCAGGAATTAGGACTGGATTGTTTGGTTTGTATCGGTGGTAACGGAACACAGAAAACGACGAATCTATTGTCTGAACATGAATTAAACGTAATCGGCTTACCCAAAACGATCGACAATGACATCTGGGGAACCGAGATTACTTTCGGTTTTGATACGGCTGTAAACATTGCTACCGAAGCTATCGACCGCCTGCATTCAACGGCCAGTTCACACAAACGGGTCATGTTGGTAGAAGTCATGGGACATAAAGCCGGCTGGATAGCCTTATTTGCCGGCATGGCCGGAGGAGCCGATGTTATTCTTTTGCCGGAATTGGGATTCAATCCGGAAGTAGTCAACGAAGCCATTCGCGAACGTGCCCGCAAAGGGAAACCCCACTCGATTGTCGTAGTAGCAGAAGGCGTAAAACTACCTGACAAGCGAAAGGCTACCGACTTCCTGACAAAAGAAATCGAAGAAGCGACCGGTATCGAAACCCGTAAAACAGTATTAGGATACATCCAACGAGGAGGCAATCCTTCTCCTTTCGACCGAAACTTGGCCACTCGTCTGGGTGGATATGCCACCCAACTGATAGCCGACAAGCAATTCGGACGAATGGTATGTGTCAAGGACGGAGAAATCAGTTCAATCCCATTAGCCGAAGTTGCCGGTAAATTAAAACTCGTCACACCAGAACATGATCTGATCATCCAAGGGAAAAGAATGGGGATTTCTTTCGGAGTATAAATGGAAAGCGTACCTTTGTACCCAACTTTATAAATTAGTCAGCATGTTTGAAGGGTATGTAGGTATTCGTTTATGGAGCGGACAGTTGATGGAAGACGTTTGGTTCTCCATCCTGTTTGTTCTGTTTTTCTTATTCGCCATCCATGCGCGTATTCATGTCAAATCATTTATCAAGATATTCCGGAATCTCGGATTCAATACATCCGGAAAAAGCAGTAATACGGACCTGTCGATTTATTACAGTAAATCGTTGCATTTCTATTTAATATTCCAAGCCCTAGCTCTTTCTTCATTAGCGATTACACAAGAAGCCTACTATCTTGGATTTCTGAACAATATAGATAAAGAAAAACTATTACTTGTCGTCGTCTCTACGTTTTTATCGGTGCTGGTCTTTTACCTGATACGCCGTATCATCTATTACTTGCTTATCTATACTTTCAGTCGGCAAGAGGTTTATCGACAATGGGTTATCATATATAATTCTCTTATTAGCATATGGGGTATTTCCCTATACCTTCCAGTTATCGGGATGAGCTTCCTTGGGAATTATCATTTTTGGGCCGTCTGTTTATTCATTATTTTCTATATTCTATTCCGTTTTGCAATAATTTATAAGTCGATACGTTTATTTTACATAAAAAAGTTCGATTTATTCTATTTAAGTTTGTACCTTTGCGCCCATGAAATTTTGCCCCTTTTAATAGCATATAAGGGCTTTGTTTTTTTGTATAACTTTATCGAGAAAAGTGCTTTATGGCATTGAATATCAAGAGACTATTAGTATCACAACCCAAGCCGACATCGGAGAAGTCGCCATACTTTGATCTAGCAGAAAAATATGGAGTGGAAATCGAATTTCG
>OOCF01001256.1_pt1 | contig 10934 bp, 9 predicted proteins | sample 1671001 | NCBI WGS metagenome assembly OOCF01 (sample SAMN06348112, study PRJEB24527) | human gut metagenome | biome: human gut; feature: ankylosing spondylitis patient; material: feces | host: Homo sapiens | place: China | collected 2015-10
TGGGGCGGGGCGGGTTCTGCGGGTGGTCGATGCCTGCGGCCTTACCGGCCTCGATGCAGCGCAGCAGCCATGCCATGTTGCGGCCCAGTTCCTGCATCACGGCGCAGCCCTCGGCGTCCTGCAGTACCTGCTCGGGGTTGGAGCCGTGCACCATGGCCCAGTAGGAGCCGTTGACCAGCGGCATGTGGAAGAACTGGGGGTATTTGACCAGCTGGTCAAGGGTGGAGGTGGTACCGGCGCGGCGGGCAGAGCAGCAGACGGCGGCGGGCTTGTAGGCCAGATACTTGCCGCCCGCGTAGGCCAGACGATCCATAAAGCTGGCCATGTTGCCCGCAGCGGAGGCGTAGTGCACCGGGCTGCCGAACACAAAGGCGTCGGCGGTTTTGGCCTTCTCAATGGCCTCGTTGACCACGCCGCCGAACACGCATCCATTGCCGCTGCGGCAGCCGCCGCAGCCGATGCAGCCGCCTACGGGCTGACCGCCGACGTGCAGGATCTCGGTCTCGATGCCCTGTGCCTTCAGCTCCCCGGCAATAAGGGAAAGGGCGGTGTAGGTGCAGCCCTTCTCGTGGGGGCTGCCGTTGATGAGCAGAACTTTCATGCTGTATACTCTCCTTTGCTGAAATGCGCCGTAAAATGCGCAATATTGCTGCTATGATTGTAGCACAAAGCCGCCCGCAGCGCAATGCGGGCTCTTGACAATCCTATGCGGTTGGGAGATAATAAAGGATACGAAAGAGTTCAAACCGGCTGCCGCGGGGACGGCAGCTACGGCAAGGAGGTAACATCATGCGCGTGATCGCAGGAGAAGCCCGGGGCCGCAGGCTGGAAGCACTGCCCGGCACCGATGTCACCCGCCCCACCCTCTCGCAGGTGAAGGAGGCGATGTTCAGCATCGTACAGTTCGACCTGCCCGGGGCCCGGGTGCTGGATCTGTATGCCGGCAGCGGCCAGCTGGGCATCGAAGCGCTCAGCCGGGGTGCGGCCCGGTGCGTCTTTCTGGACGAGAGCCGGGAGGCCGTAAGCATCGTGATGCGCAACTGCAAGGCCTGCGGCGTGTTCGACCGCAGCCGGGTGAATATCGGCGAGGCTGCGCGGTTCTTATCGGCCTGCCGGGAGCAGTTCGATCTGGTGCTGCTGGACCCGCCCTTCCGTGGCGGTACGCTGGAAAAGATTCTGCCTGCCGTGGAAAAGTGCGTTGCTCCGGGCGGCATCGTGCTGTGCGAGAGCGAAACAGGCATCGTGCTGCCCGCGCAGACGGGCAGTCTGACCCTGCAGAAACAGTATAAATACGGCAAGGTGCTGCTGTGGAAGTATACAAAGCCCATGCAGTCCGCCGCTGAGCAGGAGGGAGAAGCCTTATGAACGTGAACGAGCTTTTGGATACCATTGAGGATGCACTGGAAGAGAGCGCAAACGTGCCCCTTTCCGGCGGCAAGCGCATCGTGGATGTGGAGCCGATCCGGGATTATCTGGACGAGGTGCGGGCGGCATTGCCCGGCGAGCTGCGGCAGGCGCAGCAGATCGTGAACGACCGGGCGCAGATCGTGGACAGCGCCAACGCACAGGCACAGGCCATCGTGAAAAAGGCCGAGGAGCGCGCCCGCATTCTGGTCAGTGACGCCGAGATCGTCAAGGCCGCCCAGCAGCGCGCTTCTGAGATCACCTCCGCAGCCCAGACCGAGGCGCGCACCCTGCGCCAGACCGTGACCGACTACTGCGAGAATATGCTGCGCACCACCGAGGACACCATGGTGGAAAACGCCGCACAGGTCAAAAATATCCGTGCCAGCCTGCGCCAGAACGCCAAGAAAAACGGCTGATAACGGTCAACTTTCCACACAAATTCCACAGATTGTGGAAAACGAAGTCCCTGCGAGCAAAAATGACGGCTCACAGGGACTTTTTTTGTGGATTTTTGCGGCAAAAAGCCGCCCGAAAACCCTTGCATTCACGAACTTGATTTGCTACAATAAAGATGTGTCAGTGGGGCAAAGTGGGTAAAAGTAGGGCGCATGCCCTGAAAACGCCCCTGAAAGGGGGAACAGCGCGTGTTTTTTGGCCGTTATGATTACACCATCGACGCCAAGGGGCGGCTGAACTTCCCCGCAAAATTCCGCGACGCCATGGGCGAGAGTTTCGTGGTGCTGGAATGGGTGGACAGCTGCCTGTTCGCACTGCCCATGGAGGAAGTCCAGCGGCTGGCGGACAAGCTGGAAAGCGATGAGCTGATGGACAGCTGGGCGATCTCCGGCGACCTGTTCAGCACCGCCTGCGAGGTGGTGCCGGACAAGCAGGGGCGCATCCTGCTGCCCGCAGAGCTGCGCGCCTACGCCGGGCTGGAAAAGGACGTGACCATCATCGGCAACCGCAACCATGCTGAGATCTGGGCCACCGAGGTCTGGAATGCCCGCCGCGCCGCCGTGACCAACGACCAGCGCGCCGAGCGGCTGCGCAAGCTGCACCTCTGATGCAAAAAACTAAACCGAGAAAGGAGGCCGTGCCAATGGCCTTTGAAGAACAGCAGCCCTTTGACCCGGCCTCGTTTGAGCATATCCCCGTTTTGCTGAACGAGTGCCTGACGGGGCTTGCCATTGATCCGGCGGGCATCTATCTGGACGGCACCGCCGGCGGCGCGGGACATTCCCGCCAGATCGCCTTGCGGCTGGACGCCGCCAAGGGCGGCAGACTCATCTCGCTGGATCAGGACCCGGACGCGGTGCAGACCGCGCGCTCCCGTCTGGCCGGGCTGCCTGCTACTGTGGTACAGATCAATTTCCGTTATGCGGGACAGGCGCTGGAGCAGCTGGGCATTGAAAAGATCAACGGCGCACTGCTGGATCTTGGCGTTTCCAGCCACCAGCTGGACGATGCCGCCCGGGGCTTTTCCTACCGGGCGGACGCACCGCTGGATATGCGCATGAGCCAGCAGGGCGAGACCGCCGCAGACCTTGTGAACACCGAAAGCCGCGAGGAACTGGCCCGCATCCTGCGGGATTACGGCGAGGAACCCTATGCGTGGCAGATCGCGGGAAAGATCGTGGAGGCGCGGGAAACTGCTCCTGTCCTGACCACCCTGCAGCTGGCAGATATCGTAGCAAGCGCTATGCCCCCGGCAGAGCGCCGCAAGAACAAGAACCCCTCCCGCCGCACCTTTCAGGCACTGCGCATTGCAGTGAACCACGAACTGGATGCGCTGGAAGAGGGCTTGGATACCATTTTCGATCACCTTGCACCGGGCGGCCGGTTGTGCGTGATCACTTTCCACTCTCTGGAGGACCGGCTGGTCAAGAACAAATTCCGCCGCTGGTCCACAGCCTGTACCTGCCCGCCGGAGTTTCCGGTGTGTGTATGCGGCGGCAAGGCAAAGGCAAAGCTTATCACCCGTAAACCCATTGAAGCTGATACGCAGGAGCTGGAGGAGAACCGGCGCAGCCGTTCCGCCCACCTGCGTGTGCTGGAAAAATGCTGAGATGCCGGAAGCACCGGCATTGTGAGGAGGAGAGAAACCATGGGTCAGCCAGCATATGATCGTAATGCGGTGCGCCGCCGCAGGGCACCGCAGCCGCAGCGCAAAGCAAACCTGCGGGTAGCAAAGGGCGGCAAGCGGCGGTTGAACCCGCTGCAGGCCGCCGTACATAACGCCATGAATCTGGTGGCGGCAGCACTGCTGGTGGGCTTTGCCATCAGTCTGCTGTGGAGCGAGGCACAGCTGGTGGAGCTGAACGACCAGATCCAAGCCACTAAGGCGCAGCTGGTCAGCGAGCAGAGCCAGTATACCTACTACAACAGCACCCTGAACAGCAAGACCAACATTGCCAGCGTGGAGGAGACCGCAGGGCGGCTGGGTCTGATGAAAGTAGACCCCAGCCAGATCACCTACATCCGCCTGGGCGAAAGCGGCGCACTGGTGCGCCGGGAGTCCACCGTGCGGCAATGGACCGACTTTTTGTACACCGGCGCGGTGAACATTCTGGGCACCGTGAGATAAACGAAGAAAGCGTGCGGCAGCGCACGCTTTTTTCGGTTTATGGACACCGCAGTCTGAATAAATAACAGCGCAGGGCGCGCGGAATGCAGTGCACGCCCCGCAGGAGAGAACCAATGCAAGAACCTTTCCGTAACAAAAAAAGCAGGGGCTACCGCCTGCGTCCGGCCTCCGGCCGGGATCGGCTGGACAGCCGGGTGCGGCGGCTTTGCAGCCGTCTGGGCATCCTTGCGGTGGTGGTGGCGGCCGCCATCGTCATCCGCAGCCTGTATAATATCCAGATCATCCACGGGGCAGAGTACCGCCAGTACGCCGCCCAGCAGCAGCTGCTGGATACCACCATCAAGGCCACCCGGGGCGAGATCTACGATGCCTCCGGCATCACCCTTGCATCCACCAGCGTGGTGTGGACTATCTGGGCAGACCCCAGTTACAGCAGCATCCTTTATACCAGCAAGACCAACGATGACGACACTGTGACCAAAACGCTGGACCCCGCCATGTGCGCCGAGGTGAGCCGGGAGCTGACGTTGCGTCTGCTCTCCGGGGACGGCGAGAGCTTGGACAGCGTGGACACCTCCTCGGCAGAGTACCAGCAGCAGTACCAGACCGTTTACGATGCACTTTCCCGGCTGGATTCTGCCTACGTCACCCTTGCCACCAAGGTGAACAACGCGGTGAAGCTTTCCATTGAAAAGTACGTCACCAGCTTCAACAAGACGCACAAAAAGGCTACCGACACCTCCCGCAAGGGGCGCATCTCGGTGTCCTCGGAAAAAAGCTTCCAGCGCAACTACCCCTACGGTGCCTTTGCCGCAGCGGTGCTGGGCTTTACGGACGCGGACGGCGTCGGCACCTACGGACTGGAAAAATCCTACCAGTCCACCTTGGCCGGTGTGGATGGCCGCACCATCACCCAGCGCAACGCGGTGGGCAACGCCATTGCAGACGCCAACGCCACCACCTTTGCCGCCAAGGACGGCTCCAATCTGGTGCTGTCGCTGGATGTGAACGTGCAGGAGATCGCGGAGCGGTACCTGAACGAAGCCATTGCAGCCAATACGGTGGAAAACCGCGGCTGCGCCATTGTGATGGACGTCAAGACCGGTGCCATCCTTGCTATGGCTTCCAAGCCGGACTTTGACCCCAACGACCCGCTGAACTTCACTGCCAACGAGGCTTACCTCAACGAGCTGGTGCACGCAGAGCCGGAACTTTACGGCATCTATAAAAAGGATGCCGACGGCAACTATATCACCGATGAGCTGGGCAACAAGATTCTGGACGAGGAAGCGGACTATTCCGGTTACTACCGGGATATCCTGTGGAAGAACAAGACCATCACGGAGCTGTACTACCCGGGCTCTGTGTTCAAGGTCATCACCTCTGCCATGGGCATCGACTCCGGTGTGGCCACCATGAACACCACCTTTACCTGCTCTGGCGCTTACGGCGTAGCCAAGGAGACCTACCACTGCGCAGGGCGCAAGGCGCACGGCCTGCTCAACATGGCCGAGGCACTGCGCAAGAGCTGCAACATCTACTACATCCAGCTGGGGCAGCGCGTTGGCTCGCAGCAGTTCTATAACTACTTCGATGCCTTCGGCTTTACCGCCCGAACCGGGGTGGACCTGCCCAGCGAGACCAACTTTATGCAGTACTACCGCGCCGACCAGCTGGGCGAGGTGCAGCTGGCCTCCTCCTCCTTCGGTCAGGCCATGGCCATCACCCCGCTGCAGATGTGCACCGCCATTGCGGCCACCGTCAACGGCGGGTATCTGGTCACCCCCCATGTGGTGGATAAGATCACCGATGCCAACGGCAACGTCATTCAGGAGATCGGTGCAAACGTGCGCCGTCAGGTCATCAGCCAGAGCGCCAGCGAGGTCATCCGGGAGATGATGGAGTACGAGGTGGGCAACGGCACCGGCGGCGGCAAAAACGCCTATGTGTCCGGTTACCGCATCGGCGGCAAGTCCGGCACTTCCGAGCAGCTGAATATGCACCGCCGCGCCGACGGCGACTATAAAAAGGTGGCCTCCTTCGTGGCGGTGCTGCCCGCCAACGACCCGGAGATCCTCGTCTACGTCATGCTGGACGACCCCAACAACGCCCGGACGGACTATTCCTCCATCCTTGCAGCCCCTGTGGCGGGCAATATCATCAGCGAGGTGGCCCCTTATCTTGGCATCGCCACCGACGGCGAGGACCGCAGCGGTACCATCGTTACCGTGCCGAACCTTGTGGGTACCGAGTGGAGCAATGCGCAGGTGCAGCTGAACATTCAGGGCCTGAAGCATCAGCTGCAGGAGAGCCAGAGCAGCCAGTCCGCTGCCCCGGTCACCTACCAGTACCCCCACGCGGGGAGCAAGGTGCCCTACGGCACCACCATCTACCTGTATACCGATACCTACGAGGGCAGCTACACCGAGGTGCCGGATGTGACCGGCAAGAGCCCGGACTTCGCCCGCCAGATGCTGAGCGCCGCCGGGCTGAACTGCGTGGTGGAGGGCAGCGGCACGGTGCAGGCGCAAAGCGCCGAGCCTGGCTCCAGCGTGCAGCGCGGCACCATCATCACCCTGACCTGTGGGTAAAACAGCTTTTCCGGCATCTTCGACCAGAGCTTTCAGCATAAAGCACTGCCGCAAGGTAGTGACGGATGAGGGTGCAGCATTCAATAGAACGAGAGGGGATAGAACAATGGAAAAGATCCATGCAAGCAAGCTTCTGGCAGGGCTGGTGCCTGCCGGAAAACTGACCAGTGACCCGGAGGTGGCACTGGTCACCACCGACAGCCGCGAGGTAAAACCCGGCTGCATTTTTGTGGCCTTCCCCGGCGAGCGGTTCGACGGCCATGATTTCGCCGCCCGTGCGCTGGAGCAGGGCGCGGAGTATGTGGTGGTCAACCATCCCGTGCCCGGTGTGCCGGAAGAAAAGGCCATCCTTTGCCCGGACAGCTACCACGCCATGATGGTGATGGGCGCAAACTACCGCAGCCAGTACCACCCCAAGATGGTGGGCGTGACCGGCAGCGTGGGCAAGACCACCACCAAGCAGATGACCTACGCCGCCCTGAGCGGCTTTGGCGAGACCATCAAGACCGAGGGCAACCAGAACAATGAGCTGGGAATGCCCCGCACCCTGATGCGGCTGGAAAGCAGCACCGAGTACGCGGTCATCGAGATGGGCATGAGTCACGCCGGTGAAATTGACCGTCTGGTGCGGGCAGCACGCCCGGATGTGGGCATCATTACCTGCATCGGCGTGTCTCACATCGGCAATCTGGGCAGTCAGGAGAACATCTGCAAGGCAAAGCTGGAGATCTGCAACGGTCTGCCGGAGGGCGCGCCGCTGGTGCTGAACTACGACGACCCCTTCCTGCGCAAGGCAGTACTGCCCGCCCATGTGCGCCCGGTGTGGTTCAGCCTGAGCGATGAAAACGCAGACGTCTGCGCCCTGTCCATCCGGCAGGAGACTGACGGCATGAGTTTTGTGCTGGAGGATCAGGAGCACGGCACCTTTGTGGTGAACATCCCCGCTATGGGACGCCACAATGTGGCAAACGCCTTGGCTGCCTACTGCGCCGCTACCCGTCTGGGCTGCGACGCCAAGAGGGTCATCCGGGGTCTTTCCAACTTTGAGCAGACCGGCCGCCGCCAGAAGGTGGTGGACAGCGAGGGCGTGACCGTCATCGAGGACTGCTACAACGCAAACCCGGACAGCATGAAGGCCGCGCTGGCGATGTTTAAGGACTTCCCCTGCAAGCGCCGTTTTGCCCTGCTGGGCGATATGCTGGAGCTGGGCGAGCTGAGCCGCGAGGCACACGAGGAGCTGGGACGTCTTGCCGCCGAGAGCGGGCTGTATTGCCTGATCACCTACGGCGAGCAGGCCAAGCGCACCGCCGTGGTGGCTGCCGCCAAGGGGGTAGAGACCCTGCACGCAGAAAATTACCGCGAGGCCGCCGATGCCCTGCTGGACCGGGTGCAGCCCGGCGATGCCGTTCTGGTAAAGGCCAGCCACGGCATGGCACTGGAAAAAGTGCTGGATATCTTCTACGAAGAGCATAAAGAAGCAGAAGTATAACTATTTGGCGAAATGGAGTGTCTGAGTTATGGAGCGTTTCGCCTTGGCAGCGGCGGTGGTGCTGGGCTTTGCCCTTACGGCAGCCCTGTGCAGCCTGTTCGTGCCGCTGCGGCGGGTGCTGGAACGCCGCGAACAACAACAGCAGCCGGTACAGTCTGAGCAGCCCCGGCCTGCACCCCTGCGCGCCCCGCTGTGGGGTGGGCTGTGTGCTGCGGCGGGCACGGTGGCTGCGGTGGGCGTGGGCTGGCTTGCTGCCTGCGTAGGCCAGCCGGAGCTGTTGGGCAGCGAAGGCCGGTTGATGACGCGGCTGCTCACGGCGCTGGCTGGGAGCCTTGCCTTTGGGGCAGTGGGTCTTGCAGAGGACCTTGCCCGGATGCGCAGCCCGGCGGCGCTGGGGCTGCGGCGGGACGTGCGGCTTTTGCTGGAGGCACTGGCCGCGGCATTCGTTCTTTTGCTGCTGCAGGCAGCGGGCTGTCTGCCCCGGGGACTGGACGTGCCTGGGGCGGGGTATGTGCTGCTGGGCAGCGCCGTGCCCTTTTTGTGGGCGGTGCTCATGGTGGCGCTGGCTGAGTGTGCCCGCATCGCCGAGCGGGACGAGGGTACGGTGTGCGGCGCGGCCTTTGTGGCTATGCTGGCGCTGATGATGGCAGAGGCCGGCTTGGGCGTGCCCGGGCTGGCGGTGCTGCCCGCCGCGCTTGCCGGGGCACTGGTGGCACTGCTGCTGTGGGCGTTCCCCCCGGCAAGGCTGGGGGTGGGCTGCTGCGGCAGCCTGCTGGCGGCGGGTGCCATCGGCTGCATCCCGCTCAGTCTGGATATGACCAGCCTGACTGTGCCGCTGGCGCTGCCCTTCTGGGCGGCAGGCGGTCTTTTGGCAGCGCAGCTGCTGGGTGCAAAACGCACCGGCAAGCCCTTGCGCTGCTGGGTAAAAAAGCATAAAATGAGCCCGGAGACGGTGTTCCTGTGCAGCTTTGCGCTGAGCGCTGTCGGCTATGTACTGGCGCTGGCGCTGCTGCGCTGGTGCTGACCGGGCACAGAGAGGGAAGGGAGCGCAGATGGCGACTATCCGCAAAAAACACAGAGCGCCGGTGTCGGTGTTCCAGCGAGACCCGGGCCCGTGGTCCCGGCTGCTGATCGACTGGCTGGCCACGCTGGCCGTTATTATGATCTTTGGGCTGGTGATGCTGTTCAGCGCCAGCTACACCACCGGTTACCTGCGCATGGGCGACAGCTTCCACTACATCAAGCAGCAGGCGCTGTGCATGATGATCGGGCTGGCCTGTATGTTCCTGATGAGTTATATGGATCACCGCTTTTTGCGCAAGATGGTGGTGCCGGGCTACATCATTGTGCTGGCCATGCTGGCCGTCACCCTGACCATGGCCCCTCTGAACGGCTGCCGCCGCTGGATCCGCTTCGGCGGGCTTACGCTGCAATCCTCCGAGGTGGCAAAGTTTGAAATGATCCTGTTCAGCTCCCATCTTGCGGCCAAAGCACCGCAGGTGGAGCGGCTGGACCCGGAGCGCCGCATCCTGCTTACCCCCGGGGAGTGGCTGCGGGTGCGGGTATGGAAGCAGCTGGTGGTGCCGGTGCTGCCCCTTATACCGGTGGTCATCCTGCTGGCGATGGAGCCGCACATGTCCGGCATCGTGCTGACGGTGGCGGTGGTGGGCACCATCCTGCTGCTGTCCGGCAGCGGCGGTGTGCTGACATGGGCGGGTGCCATCACGGCAGGCACCCTGCTGGAGACCCTGCTCTCCCATGTGGACTCTATCCCCTACCTGCAAAAGCGTCTGGACGGCTGGACGCAGGATCTGAGCCAGATGACCGACCAGACCGTGCAGAGCCTTTATGCTATCGGCTCCGGCGGACTGAAGGGGCTGGGGCTGGGCAACAGCGTGGAAAAGCAGCTCTGGCTGCCGGAAAGCACCAACGACTTCATTTTCAGCGTGGTGTGCGAGGAGCTGGGCTTTATTGGTGCAGTGCTCATCATCGTGCTGTTCGTGCTGTTCATCGTGCAGGGGCTACTCATCGCCTATAAAGCGGAAAATCTGTACTGCACCATGGTAGGCATCGGCATTATGGCGCAGATCGCGTGGCAGGTGTTCTGCAACATCGCCGTGGTCACCAATACCCTGCCCAACACCGGCATCAGCCTGCCCTTCTTCTCCTCCGGCGGTACCAGCCTGATCCTGCTGCTGGCAGAGATGGGCGTAATGGTGAACATCGGCCGCAACGGCGAGCGGGCAGCGCAGCAGCGGGAGCAGATGCGTGCCCAGCGGGAGGCCGCCCGCGCCGAGCGGGAAGCAGAGCTTGCCCGCAAGACCATTGACTTGGCTTCTGCCCGCGCAGCCCGTACAGAACAGTAAAACAAACCGCAAGCCCGCCCGGCCGCAGGCCGGGCGTTTATAAGGAGGAATCACCATGCGTGTTCTCATCGCAGCCGGCGGCACCGCCGGACATATCAACCCCGCACTGGCCATTGCCGGTGCTTTGAAAAAAGCCGACCCTACCGCCGAGATCCACTTTGCAGGCCGTAAGGAGGGCATGGAGTACCGTTTGGTCACACAGGCGGGCTACCCCTTCCACCATATTGAGATCACCGGTTTTCAGCGCAAGCTCAGCCTGCACAACATCAAGCGCAACATCATTACCCTGTGGAATCTGGCCCTCTCCGGTCCCAAGGCCAAGGCCATGATGAAGGAAGTAAAGCCGGATCTCGTCATCGGCTGCGGCGGTTATGTGTCCGGCCCGGTGGTGCGCTGCGCCGCCAAAATGGGCATTCACACCGCCCTGCATGAGCAGAACGCTTTCCCCGGTGTGACCAACAAGCTGCTGGCCCCGGATGTGGATATCGTGTTTGCCG
>OOCF01001325.1_pt1 | contig 10468 bp, 8 predicted proteins | sample 1671001 | NCBI WGS metagenome assembly OOCF01 (sample SAMN06348112, study PRJEB24527) | human gut metagenome | biome: human gut; feature: ankylosing spondylitis patient; material: feces | host: Homo sapiens | place: China | collected 2015-10
CAGCTATATTATTAATGGCACTTATGGTTCTTTCACTTACTGCGTGTGGTAACCAGACCGGTAAGGATAATAATGGTTCAGAAGGAAGTACTGAACCAACAAGCGTAACAATAACAACATTAAATGGACAGAAAGAAGAGACACAGCTTGAGGTTCCATATAATCCTGAAAGAATAGCAATTCTTGACCTTGCTGCTCTTGATATAATAGATAGTATCGGTGTTGGTGACAAAGTTGTTGGAATGGCACAGACAAGCATTGATTATCTTTCTCATTATTCAGAAAACAAGAACATAAAGAATCTTGGTACAATAAAAGAAGCTGATATTGAAGCAGTTATGGAATGTGAACCAGATATAATATTTATCGGTGGAAGACTGTCAGCTTCATATGATAAGTTAAGTGAAATAGCTCCTGTTGTTTATCTTGCAACAGACAGCAGTATAGGACTTGTTGAAAGTACTTTGAAAAACGCAAGAACAATAGCATCTATATTTGGCAAAGAGAATGAAGTTGAGGATAAAGTTAATCAGTATAATAGCAGAATAAACAACTTAAAGAGTATTGCATCTGGAAAGAATGCTCTTGTAGGAATGACAACAAGCGGAAGCTTTAATATTCTTGGCAATGATGGAAGATGCTCAATTATAGGTAATGAGATTGGCTTCAATAATCTTGGAGCAACAGGAAACACTTCAACACATTTTGAAACAGTAGTTGCAAAGAATCCGGAATATATATTTGTTATGGACAGAGATAAGGCTATAGGAAAAGCTGGTACAGCATCTTCTAAGGAAATAGTTGAAAATGATCTTGTAAAATCAACTCCTGCATATAAGAATAATCATATTATTTATCTTGAAAATCCTAATGTATGGTATACAGCAGAGGGCGGAATTCAGGCACTTGATATGATGCTTAAGGATCTTGAAAAGGGTCTTGGAATGTGATACCGATAGGTAGTCGTATTATTAGTGGATTTATAGGCAGAAATTTGGAAAAACTGAATATTATTTTGATTTTTATTTTGAAAACACCTATAAGACAGTTCATTATGGAATGTCTTATAGGTGTTTTTGCTGAAAATTCTAAAAACTAGTTGGAAAGTACCTATAAATGCTTATGAAAAATGATATTTATAGGAACGGCAATTCCACATAAAGATAAAAACTCATTCAGGTTGACATCACAAGAATATGTATATATAATTACCACTGGTAATTAACAGAAATAATTAATAGAGGTAATTAATGAAATGATTACCTCCTGAGACCATATAACTTAAGGAGACGAATGTATTATGAAACCAGACAAGATTAAGAGAATGCTGGATGCCTGTTATCTGGCTAAGAGAATCAGGGAACTGCTGCCGGAACTGCCAGATGGGGTTGCGCCTGCTTATATCCAGTATATTGATGTAATTCATCATCTGTTGGAGACTAATGATTGTGTTAAGATTTCTGATATCAGTGACTGGCTTAATCTTCCAAGACCGGGTGTTACACGTACTGTTAAGGAGATGGAAGCTAAGGGATATCTTAAGAAGACTACTTCACAGGAAGATGCGAGGATAACTTATATTACGGTTACGGATAAGGGAGAAGAGTTGTCTAAGAAGTATGATGCGGATTATTACAGCCGCCTTAGTGAATATCTGACGGACATTACTGATGAAGAGGCTGATTCTATGATTGCAACTATTAACAAATTCTACAAGGTGATGAGCGAAAGGAGAGTTGATATTGAATAATTCAAAATCAGATTTTACACAGGGAAGTATATTAGGGAAGCTGATTCCTTTTATGATGCCTATACTTGGGGCGTTAATACTACAGGCGGCATATGGTGCAGTTGATTTGCTGGTTGTTGGAAGATTCGGAACTACTGAAGGTCTTTCAGCCGTATCTACAGGAAGCCAGGTGCTTAATTTAGTTACATTTGTTATAACACAGTTTGCAATGGGTGTTACAGTGCTTATTGCAAGATATATTGGTGAGAAGAAACCGGAACAGATAGGTGCTTTAATTGGTGGCGCAATTGTTGTTTTTGCAATGATTTCGGTTGCTCTTTTTATCGTTATGATTGTTTTTTCAAGACAGGTTGCAGTTATAATGCAGGCACCGAAAGAAGCAGTAGGTCTTACATCTTTATATGTAAAAATATGTGGCTCGGGAATATTTTTTATAGTTGCATATAATCTTCTTTCAGCAGTATTCAGGGGACTTGGAGACAGCAAATCACCACTTATATTCGTTGCAGTTGCATGTGTTATTAATATTGTGGGTGACCTTGTCCTTGTTGCAGGGTTTAATATGGATGCTGCCGGAGCTGCTATTGCGACAGTTGCAGCACAGGCGGTAAGTGTTGTATTTGCGCTTCTATTACTTTTTAAGAGAAAACTTCCGTTTAAGATAACTAAGAAGGATTTCTCAATTAACAGACATTGCAGGAGAGCGTTAAAAGTTGGGCTTCCTCTTGCATTACAGGAATTTCTTACACAGATTTCATTCCTTGCCTTATGTGCATTCGTTAACAGACTGGGATTACAGGCTTCGTCAGGATATGGCGTTGCATGTAAAATAGTTAATTTCGCAATGCTTATTCCAAGCTCTCTTATGCAGTCAATGGCGTCATTTGTTTCACAGAATGTCGGCGCAGGCAACGAAAAGAGAGCAAAGAAGACGATGTTTGTCGGTATTGGAGTCGGACTGGTTATAGGATGCATAGTATTCTTATTCGTGATGTTTAAGGGTGACCTTCTCACAGCAATATTTACAACCGATGAGGCAGTTATTCAGAATGGTTATGACTACCTTAAGGGATTTGCGTTAGAGACAATTGTTACAGCAATTTTATTCAGCATGATTGGTTACTTTAATGGACATGACAAGACGGTATGGGTAATGATTCAGGGGCTTGTACAGACGCTGCTTGTCCGTCTGCCATTTGCGTATTATATGAGTATACAGCCTGATGCGAGCCTTACTAAGATTGGTCTGGCTGCTCCGGTTGCAACTATTTTTGGAATTGTGTTAAATGTGGTATTCTATATTTGGTGTAACAGAAAAGATAAGGCAAAACACAATAATTAATGATAAAAAATATCAATAAATATGTTTTGTGATATGAAATATTGACATGGAAATATAAAAATAATATACTCATAACAGTGTTATATAACGCTGTTATAGATAGGAGGCGTGAGTGTCTAAGGCGGTTGAAGGTGTTACTGAGAAGATAGAAGAATGTGCCAGAAAAGAATTTAAGAGCAAAGGCTATGTTGAGGCTTCGTTAAGAACTATTGCTATGGAAGCGGGAACTACAACTGGTTCAATATATTCACGATATGGCGGAAAAGAAGGTCTTTTTTCAGCATTGGTTGAGCCGGCAGCAAGGGAATTTACGGAAATCTTTGAAGATGTCCAGAAGAAATTTCATGCGATGGAGAGTGAGATGCAGACAGAAAGCCTTGATGAATATTCAAGAAATGGGATGATACAGCTTGTTGAGTATATGTATAACCATTTTGAGGAGTTTAATCTTCTGGTGAATTGTTCTTACGGTACGAAGTTTCAGAATTTTGTTGAACATCTAGTTGATATTGAGACAGATTATACATACAAATATATGGAAGCGGTCGGACTTAAGTTCAAGGAGGGCAGACCTTTGACAAAGGATTTCATGCATATTATGAATACCGCACTTTTTGAGAGTTTTTTCGAGGTAGTAAGACACAATATGTCTAAGGAAGAGGCAATGGAGTATATTGATCTGCTTGAAAAGTATCACAGTGCAGGCTGGAGCGTAATATACGATGAATGTAAATAATAATATATGGCTGTCAGTTATGGCAGCCTTTATTTAAAGGTGCAGGTTAGTGATATCTTACTCTGAATAGCGTTATATAACGAAGCAGTAAAGCAAGGAGGATAATTATGGCAAAGAAAGAGGAAAAGCCAGATACAATTAAGCAGTTGTTTGGATATGCCGGTAATTACAGGTATCTGACAATTGCGTCATGGGTACTTGCTACGATAAGTGCTTTCGTTGCACTTGTACCATTTTATTTTATATGGAGATTAATTAAAGAGGTGCTTCGTGTTGCACCTGATTATGGCAATGCGCAGAACCTGTCTGTATATGGCTTGAGTGCCGTTGCATTTGCAATAGGAGCAATGCTTATATACATAGGTGCACTGATGTGTTCTCATCTGTCAGCATTCAGGATTCAGGCCAATATGCGCTCAAAGCTTATGAGACATATACTTACACTTCCGCTTGGATTCATGGACGAAGAGGGAAGCGGTAAGGTAAGAAAGATTGTCAATGAATCAAGTGCTGCGACAGAAACCTATATTGCACACCAGCTTCCTGACAAATGTGTTGCAACAGCCACACCAGTCGGGCTTGTGCTTCTTCTTTTAGTGTTTGACTGGCGACTTGGACTTCTGTGCCTTATTCCGGTTGTAATCGCATTTGCAGTAATGAGCTGCATGATGGGCGACAACATGAAAAAGAAAATGGCAGAGTATCAGAATGCATTGGAGGAAATGTCGAGCGAGGCGGTTGAGTATGTGAGAGGAATTCCTGTTGTCAAGACATTTGGACAGTCAGTATTCTCGTTCAAGAGATTCAGGGATTCCATCAAGAAATATGAGAAGTGGACTGTATCTTACACAAAGGATTTAAGAATCCCGATGATGGGTTATACTGCAGCCATTAATGCAGTATTTGCAATACTTATTGCGGGAACATTCCTTTTCGGCGGAGTTAAGAGCGGCACGGTAAACAACACATTTTTACTGAATCTGATGTTTTATATAATTATTACGCCTATTATTACAGTCACACTTACAAAGATGATGTATGCAGGCGAGAATACAATGGTTGTTGAGGACGCACTTTCGCGAATTAACAGTATTATAGAAAGAAAGCCGTTAGAGCAGACCGCTGATAAGAAGCACCCTGCAGATACATCTATCACATTTGAAAATGTTTCATTCAGATATCCGGGTGCGGTAAATGATGCACTGCATGATGTCAGTCTTAAGATAAATGCGGGTGAGCAGGTCGCATTTGTCGGACCTTCCGGTGGTGGAAAGACAACGCTTGCAAGGCTTATCGCAAGATTTGCAGATGTCACAGAGGGCAATATATTAATCGGCGGTGTAAATGTTAAGAACATTGATGAGAAAGAGCTTATGGATACAGTATCTTTCGTATTTCAGGACAGCCACCTGCTTAAGATGTCTATACTGGATAATGTCCGTATGGGTAATAAAAATGCTACAAGACAGGAGGTTATGGAAGCGTTAAAGAATGCACAGTGCGATGATATTATCGAGAAGCTTCCGGACGGAATAGACACTGTAATCGGTTCTAAAGGAACTTACCTGTCAGGCGGTGAAGCCCAGAGAATTGCTATTGCAAGGGCAATGTTAAAGAATTCTCCTATACTTATACTTGATGAAGCAACTGCATTTGCTGACCCTGATAACGAGGCAAAGGTTCAGGCAGCATTTGAAAGGCTTTCACAGGGAAAGACAGTTATTATGATTGCCCACAGATTGTCGTCAGTTACTGGTGTTGACCGTGTATATGTATTAAAGAATGGTCAGATTAACCAGAGTGGAAAGCATAATGAACTGGCAGAGTCAGGCGGATTGTATGCACATATGTGGGAGGAATATAATAAATCAGTAAACTGGAAAGTGGGTGTGTAATATGAAAGAAAAGCTTATGCATAAATATGCCCTTTCAAGTCAGGGCGCTAAGGATATGATTAAGGCATTCATATCAGTTACAATATCTGATTTGATACTGATGATACCTGTGTCTTTATTGTATTTTCTTGTTAAAGATTATATGGAAGGGAATCTGGCAGGAAGAGGCGGATTCTATATTGCCGGAGTTATTATTACACTTGTATTGATTGCGGTATCAACATATATCCAGTATAATGCAACATTTTTATCAACATATGTAGAGAGTGGTGTAAGACGAATTACACTGGCTGAGAAGTTAAGAAAGATTCCGCTTTCATTCTTTGGAAAGAAGGATTTGTCTGACCTTACAAGTACTATCATGGCTGACTGCGCACAGATGGAGACTGCATCATCACATTTTATACCGGAGCTTGTCGGAGCGTGCATATCTACAGCATTTGTAGCAATAGGACTATTCTTCTTTGACTGGAGAATGGCAATAGCAGCACTGTGGGTACTTCCGATATCATTCATTATAGTCAGCTGCTCTGGAAAGGTTCAGAGAAAGCTTAACGAAAAGCAGGTGGCACTGAAAATGACGTGTGCAGACGGTATTCAGGAGTGCCTTGAAAGTGTCAGAGATATTCGGGCATATAATACTCAGGAAGAATATATGAAGGGACTTGATGAGAAAATTAAGGCAGTTGAGAAGCACGCTGTATCTACAGAACTTGGAACTGCTGTGTTTGTTGGAAGTGCACAGATGATTCTCAAGCTTGGTATTGCAACAGTTGCTTTGGTAGGCGGAGCATTATTAGCCAGTGGAAAGTTAGATGTTATCACATTTTTCATGTTTCTTATGGTTGTATCAAGAATATATGATCCAATGCAGGTATCATTACAGAATCTTGCGGCAATTATCGCATCAGATGTACAGAGTGCAAGATTAGATGAAATACTTTCACATGATGTGCAGGAAGGCTCAGAGAAGCTTGATAACAAGGGTTATGACATAGAGTTTTCTAATGTAGGATTCTCATATGATACAGGTGATGAGGTATTAAAGGACGTATCTTTTGTTGCAAAGCAAGGCGAGGTAACAGCTCTTATCGGTCCGTCGGGCGGAGGAAAGACAACAGTTTCACGACTTGCAGCCCGTTTCTGGGACGCTGATAAGGGAAAGATAACAGTTGGTGGAATGGACATATCAATGACTGACCCAGAGACACTAATGTCGCTTTACTCTATAGTATTTCAGGATGTTACACTGTTTAATAATACAGTTATCGAGAACATCAGGATAGGAAAAATGGATGCAACGGACGAAGAAGTTATCGCAGCAGCAAAACTTGCACATTGTGATGAATTTGCTGAAAAATTATCAGACGGCTGGAACACAATGATTGGTGAGAATGGCTGTGAGCTTTCAGGTGGTGAAAGACAGAGAATATCCATAGCAAGAGCGTTCTTAAAAGATGCACCAGTAATACTTCTTGACGAGGCAACAGCTTCCTTAGATGTTGATAATGAAACAATGATACAGGAATCATTATCACAGCTTATAAAGAATAAGACAGTAATGATAATAGCTCATAGAATGAGAACAGTAGCAGACGCCGACAAAATAGTAGTATTAAAAAATGGTAAAGTAGCAGAAAGCGGTAAACCATCAGAACTTATTGCAAAATCCGGAATATACGCAGGTATGGTAAACACACAGCTTACAGCTGCTAACTGGAGTCTGTAACTATACATTTATCAGATAACTTACACTTGATATATGCACGTTGACAGATTGTCACGAAATATAATGTATGTTATAATAACTGACATTAACATAAAGGAGAATTTCTGCGAAAGAAATAAGGTCAGATTATGTTGACATACTCATTTGAAAACATTGGAAAAGAATCAATATATGAATATTTATACAAATGTATCAAGAAGGATATAATAGAAGGCAGACTGGTTAAGGATGAGCATCTTCCTTCAAAGAGAACGCTTGCTGTCAATCTTGGAATAAGTACCATAACAGTAGAGAATTCATATGGACAGCTTATGAGTGAGGGATATATATATTCTGTTCCTAAGAAGGGCTATTATGTATCAGATATTTCAGGTGTTGCAAGGATAAAGCCGGTAAAATATGAAGTTCCTGAAACAACAGCAAAGAAGAAGACCGGATATAAGTCAGATTTATCATCAAACAGGACAGATCCCGGAAGCTTTCCATTTGCAACATGGGCTAAGCTTATGAGACGGGTTATAACAGACAGGCAGGATGATCTTATGAAGATATCTCCGGGAGAAGGAACATGGGAGTTAAGAAAAGCGATTGCCATGCATCTGGCTTCATTTCGTGATATGCAGGTAACACCCGGACAGATAATCATTGGTGCCGGAACGGAATATATGTATAGTCTTCTTATACAGCTTTTGGGAAGAGATAAAGTGTATTGTGTTGAAGATCCGGGATATTCTAAGATTGCCAGGATATATGCAAGTAATAATGTGAAATTCTGCTATGCCGGTATGGATAATGAAGGAATGAAACCGGAAGCGGTAAGAGAATGTATGGCAGATATTGTTCATATAAGTCCTACACATCATTATCCGACAGGTATAACAATGCCGGTAAGCCGGCGCTTTGAATTGCTTGCATGGGCTAATGAAAAGCCGGACAGATATATAATAGAAGATGATTATGATTCAGAATTCCGTATGACAGGAAAGACAATTCCGACTATGAAAAGCATAGATATAAGCGAAAAGGTTATATATATGAATACATTTTCAAGAACACTGACACCGACAATCCGAATCAGTTATATGGTTCTGCCACCACACCTTGCCGCAACATATCAGGAAAAACTTGATTTTTATGCATGTACTGTATCTAATTTCGAGCAGTATGCACTTGCTGCATTCATAGAAGAAGGATATTTTGAGAAACATTTAAACAGAATGAGACTGTATTATACGAAACAGAGAGAGGCTGTTCTTTCAGTACTTAAAGAGGAACCGTTCAAATGTGTTGGAAGAGTAAGAGAGGCTGATTCAGGACTGCATTTTATTCTTGAACTTAATACATTACTTTCTGATAATGAGGTAAAAAGAAAACTTGAGGCAGAAGGCATCCATATAAATGCGTTATCTGAGTACTATCATAATAATACTGATGAATACAGCCACAGCTTTGTTATCAGCTATTCTGATATGAAGATAGAAAACTTCAAAATTGCATGCAGTAAAATGTCAAAACTTACACCTTTATGATGATTATTTATGATTGATTGTGAATGAATATAACAGTTGCAAAGAATGTAATAAAGCGGTAAAATCTGTTTATGTGATTTGTAAATAATGTGAGAGGGTTTTGACAAAAGTATGGTAGACTACAGCATTTTTCCGCTTGATGAAGAGATTAAAGACAAGCTTGCAAAGCTGGAGATAAGTTATGCATTTCAACCTATTTTCTATCCGGATGGCAAGGATATATATGCATATGAGGCTTTAATGAGACCTAAGAATATTGGGGTCATGGATTTAATTGAAGAGTTCAGGATAAAGAATGATTTGCATACACTTGAGGTCGCAACTATATTTGGAGCAGTACAGTGTTATGCAAAGCGAGGATACCATTCATATATAGCAATTAATTCATTTCCTGCGGAATCATTTACTGCTGAGGAGCAGGCTGTTTTTGATGAATTCTATGCCGATGTTCTGGGAGATAAGGGGATAATAGAGATTCTGGAATACACAGCACTGGACATTGACAAATGGCAGTCTAAGAAGAATTCAATTAACAGAAGCAGATTCAATATTGCACTTGATGATTTTGGAACAGGAAATAATAATATGATGGCAGTGGATATATTTGCACCACATATCGTAAAGCTTGACAGAAGCCTGATAACAGATATTGAGAATGATGTTGATAAGCAGGAGACAGCTTCCATAAAAGAGGCATCAAAGTGCTTGCTGAGATTCTTGAATCAAGAGAAGAGTATGAATTCTTAAGGGATAATGGTATTGATTTAGTGCAGGGATTTTATCTTGGACGACCGGAATAAGATGAATGCCAGTTTATATTTTTTTTATAAATGCTTTATACAATATATATTAACATATCACAAAGTATGTTGTATTATGATGGAGTAAAGAAAACATTTTTTCTCCCTCATATTTTTTTAAAAAGAGCGATGGCAGAGTTAATTTGCCGTCGCTCTTTTTTGCGCGGACAGCGATGAGAATATACAAGAAGAAGTGACAGCCGGGAAATGTTAAAAAATATAAGTTGACAACTCCTCCTACAGGCGTATAATATATTTATACATCTGTAGGAGGAGTTTTTATGATTTTATATCATGGTTCTAATCACATAATAGATAAACCATTATATGGAGCAGGAAAGAAATATAATGATTATGGTATTGGATTTTACTGTACAGAGAATATAGAGCTTGCAAAAGAATGGTCTGTATCAGACAATCTGGACGGATATGTTAATATATACGACATGGATACTGATGGATTGAGTATACTGGACATTAACGGTCAGAATTATACAATAATCCATTGGCTTAATATATTAATTAATAACAGGATATTTGACAGTTCAACTCCCCTTGAACGGGAAGCTAAAAGGTATATTACACAGGAGTTTCATGTTGATACTGATAATGCAGATATTATTAAGGGATACAGGGCAGATGACAGTTATTTTTCTTATGCCAAAGATTTTATAAGCGGAATAATAT
>OOCF01001333.1_pt1 | contig 10406 bp, 5 predicted proteins | sample 1671001 | NCBI WGS metagenome assembly OOCF01 (sample SAMN06348112, study PRJEB24527) | human gut metagenome | biome: human gut; feature: ankylosing spondylitis patient; material: feces | host: Homo sapiens | place: China | collected 2015-10
TCAGTGCGGCCGGGATATGACGGTGATTCCGCTGAACACTGTATTCTCGTACACTACAAAGGTGAATTCTTTTGGCTGGTCGCTTCTGAATAATAGCAAAAATCCCGAAGCTGCTATGCAGGTTCTGGATATGATGTACTCGGATCCCACCTTCCTGAATATGCTGGACTGGGGTCTGGAAGGTGTCCACTATAAGCTGAAGGAGGGCTCTGACCGTATCATCACCTTTGCTGATGGAGTGGACGCTTCTACCAGTGGCTATTTCCACAACTGGAGCTTTGCATTTGGTGACCAGCTGATCGCTTATTTCTGGGACGGCACGGAAGAGGACTTCCCGGAGCAGGTGCGCGCCATGAATGAGAGCGCCATGCTGAGTAAGGCCATGGGCTTTGCTTACGACGTGACACCGGTAAAGACCGAGTACACGGCAGTAACGAATGTCTGTGATCAGTATCTTAGCGCACTGGCTTATGGCTGCATCGACATCGACGACAATCTGCCCAAGTTCCTCAAGGAACTGGAGAGCGCCGGGCTGCAGAAGATCATCGATGAAAAGGCTGCCCAGTTCGCTGACTGGAAAAAAGAGAATGGCGTTTCCTAACCGTAAAATACAGGGAACCAGCACATGAAACATGATCCCCTGCCCTGATCCGGCAGGGGATTTTTGAGAACAGGTGGTATTTATGGAAAAGACCGTTACCGTCCCGAAGAAAAAGGGAAAGATCAGGCAGTTTATCCCTCTGTATCTGATGGCACTGCCCGGATTGCTTTATCTGCTCATCAACAATTATCTGCCCATGGCAGGTTTGACCATCGCGTTCCGCAATGTCAACTACACCAAGGGCATCTGGAAGAGCGATTGGTGTGGCCTGGCAAATTTCAAGTATCTGTTTGCCACCAAGGATGCCTGGGTCATCACCCGCAATACCATCGGTTATAATCTACTCTTTATCGTGCTGCAAACCGTGATGGCCATTGCCATTGCACTGTTCCTGAATGAGGTGAAGTCCAAGTTCTGGAACCGTTTTTTTCAGACCTCGGTGCTGTTGCCTTACCTGTTCTCCTACGTCATCGCCAGCTACCTTGTATATGCATTCCTGAGCCCCACTACGGGTATGTTCAATCATATTCTCACAGTAATGGGAAAAGACCCGGTTTCCTGGTACATGGAAAGCAAATTCTGGCCCTTTATCCTGACCTTTGTGGAATTATGGAAGCGTTCGGGCTACACTGCCATTGTCTACTATGCCACTATGGTGGGTATCGATTCCTCCCTCTATGAAGCGGCCGAGCTGGATGGTGCCGGAAAGCTAAAGCAAATATTCTCAATCACCATCCCTCTGATTTCTCCTACCATCGTTATGATGTCGCTGCTGAGCGTAGGACGTATCTTCCATTCGGACTTTGGTCTGTTCTATCAGATTCCGATGCAGTCTGGTATCATCAGTAGCGTGACTTCTACCATTGATACCTATGTTTACAACGGCCTGATGAAATTGGGTGACGTGGGCATGTCTTCGGCTGCAAGCTTCTATCAGTCTATTGTTGGTTTTATTTTGGTGATGTTCTCCAACTGGCTGGTGAAAAAGAGAAATATGGAAGGGAGCCTGTTCTGAGTATGGATACCACAACAAAAAAGAAAAAACATGTCTCCGGTGTGACGGTCGTCTCCTACATTGTGCTGGCGCTGCTGTCGCTTTCGGCCATTCTGCCCTTTGTGCTGATGTTCACTTCGTCCATTTCCAGCGAGGAATCTATTACCCGGAACGGATATTCTTTCATTCCTTCGGAGTTCAGTCTGGCCGCTTATGAATATCTGTGGGGCAACCGTGCCATCATCGGACGGGCCTATCTGACGACCATTGTCATCGCAGTAATGGGAACGGCCATCAGCTTGGCGATCACCCTGATGCTGGCCTATACCCTCTCCCGCGAGAATCTGCCGGGACGGAAGGTGCTGAACTTTCTGGTGCTGTTCACCATGCTGTTCAACGGCGGCCTAGTGGCTACCTATCTGGTCTACACCGAGGTGTTCCACATCAAGAATACCTATTGGGCCCTCCTGATTCCAGGCCTGTTGATGAATGCCTTCAACGTCATGCTGGCACGGAACTTCTTCAGCAACAGCATCCCCAAACCACTGATCGAAGCAGCCCTCATTGATGGAGCCACGGAGTTTCAGGTCTTCCAGCGGATCGTCCTTCCCATCTCTCTGCCCATCATTGCAACGCTGGGCATGTTCATCTTCATGGCATACTGGAACGACTGGAACAATGGTCTGTACTATTTGACTGATCCGCGGTATTATAATATCCAGAATGTCCTGAACGATATGCTGGCAAATATTCAATTCCTGAAGAACAACAGCGAGATCTCCGGTGAGATGATGGCTGCGGTCAGCAATCTGCCCACATCGGGTGTCCGCATGGCCATTGCATCGGCAGTTGCCATCCCGGTTTTGGCGGTGTTCCCCTGCTTTGAGCGCTACTTTGTCAAGGGAATCGTGATCGGCGGCGTGAAAGAATAATCAATGTGGTACCGCAAAGGTCTGGCATACATGATTGCCGGGCCTTTGTGGTGCTTCCAAAGGAAATTTTACCTATGAAAAGACCATCCGTTCATCAAAAGCTTTTCTGGTTTTACAGTATCCCGGTTCTGGTGCTGATGTTCCTGATGCTCATCTGCTGTGGACTGAGTATATACAATCTGAATCGCCAGGTGACCCAGCTGGATCAGGCGGCGCTGCAGAACTATGCGGATCAGTTGGAAGCAAATCTGAACGCTATTGAAATGAATGTACAGACCTTTACGACAGTGGACAACGACACCATTTATATGCAGTATCTGACATCCGAGGCAGAGCGTGTGTTTGCCACAACAAGGGTCTTTCGGCGGATGGCAGTGGACGTGATCGAGTATCCTGGCATGAGTGCAGAATTTCTATGTCCTCTTGCATATGGGTCGATTCTAATGGTTCGAGGAGAGGGCCAAAGTCTTGCGGAACGTCAGCAGGTGAATCATGCTATTGAGACGATCTGCCAAGATCTGGACGAATACCCCACCGGCACATGGCAGTATTACACGGATGAGGCCGCTCAGTATCTTCTGTACAGCTATCAGATGAACGATGCCTACTTCGGCTTTTTGCTGGATCCAGTGAAACTGATGACGGTTCCTTTTGCAGAGGATAGCAGCCAGTATGCGGAGACCAGCCTCTACCTGAACAACAAACGGATTGCAGGAGTGGAGGCCGGCCCGGAAAACTGCTTTTCGGCTAAAATCGGGCGCACCGGCTTTGAACTCCGGGTCAGGCTGGTGCGCACCGGTCTTACAAATGGCATCGTCTGGCTCAGCTTGTTGATGATGCTGATTCCGCTCTTGCTTCTGGCTGCACTCTTTCTGCTGTACCGTTTTGCCCGATTGCAAATTGTGGAACCCATTGATCGGATTTCACAGATCATGCACCAAGCCGGACAGGGAGATTTGAGCGTCCGGGTGGATACGAGCGGAATGCTGCAGGAGTTTTCCACCATTGGCACGACCTTCAACCTCACGCTGGAGGAGATCTCTGAGCTGCAGGAGCGTCAGACACAGATCTTACGGGAAAAGCAGATGAGCCAGCTGCGAAATCTACAGATGCAGATCAACCCGCATTTTCTGGGCAACTGCTTTAATGCGGTTTACAATGCCTCCCTTACCGGCGATTTTGAGCAGGTGTTGGCTCTGACCACTTACCTGAACCGATATTTCCGGTTTATGGCACAGGTAGAAAATGATTTTGTTCTGCTGGAAGAGGAGCTTCGCTTCACAGATGACTTTCTCTCCATCCAGAAACTCCGATTTGGCGATGCCTTTTCCTACACCATCTCCGTCCCGGCCTTTCTGCGGCAGGCACGGGTCCCGCCTTCGGTCATCAAATCTTTTGCAGAGAATGCGGTGAAATATGCGCGCAATATGAGCAGGGAAGCCAAAATCGACATCCGCGCCTCGATGCAGAACCGGGAGGGGGAAACGCGCTTGTGGCTGGAAGTGCTGGACAATGGCCCTGGCTTTTCGGATGAGGTGCTGCAGGTTCTGCAGCAAAAGGTACAACCGTTTTTTGATGGGCGGGTCCACATCGGAATCGCTAATGTCCGACAGCGGCTGGAACTGCTGTATGCAGGCAAAGCGGAAGTTCACTTGGAAAATCGGCCTGACGGCGGCACACATGTGAGCGTGATTCTGCCGCTGAACTACGGCACAGAACAGCCGGAAAAGGAGGAAACACTGTGACGACCGTTCTGATTGTAGATGATGAGGCGCTTGCAATCCAAGCCATACGACGCTCGATCAACTGGAAAAATCTTGATGTGGACCGGGTGCTGGATGCCGCAAACGGCGTGGAAGCGCAGAAGATCCTTCGCCAGGAACCGGTACAGGTTTTGGTCTGTGATCTGGAAATGCCTCGGATGTCCGGCATCGAGCTGCTGGAATGGATGAAGACCTCCTGTCCCGATACCGAGGCCGTGATCCTGACCTGCCACGAATCCTTTCCCATGGCGCAGAAAGCGATGGAGCTGGGGTGTGTGGAGTATGTGCTCAAGCCAATTGCACCGGCAGAGCTTACAGCATCCATCCGACATGCGCTCAACCTTTGGAAGACGCAGGAAAGCATGCGCGGGACCCGCCGTGCCTATGAAAACGGGCGCAGTCTGCGCCGAGACCAGTATTTGCAGGACGTTTTAGAAAAAAACATCCTATCCACGGCGGAATCTCTTTTCAACTGTGCACAGAAGTATGATCTGGAGCTGGATGTCAGTGCGCCGCTGCAGGTGGTACGGGTATTGGTGCAGATGCCTGCTGCATTGCCGCAGAGCGAGCAGGAGCTGCTCGGATACGGCGTGTGCAATATTGCCAAGGAGCTTTGGGATAAAACCGGTACCGGCTGGACCTCTTTGCAGCGCCGAAGTGGACAGAGTTTTCTGCTCATCAGCGCTGGAATGGAACCTGCTGCGGCTGCGCATTTCGGGGAAGAATTGGGTCTGGCCTGCAAGACGATGCTGAAGCAGTCAGTAAAGGTCTCGCCTGCCGTGGCCAGCAGCATTCTGGGACTTTGTTCCACTGCGGATGCGCTGGAACAGTGGGAAACGAGCCTTCACAAGGAGTCGCAGAGCCCGGAGGAGGCCCGGATCCGACATTGGAAGACCCTGCTTTTGCAGGAAGATGCTCAGACTGTGCAGGCAGAGATTACCACCGAACTCAACCGGCTGTCCCTCAAGGCAGCACAGGAACGGATGCAGTGGATTGCACAGACCTTGATACAGGCGCTCCACTGCACGCTACAAGAGCGAGGCTGTCCGGAGGCGACAGAACTTGTGGAAGCGAAACCGGTGTTTGAATCGCTACCGCAGTTTCTTTCGTGGGTGCAGGGCAACCTTGCTCGGACCGAAAGACTGCTGCGGCACTCGCCCGGCGAGGAACAGGTAATCCGCCGAATCAAGGAATACATCGAACTGAATATTCATCAAGAATTGACGCGAGAAAATATTGCAGCGGCCGTCTACCTGAATCCGGACTACACAGCCCGGCTATTCAAGCGCAAGACCGGCCAGAGTTTGAACGACTATATCCAGAATAAACGCATCAATCTAGCAAGACAGTTGTTGGCGGGCACCGATATGCCCGTGGGCGATCTGGCTGTCGCACTGGGATATTCCAGCTTTTCGCATTTCACCAAATTGTTCAAATCCATTGAAGGAGTCACACCCAGCGATTACCGTAAGCAACATGCCCGAATGCCGGGATGAAATGGCCCCGGAAGGCCCTACAGGAAGGAGAACTACTATGGATGTCTGGACGCACGCAGTCGGAAGAATGCCCTATCGGTTTGACCGATTTCCCCGAACGAAAGAACATTGTCTGAATGGAGTCTGGGATTTTGCGCTGATTCCCCGTGCTGATGCCGATACACAGACCCCGGAACAGCTTGGGGCGTTGCCAAAGCCCAAAGCAATCTCTGTGCCCGGATGCTGGCAGCTGCAGGGTTTCGATAAGCCCAAATACATCAACACACGCTATGCCTTCGGGGCAGATGCGAACAAGCTGGAGCCGCCTTTTATTCCGGAAGGACAGGGGATGGTTGGCATCTACCGGAAAGATTTGACTCTGGAAGTTCCTACCGCGCACCACCGGATGATCCTATCCATCGGCGGTTTTTCCTCTGCTGTGACGGTTTATCTGAATGACCGGATGCTCTGCTATGCAGAAAACGGGCGCACTGCCTGTGAGGTAGACCTGACCGATGCTGTACAGCCTGGGCAGAACCTACTGTTGCTTCGGGTGGATGAGTTCAGTCCAGGTTCCTATCTCGAATGTCAGGATATGTGGAGGCTGTCTGGAATCTTTCGCAGCGTTAAATTGTATGAAATCCACGAACTGCACCTTCTGGACAGCTATCTCTGGGAATTTGAGCCATCGCTGCGCTCCACGCATCCGGGTAGAAGTGGAGTTGCTGGATGCCGAGGCGCGTCCAGTGGGCAGTTGCAATGGAAAGACTGGCAACGACAGTGATCGTTTTGAGGAGGTCAGCCTGGAAGCGGTATTTAAAGAGCGTGGTTTTGATCCGGCCTGGTTGGATGGTGCATTGCAGATTCCGGCGGGCATCACCGCAACAGCGTATGGGCATTTGGAGCTGGAAACGCCGCACCTCTGGTCGGCGGAGACACCCTATTTGTATCAGGTGCGGCTGTCTATTTTTCTGGGAGAAGAAAAGCTGGAGGAAACCACCGTGCCCTTCGGCTTCCGCCATTATGAGATCGATGGAGAAGGCGTATTCCGAGTCAACGGTGCACCCGTCAAGCTGCGAGGCGTGAACCGACACGAGTTCGACCCTGTCACCGGCTATGCCATCACCGAAGAGAGCATGCGCCAAGATATTGAGTTGATGAAGCGATGCAATATCAATGCGGTTCGCTGTGCGCATTATCCCGATACTCCACGCTGGTATGAGCTCTGTGATGAATACGGCCTTTATATAATGGATGAGGCAAATCTGGAAAGTCATGGCATTTCTTACCGCAAGAATCTTTTGCCCGGCAACGATATGCGGTGGCTCCCCCGTGTGCTGGACCGACAGGCTGCCATGGTTCAAACCAATAAAAACCATGCATCAATCTTCTGCTGGTCCCTCGGCAATGAGATTGGTTATGGAGAGACTGTGGCACTGGCGGCATCCTACTGCCGCACTGCGGACTCCACTCGTCTGATCCACAAGCGCCAGATGAACAAGATTGCAGATATGGACAGCGAGACCTATCCTTCTCCTCAGAACATGAGGGAACGGGCAGAAGCAAATCCCAATCGAGCCTTTCTGACCAATGAGTACCTTCACGCTATGGGAAACGCATGCGGAAGCATGGGGGATTACTGGAAAGAAATCTATGAACACCAGAATCTGATGGGCGGCTTTATCTGGGAGTGGTGCGACCACGGTCTGCGCCAGACGAACCCGGATGGAACGACCTGGTATGCCTATGGCGGCGATTTTGGCGAGGAATTCCATGACAGCAATTTCTGCATCGATGGACTGACAACACCCGATCGTCGATTTACGCCTAAGCTACAGGAAGTTCAGACGGTGTACCAGCCCATCGACCTTCGGGTGAAGGACCTCCGGAATGGAATCTTTGTTCTGGAAAACCGTTGTGAGCAGCTGAACCTGAGAGATTTTGCAGCTCAACTGCGCCTGCTGGAAAATGGTGTCTGTCGGGAAATCAGAGAGCTCTCTCTGCCGGATTGCCCTGCAGGACAGTCGGTGGTATGGAAGGCTGACCTGCAGGATATTCCTCCGGTTTCGGGAGAACAGCTTCTGGAGTTCTTGTTCATGGAGAAATCTCCGGCCCATGCGGGATGCGGCCTCAGCGGATGGAAGCAGTTCCTTTGGAAAAAGGGATGTCACCCGGCTCTTGTGACAGAAAAGGTCACAGCTCATTTCTCAAAACAGGGAACTCTTCTGGTGGGCGAGATGAGTGACTTGACTCTTCGGCTGGATACAGAAACCGGAGCACTTCAGGTCGACAACGTATCCGGTGTGCTACTGCACGATCTGTTCTTCACCCCTTTTCGTGCCCCCACAGACAACGATGCTCACAGCCCACTGGTACTGGGTAAACAGAACTGGTTTACAAAGCAGTATGATCATCCAAAACGTACTTGTTTGGAAGTCCGGCAGGGGAACGGGGTAGAAGAGCCGTCTTTGACCTACACCACCGCATACCAGACGGAGAAGGACAGTTTCTATGTTACCGTTGGTTTATGGCAGGCAGGACAAAATCGTATATTTATTGACTGCAACGTGCAATCTCCGGCAGATATGCTGTCTCCGGGGCGAATCGGGATGACGGCAATTCTTCCCGTGCGGTTTACGGCTATGAAATGGTATGGGAAGGGACCGTTAGAAACCTATCCTGATCGCCAGTGCGGCGGGCGCATGGGAGTTTACAGCGAAGATGTGAGAAATCAGCCGTTTTATCTACGGCCTCAGGAATACGGACTTCATACGGAATCTCGTAGTATGCGATTAACAGATCCGGACCGTGCGGATTTTGTACGGTTTGAGGCCGCCTGCCCCATGGCCATGAGCGCAGTGCCCTACAGTGATCTGCAGCTGTGGAATGCCCGGCATCCCTTTGAGCTTCCTGCACCGGAGGCCCTGTATGTGCATCTGGACTACGCCCACCGGGGTCTGGGCAACAGCAGCTGCGGCCCAGATGTTCTGCCGACATATCGCATCGACGATCGGCCTTGTCGCTTCGGCTTTGCCCTAGAGGCTGGATTGGGAGAACGGGAAGATAACCCCTTTGGCCCAATTCCGGAGGAGATCCCAGCTTATCACCCATGGAAAGCAGTAGAAGAGCAGGACGGGACACCGAGCTACCGAGACCCCTCGGACCCTGATCAGCGCAGCAACGCCGGCATGGTATGACACTTAAAAAGGCATAAGCAACAAAAAGAAGAGGTTGTTGCACAAGTTCCAACAAAAAGACCAGAGTTATTTAGCCGAAAGGCTTTACAACTCTGGTCTTTTGCTTTAACGGTAACAGTGCAAAATGAAACGGAGAAAGCAAGAAAAAGGGGCTGCTGCACTGGCGTTTATCTTTGTGCAACAGCCCCTTTTAGTGGGCCATGAGGGATTTGAACCCCCACTGGAGCGGTTATGAGAAAAAAGGACTTGGAATAGCTATTTAAATCCGATTTGCATTGTCTGGTGTAGTGTTCCGTTGTACTTTAAACAGCACGATGGCGTTGAACGGCACCTCAGCGCGCAGGATGAGCTCCTCCGTTACCCGTTGCGAGTAAAGATAAAGATCCGGCTGGATGATGGTTTTGAGCCGCTGGTTCACATCTGGGTCACTGATATCCATCAGGCCGATCTCCCGCATTCGCTCAAAGATGCCGGAATGGTTCTTTTCGTAGGAAAGGCGTTTGATGGTGTACAGCCCCTGGGGAAGGCCGGTGAGGTGGAGCAGAAAGGAACGGGACTCGTGCTCCACATAATAGCGGTCCAGCGAAAGACGGGGGTTGGCGTAATTTGGCACCAGAACGGCCACCGTGTAGCTGCCGCGCGGGGTTTGGGTGATGATGATATTGGGGTCGTCCACCAGAATGTCCCCGGCCAGTCGCCGTGCAGCTTCCAGCACAAAATAGGCCGGGCGCTTGATGTCAGACATCAGGAACAGCGCAAGGCTGGGCAGACGGTCTTCCTTGGAGATAGTGCGGCAGGGAAACGTGATGCCCTGTACCCAACCCCGCAGGTGGTCCAATGTCTGCAGGATAATGGCAGAGCGGAAAAAGGTGCCCCACTCAATGTTAGAGGAGGGAGTCTGCTTGTGTTCTGCGGTGGTTCGGGTCTCACTTTTACCGGCAAGGGTGTGCCAGCGGACAAGGTTTAGGTCCTGAGTCGTGATCTGATTGGCTTTCAGGAACAGCTGTACCTGTTCGATCTTTCGGGTGAACTTGTCTAGATGGCTGGCGGCATCCAGGACCACGCGGCCATCAAACTCATGCCGGGGAAACGCATTGAACCCGGCAAAGCGGAATAGCGGCGCGATCTGCCCGGCCTGCGGCAGCGGTTGGCCGGAGCAGAGCATCCATTCTTCCGTGAACAGGCCGACCGCACAGGGGAATACCGTGTGGGTCAGGTAGGAGATCTGCCGGGCAAAGTAGGGGAAATGCGGCAGATGAGCCGGGTCGGAGCAGCCCAGTTCCAGTCGGGTCTTTTCCGCCATGGCGCGGAGCGGGCACTGGCACAGCTCCCGCAAAAAATGGGTGAACCGTGTGTAGAATGCCTGCGGTTCCGGATAGGCGGCCATCACGGCGGAAAGGTCCAGCCGTAGGTAGAGTGCCAGCCCCATCTGAAAATAAGCATT
>OOCF01001352.1_pt1 | contig 10303 bp, 8 predicted proteins | sample 1671001 | NCBI WGS metagenome assembly OOCF01 (sample SAMN06348112, study PRJEB24527) | human gut metagenome | biome: human gut; feature: ankylosing spondylitis patient; material: feces | host: Homo sapiens | place: China | collected 2015-10
CAGCGGTTCCGCGAGTCCCGGGAGGTACTGGAACGCCGCGGGCGGCGGCTGGCAGGCCTGCTGTTGAAGGGCCTGGCCTCTTATCGTCAGAGCATGCGGCAGGAGGCGCTGCAGATCCTGGGTGAGCGGATCTTCGCCTCACAGACCCTCTCCTACGAGGGGAAGGCTGCCCTCTTCACCCTGATGGCCAAGAAGATCCTCTTCCTGCTGGGAGAGCAGCCGGAACAGGAGCTGAGCTTCTTCTACACCGCCGCGGCCCTCTCCCACATCTACCGCTTCATCGTCTCCTACCAGATTGAAAGCGGAGACTTCCCCTTCTACATGCCGGCAAGGGCCGCCTTCTTTCCCGGCACCTTTGACCCCTTCTCCCTGAGCCACAAGGGCATCGTCCAGGAGATCCGGGACCTGGGGATGGAGGTGTATCTGGCCATCGACGAGTTCTCCTGGTCCAAGAAGGCGCAGCCCTCCCTGGTGCGGAGGCAGATCGTCAGCATGTCCGTGGCGGACGAGTTCGACGTGTACCTCTTCCCCCACGACATCCCAGTGAACCTGGCCACGCCGGAGGACCTGGACCGGCTGCGGGAGGTCTTTTCCGGCCGGGAGCTGTACCTGGCGGTGGGCTCGGACGTGGTAGCCAACGCCTCCTCCTACAAGGCGGCACCGGTGCCGGGGTCCGTCCACTCCATGAACCACATCGTCTTCCGCCGCTCCAGCGACGCGGAGGGACGGGAGATCGACGCAGATCTGGGCTGCATCTCCGGCCGCATCATCCAGCTGCAGCTGCCCACCCATCTGGAAGACATCAGCTCCACCCGCATCCGGGAGAACATCGACCTGGGACGGGACATCTCCACCCTCATTGACCCGGTGGTACAGGACTTCATCTACCGCAACAGCCTCTATCTCCGGGAGCCCCAGTACAAGCGGATCCTCCGGGCGGGGGATCTGGAGTTCTCCCACATCTCCCAGCCGGACCGGCACCTGTGGGAGGAGTTGACGGAGGTACCGCTTCAGGGGCGGGAGCAGCCGCCGGAGATCGACCCCAGGGACGGCCTCTGCATCCTGCGGGACGCGGGATCCCGCCCCCGGGTGCTGGGTTTTCTGACCCTGCGGACCGTGAACTCCGGCGGGCTGTATGAGGCCCTGGGGGACACGGAGCTGGCGGACTATGTCCGCAAGCACACGGCGGGGCGGGTTCAGCTGCTCACCGGACTTTACACCGCCCGCGGCTCCAGCGGCAGCTATGATGTGGGCCAGCTGCTGATGACAGAGGCCCTCTCCCGCTCCCTGGGAGCGGACTGCAGCTATGCCGTGTGGCACGCCACTGCGTCGGAGGAGACGCTGGACCTGCTGGAGAGGCAAGGCTTTGTCCCGGCGGAGCTGCCCAGCGCAAAGCCCCTGCTGCTGGTGGATATGCGCTCTCCCTCCGTACTGCTGCAGAACATCCCCACCACGCTGAAGGAGCCTTTCTCCTCCGACCGTACCGTGCTGGCGGCGGTCCGCGCCGCCCACTGCCGGATGCAGCGGGCTCTCACCGGCCTGTATCCGGGTTCTCTGATCCTGTCCCTGAACGCGGAGGTCATTTACCACCGTCTGGTGCGGAAGATCGTGGACCTGAACGGCGTCCCGGCGGAGCCCACAGTGCCCCGGGTACTGGGTCCCAAGATGTGTGTACCCTTCGGCAAGATCCTGCGGGGCAATGCCATCCCCAACACCGTCACCAAGACCATCCACACCGACAAGGTCTTTGCCAGGGACCTCACCTCCTTCGACATCGAGAATTTCCCCGGCTACGCGCCGCTGGAGAGCCAGATCCGCACCATCCACTCCTTCCGCCGGCCGGTGATCCTGGTGGACGACCTGCTCCACTCCGGCAACCGGATCCGGGCGCTGGATCCCCTCTTCCGGCAGGAGGGTGTGGTCATCGACCGGGTGCTGGTGGGCCTGCTGTCCGGCCGCGGACGGGATCTGATGGCCGCCAAGGGCCGCAGTGTGGACAGCGTCTATTTCATTCCGAATATGCGTTCTTGGTTTGTGGAGTCCACCATGTACCCCTTCATCGGCGGCGACACTGTGGGGCATGAGGAGCCCTCCGTCCCCGGCCTGACCCCAGCGGTGAACCTGATCCTGCCCTACGCCTTCCCCCGCTTCTACCGGGAGTGCGGACGGGAGGCGGTGTTCCGTTTCTCCTGTGCCTGCCTGGAGAACGCCCGGGACATCCTGCTGGCCCTGGAGACCACCTTCCGGGAGCGGTACGCCCGCAACCTCACCCTCTCCCGCCTCAGTGAGGCGGTGATCCTGCCCCTCTCCCCGGACAAGGGCAGCTGTATGCACTATGACCCCAGTCTTCCTGCCTCCGTATTTCTGCAGAACGACCTGGAGATGCTGTTGCGGATGCGGAACGTCCTCCAATCCTGACCGCGGGCCTGGCGCGCCATCCAGGCGAAAGGAGCCCTTATGTATTACTACCGCCACGGGGAGGTCATCTTCGCCTCTCTGCTGCCGGACCTCCCCCTGGAGCCGGCGAAGCGTCCCTCCGCAGGGACGCCCAGCCTCTTCCTCATCGACCGGGACCCGATTCGCAGCCGGTCCTCCTTCTGCGTCTCAGACCCCCGGCAGCTCACTGCGGAGACGGAGGATGTGACCTGGCTAGACCCCTCCCGGATGGGCGTTCCGGTCCCCTCCCTGCCCAAACGCCTCCAGCACACCATCGACGCCCGGCTGCTGCGGGCGGTTAACATCCGCCACCCCCGCTGGGCTGACTTTACCAAGGCGTCCGCCATGCATCTGCCAAGCCGCCTGCGGGTGAATCTGCTGGCGGTAGGAGATGTGGGCAGCACCCTTTTGACGGCGCTGAAGCTCCTGGGAGGCGACTGTATTGAGAGCATCGGTATCTGCGACCTGAATCAGAAGACTGTGGCCCGCTGGGTCACGGAGATGGAGCAGGTATCCTGGCCCTGGGACTACGACGCTCTTCCGGCAGTGGAGCCGGTAGCGGCCGGGGACTTGTTCCGCTGTGATGTGTTCCTCTTCGCCGCCACTCGCGGCGTTCCTCCGGTGGGAGGCGGTGTCCGGGACGTGCGGATGGCCCAGTTCGGCGCCAACCGGCCGCTGGTGGAGGACTACGCCCGGCAGGCCCGGCAGGCGGGATTCCGGGGACTCTTTATTGTACTGTCCGACCCGGTGGATCCCCTGTGCAAGGCGGCGTATCTGGCCTCCAACCAGGGGCCCGACGGCCAGTGGGACTGGCAGGGGCTTCGGGCGGAACAGATCCAGGGCTTCGGACTGGGGGTCATGAACGCCCGTGCGGCCTATTTTGCCAAGCAGGATCCCCGGTTCCGCAGCTTCCTGCTGGATGGCCGCAGCTATGGTCCTCACGGTCAGGGGCTGGTGATCGCCAACTCCCTCTCCCATTATGATGACGGCCTCTCCCGGGAGCTGACGGAGCTGGTGGCCACCGCCAATCTGCGGATCCGGGAGCTGGGCTTCAAGCCCTATGTGGCTCCTGCCATTTCCTCCGGCGCCATGCAGCTGCTGCTGACGCTCCGCCGGAGCTGGCATTGCAGCTCGGTGGCTCTGGGGGGGATCTGGTTCGGCGTCCGCAACCGTTTAACCGCCGCCGGTCTGGAAATCGAGACTGCCTCTTTGCCCACACCGCTGTTCGAGCGGCTGCGGGAAACCCAGACACTTCTGCGGGAGATCATTTAGCGGGCGGCTGCCGCCGCGTTTCATCATACCGGCCGCTGCACGCCGCTTTGCCCCGCGCACCGGGCGGGGGCTCGGCCGGAATGCAGCCGGACGCAGGAAGGAGATGATCGGCATATCTGAAGAACTGACGGTGATCCGCCCCGGCGGGGCGCTCTCCCCCCGGTGCGCCGGAGTGCTGGAGGCGGCCCTGGCGGGGCGGCAGGCAGAGGTGCTATCCCGCCTGGAGGGTCCGCTGACGGGACGGCGGCTCCTGTTTGTCGTCTCCCTGGATGAGGGCGGCGTGAACCGCGGGTTCTATGACCTGCTGGCCCATCTCCGCACCCATCCAAACTGCCTGGACCGCTGCGTGGGGAGCGTGCTGGTGGACGCCCCCGGCGATCTGTACACCAAGGCAGCGGGCCGGGACCTGGTGCTGGCCGCCAACCTTGCGGGCTGCGCCTTTGTGGGTCGCCCTCTGGTGGAAGGCACTGGCGATCTGCGGAACTTCACGGTCCAGGCCCGAAACGCTGGCTGTTCTTTGGAAGCGGCCTACCATCTGGCGACGGCGGATCTGGTGGAGCGGGTGCTGGCCTTCTCCCGCCCCCGGCTGGAGCGGCCGAAGCTGCTGGCCCTCCACGCCTCCAGCCGGGCCACCTCCAACACCCTGGCCCTGTGGGGGCTGGTGCGGACCCGGCTGGAGGAACGCTGTGACATCACGGAGATCTGCCTGCGGAACGGCACGCTGGAGGACTGTGCCGGCTGCCCCTACACCACCTGCCTCCACTTCGGAGAACAGGGCGGGTGCTTCTACGGCGGCGTCATGGTCCAGGAGGTCTACCCCGCCATCCGCGAGGCGGACGCGCCAGTGCTGCTGTGCCCCAATTACAACGACGCTCTGTCCGCCAACCTGACGGCAGCCATCAACCGGCTGACGGCCCTGTACCGCACCACCTCCTTTGCGGACAAGGCGGTGTTGGCCATCGTGGTGTCCGGCTACTCCGGCGGTGACATCGTGGCCTGTCAGGCGGCGGGAGCCATGAACATGAACAAGGGCTTCTGGCTGCCGGCGAACTTCTGCCTGCTGGAGACCGCCAACGACAAGGGCGAGGCCCTGGCCCTGCCGGGGATTCAGGACCGGGCGGATCGGTTCGCGGAGAATATGTTATGTCAGCTTGCATACTAGAAGAAGGCACGCCGAAAGGCGTGCCTTCTTCTCAGCCGTAGCCGCTGTATGTACAACATTCGATGTCGAACTCCGCCGCAATTCTTCCTTCCGCGTCATAGGCAATCATGACCGGATAGCAAACCGCTTCCGGCGACTGTTCCAATGGCAGGGGCTCCATAATCCAGAAAAATGTCCGGTCCCGTCCGGTGACAAAGTCCTCCTGCTCCACGGTCAAGCGGCGAAGCTCACTGCGTACCGCTTTTCCCTGGTCGTACTCCTCCTGCTGAATGCTGATCACCACTGTCTCGATTGCGGGGTCATTGATCTGTCCAAAATAGCAGCCCAGTACCTTGTCATCATGGCTGATCTGATGATAGCCCGCATATATGGGTTCCTCGCCGGTGCAGTCCACCGTAGCTCCGAACATCGTCTCCCAGCCCAGCGGACTGAGATGGGTATCTCCCAGCATCACAGCGCGCTCGTTTTCCATCAGGTAGAAAAGATGTGTTTTATAGAGCGACGGCTCCCACTTCCGCTCAACGACCCAGGCCCTGCCGATCCCCTCATGTTCCGCCTCCCGCCGGACAGCCTGAATCGGGAGCAGGGCGATACCAAAAATATGATCCACAAGCAGCAAACTCACCAGTGCCAGCAGCACCCGCCACAGGGCCTGCCGTTTCCGGGAGGGCAGCTTTTTCCGTCTCATAATCCCTCCTGTTCCGGCAGGGGCAGTTCCAGACGGATCTGCTCGTCAAATGCCTCAAAGCGCAGTACGACGTATGTATCCTCCGGGGAGAGGCGCACATAGCAGGAGCCATATTCTACCCTCCAGTTTCCCCGTCCGCTTCCCTTCGGAGGGTCTCTCCTTCCTCCCGGCGTTTCCAGCCAGGTTTGCTCCATCAGCCGTCTGGACACAATGCCGCCGGGAATTCGATCATACGCACACAGCTGAACTTCCGCCTCCCACACACCTGGGGTATCATCCGCCTGCCCTATGCTGATCCGGTAAACCCGCAGGATGTCGTTTCCAACTGGAATGCGGATATCCAACCGCTCCGTTGCTGCCACAGCGGTATATGCAGACGGTTCATTCGGATAAATACGGGCGGAGATGCTATCAATAACCATCCCCAATATTCCCAGGGCCAGCAGAGCCTGAGCGCACAGCACCACTGTCAGCACCACCGCCGCCCGGCTCACCAGCACCCAGCCCCAGCCGGTGTATTGCCTGTTCAGCTCCCGTCCCACCTCATCTGGCTCTCCCATGGCGGCGATGGCCCGCTCTTCTGCCAGCTCCTCGTCATACCCCAGCTCCCGCAGGGCCTCCATGTGGTCCTCGATGTGGCCGTCCAGCTCCGACCGAATGGCCTCCCGCTCCTTCTCCGTCACACGGCGCAGGGACGAAAGCACCCGGTCCGTATAATCCCGCCTGTCCATATCATGCCGGGTCCAGCCCCGGACAGGCCTGGAGCACCGCATTCACCGCGCCGGAGTAGGTCTGCCAGGCGGCAGCCTCCTCCCGCAGCACCGCTGCCCCCCGGCGGGTAAGGCGGTAGTATTTCCGCATCCGGCCGGTGGGGGCCTCCTGCTGATACGCCTCCACCGCCCCGTCCCGCTCCAGGCCGTGGAGCACCGGGTACAGCGTCCCCTCCTTCATCTCAAAGGTGTGGTCGGATCTGCGGGCCAGCTCCACGATCATCTGGTAACCGTACATATCCTCCCCCGCCAGCAGGGACAGCACCAGCAGCTGGGCGTGGTCCATGGTCTGCTTTTTTGCCATCGGGCACCTCCTGTCCAGGCAACATACCTAGAATTACTATGCCTTTAGTATACATAGTAATTCTAGGTATGTCAATTACAAAAAACGCGCGCCTGCCCGGCGCGCGCTTTTTTCCTCAATTCTTCCCGATCCCCAGCAGATCCCGGCCATGGCTGTTCAAATGCGGCGCCAGCTGCTCGTAGGACAGCCGGAACTCCTGCGGCCCCATGGCGTAACAGGCAATCTCATAGGGGGAGAAGGCCACTGTCATCCCCTCCTCATTGAAGGAGACCGCGTAGCTGCTCCAGTTTGCGGCAATGTCCTGATAGTCCTCCCAGTAGCCGGCCTCCACGGCGGCTTCCGGCGTCATGTCGATCTGGCGGATGATCTCGTCCCGGACCGCGTCCAGAAATATCTGCCCGGCCGCTGCCAGAATCTCAGGCGCGAAGAACTGGCCCGTCATCAGGTCGAAGTTCCAGGCCAGCAGTACCGTGTTGGGGTGGGCCCCGCCGGTATAGCTGTAATACTCCGCCTGGATGCACACCATCTGCTCCGTCTGATAGACAGAACAGTCCAGCTCCAGCGTGTAGGGTGTCCAATTCCCACCGGACTCCGTCCGAAAGGCCAGCTCCTCCTCTGCCCAAGCCGTCACCTCGTCAAAGCCATCCGCCCCGGCCCAGTCGCGGAACCGGCTGTTGAAGGCCTCCGCCCTCTCCAGGGCCGCCGTCTCCGCCGGGGAGGCCGCCTCCGTCGGTCATCTCCGGAAGCTCATAGGAGCGCACAGCCAAAGTCGTGCCGTCCGCCGCCGCGGCGCTGTCCTCCAGCGTCTTCAGAACCACCGTGTAGGTCAAGGGCTCGGATGCAGCCTGAGTGAAGGTGGCCGCGCCCGTCATCGTGCCGCTGTCCGGCTGCTTCTGTTCCGGGACGGCAATCTCCTGCGATGCAGCCGTGGGCTCCTCCGTCTCCGGAACGGGGGCTGCGCAGGCTGTCAGCATACACAGCAGCAAAAGCAGGGCGATCATCCGTTTCATAGGGGTTGCTCCTTTCCTCAGCAGGGCGCAGGCCCTCCTAAGATCACGGGACCTTCCCTCCACTCCGTGCCGCCGGCGGCGGAGAGGCGGGGATACGCCAGGGTATACAGGTCCGTGGCGCGGACCTCCAGTTCAAACAGGCGCCGGGCCTCCGGGCCCAACCGCCGGACCTGCGCCGGCCTGGTCAACACCGGCACGGCTGCCGCCTCCCGCATCCGGGAGAGCAGTCGGCAACCGGTCCCATTGGCCGCCAGCACCCGCAGATAGGGCACCCGCTCCGGCATATCGCCGGGCGTCAGTCCCAGGTAGGCCCACAGCACCATCCGCCGCAGGCGGGCCATGGCGTAACGCTTCGTCTTGGCTGCGGCCAGCAGTTCGGGCAGCGAGGCGGCAGCGCGGGAGGCGTCGTACAGTCGATTCCAAATGCCCTCCCGCCCCTGGTCCAGGGCGGCAAAGTCCGCCGCCGTCATGGACCGCAGCCGGGCCAGAATGGCCCGGTGACTGTTCTCCCAGAACACCGGGGCCCGGCCGGCGGCCTCTTCCAGCTCATAAGCGCGGGCCATGGCCGGAGGCAGCAGGGACAGGGCCTCCTCCCGTTTCCCCTGCCGCAGCAGCGCCCGGAGGCCGGAGGCCGAGGGGTGGGTGTCCGGCGCCAGGGCGCCGTCGTGGGCGCTGCCCTCCCTCCGGATGGTCACCGGCCGGAGGGGGGCGTTCTGCCCCAGCAGGGCCTTGCAGTACTCGATGCCCAAAATGTTGTTGGGAGACTCCAGCAGGGCGGCGTCCTCCTCCGGCAGCAGGCCGGTCAGCGCCCGCTGCCGGGCAGCGGCAAAGCTCACCGCTCCAGGCAGCACCTCTCGGAGCCGGTCTCGGAAGGACGGCGCCAGCAGCGCGGCGGCCACCCGCTCCAGGGCGGAGACAACGCCGCACTCACTGCCGAACAGCAGGTGCTCCACAACCCCGGTGGCCGCCAGCGCCTGGACGCCTCCGGCGGCAAATCCTTCCGCCGAGGACACCGCCCAGGGCAGGGGCAGCTCCAGCACCAGGTCCGCGCCGCTCTCCACGGCAGCCCTGGCCCGGGCGTGTTTGCGCAGCAGGGCGAAGTCCCCCCGCTGCACGAAGTTCCCGCTCATCACGCAGACCATGGCCGTGTCCGGTCCCAGCGCCGCCCGGCCTGCCTCCAGAAGCCGCAGGTGCCCGCTGTGGAGCGGATTGTATTCTACGATTATACCTGCGGCCCCCATGGATTTCTCCCCTTCCAAATGACAAAAAAGTTACAGTCCGGTGTCAGTCTCGTCAATTTTTTATCAATACCGCCCGCATGGGGCTTTTTTTCGATCATACCATACTTTCCGGAAAACGTCCAGCCGGACCGATTCCGGGCTGCTCTGCGGCGAGCAGACGCCGCTGCGCCGGAACTTCCCCGGCAAAAAAGCGCCGGTTCGTTCAAAATTCCGGTTGTAACCGGGGAAATCTCTGGTATAATGAGAAGTGCGCCGGGACCCGCCCCGCCGGGGTACGGGTTCCCTTTCAGCCAGGCATCTGCCTGCAATTCATACGATGTGGGGATGTCCACGGGCATTTCCAAAAAAGAGGAGACGGTAAACATGAACATTCTGGTTATCAACGCTGGCAGCTCTTCCTTGAAGTATCAGCTGCTGAATCCCGAGACCGGCGCCCTGCTGGCCAAGGGCCTGTGCGAACGGATCGGCATCGACGGCAAGTTCACCTACAAGCCCCAGGTGGAGGGCAAGCAGGTGCTGGACGCCGTCGATGTGGCCATGCCCACCCACTCCGAGGCCATCCAGGCCGTGCTGAACGCTCTGGTGGACAAGGACAACGGCGTCATCGGCTCCATGCAGGAGATCGATGCGGTGGGCCACCGGGTGGTCCATGGCGGCGAGTCCTTTGCCGGCTCTGTGCTCATCACCGATGAGGTCATGAAGGCCCTGGAGGAGTGCATCCCCCTGGCCCCCCTCCACAACCCCGCCAACATCACCGGCATCAACGCCTGCACCGCCGTCATGGGCAAGGACGTGCCCCAGGTGGCCGTGTTCGACACCGCCTTCCACCAGACGATGCCCGCCAAGGCCTATATGTACGCCCTGCCCTATGAATACTATGAGAAGGACAAGGTTCGCCGCTACGGCTTCCACGGCACCTCCCACAAGTATGTCTCCGGCCGGGCTGCCGCCATGCTGGGCAAGAAGCCCGAGGAGCTGAAGCTGATCTCCTGCCACCTGGGCAACGGCTCCTCCATCGCCGCTGTGGACGGCGGCAAGAGCGTGGACACCTCCATGGGCTTCACTCCCCTGGCCGGCCTGCCCATGGGCACCCGCTCCGGCGACCTGGACGCCGGCATCCTGCAGTACCTGATGAACAAGTACGGCATGAACATCGACGAGATGCTGAACATCCTCAACAAGAAGTCCGGCGTAGAGGGTCTGTCCGGCGTCAGCTCCGACTTCCGTGACCTGGAGAAGGCCGCTGAAGAGGGCAACGCACGGGCCCAGCTGGCGGAGGAGAAGTTCGCCTACGAGGTGAAGAAGTACGTGGGCGCTTACGCCGCCGCCATGGGCGGGGTGGACGCCATTATCTTCACCGCCGGCGTGGGCGAGAACGACAAGGGCATCCGCGCCATGGTGTGCGACGGCCTGGAGTATA
>OOCF01001365.1_pt1 | contig 10267 bp, 9 predicted proteins | sample 1671001 | NCBI WGS metagenome assembly OOCF01 (sample SAMN06348112, study PRJEB24527) | human gut metagenome | biome: human gut; feature: ankylosing spondylitis patient; material: feces | host: Homo sapiens | place: China | collected 2015-10
TGTGACAGAACAAAAACATCACTATTAAAGATTCCGGTATGAATTCTAAATTTGATTATGACTTACTGTCAGCAATGATGACCAATGCCAATATGGGATGGTGGGAAGCTGATTTAAAGACCGAAAGCTACATTTGCTCCGAATATATCTCCCGGTTGCTGGGACTGGATGAGGATGGAACCATCAGCTTTAAAGATTTCAACAAACGTATCCTGAAAGAGGAACAACGGCATACTACCACACATTCCTTCGACAATATCCGGCAGACACAAGAGACTGTATATCTGCTCAACACAGTAGAGGGTCCAACGTGGATAAGAAGCAAGATATGCCTGCAGAGAACCGATGAAAACGGTAATGTCAAAGTCTACGGCATTGCCGAAACACAAGACGGTCCCGACATGTCATCGGCATCCCAAGCCTTACAAGAGCGTAACCGTCTCCTCCATAATATTTATAAATATCTTCCGGTAGGAATTGAGCTCTATAACCGAGAGGGAATATTGATAGATATGAATGACAAAGAGCAGGAAATGTTCCATCTCAAACAGAAAGAAGATCTACTTGGAATTAATATTTTCGAGAATCCGATTTTCCCGGAAGAGATGAAAAGCAAGTTAAGAAAACATGAAAATGCAGACTTCACTTTCCGGTATGACTTCTCTAAAATAGACAATTACTACAAGACACAGAAGAAGACGGGCACCATAGACCTTGTAACCAAAGTCACAAGCCTTTACGACGATAATCACAACCTGACCAACTATCTGCTAATCAACGCAGACAAAACGGAAACGACCGTCGCTTACAACAAAATACAAGAGTTCGAGAGCCACTTTGAGCTTATAGATGACTATGCCAAAGTGGGATATGCCAATTATGACCTTCTTAATGAGCAAGGCTATGCCCAACGCAGCTGGTACAAGAACTTGGGTGAGAAAACAGAAACACCGTTGTCCGAAATCATCGGAACCTACAAAATCGTCCACCCAGACGACCGTACTATCATGCTTGACTTCCTACAGAACGTAAAGAGAGGACTGGCACACAAGCTCAGCCGGGAAGTACGTGTTCTTAAAGAAGACGGTTCTTTCATGTGGACCCACGTCAACATCATTGTAGAACGCTACATGCCTGAACAGAACATCATAGAGATTATCTGCATCAATTATGACATCACCCAATTAAAGAAGACGGAAGCAATGCTGATACAAGCCAAGGAAAAGGCCGAAGAGGCAGACCGGCTGAAATCCGCTTTCCTTGCCAATATGAGCCATGAAATCCGCACGCCGCTAAATGCGATTATCGGTTTCTCCAGCCTGCTGCACTACGTGGAAAACGAGCAGGAAAGGGAACAGTACATCTCTTTGATAAACCACAACAACCAACTGTTGCTCAAACTAATCAACGACGTTCTGGACCTTTCCAAGATAGAGGCCGGACACATAGAGCTCCATTCCGAATGGTTCAATCCGGCAGAACTCAAGTATTACCGAGTACGAACGGAACGTTCCGGCAGGAGTGAAACTCTTTGCCAGGTATCCGGCAGCCCCCGGCCAGATAGAGCACGACCCGATGCGCATCAAACAGATACTGAACAACTTCATATCGAATGCACTGAAAAACACCGTGCAGGGACATATCGAAGTGTACTACGAAACGGACACAGACGGAATAAGAATCAGTGTTTCCGATACTGGATGCGGTATTCCCCCCGACAAACTGGGAATGATATTCGAACGGTTTGAAAAGGTGGACTCTTTTGCCCAAGGTGCCGGATTAGGACTCTCCATCTGCAAATCCATCGTTGAGAAAATGAATGGAGTGATTACCGTAGATTCGACAATGGGAGTGGGAAGCACATTCACCGTGGAACTGCCCTGCCGGACAAGACCATCCTGACAACAAACGAAAAACAATGATTTATGACCGCACAGAAAGAATTTACCCTAACCCCTCGCCGGCGTGGCTTTCACCTGGTGACAGAGGAGATTATACGCAACCTTCCACCGCTTCCGTCTGCCGGAATCCTGCATCTGTTCATCAAGCATACAAGCGCAGGCCTCACCATCAACGAGAATGCAGACCCTGACGTACAGACAGATATGGAAGCCATCTTCAACCGCCTCGTAAAAGAACGGGAACCTTATTACCAACATACATGCGAAGGCGATGACGATATGCCCGCCCATGCCAAGGCAACCCTCAGCGGAACCAGCCTCACCATCCCCATCACCAATGGGCGTCTGAACATAGGTATCTGGCAAGGCATCTATCTCTGCGAGTTCCGCAACCGGGGCGGAGGAAGAAGAATTGTAGCAACCGTCATCGGATAATCCCCTATCATCATGCAGAAAGCCATCATCATCGGTGCCACTTCAGGCATCGGACAAGAAGTAGCCAGGATACTTGTACAACAAGGCTGGCATATAGGTATTGCCGGCAGAAGAGAGGAAGCATTGCATGCCCTGCAAGCCACCGCACCCGACCGGATAGTCACGGAACAGCTGGACGTTACGGAAGAGACAGCGACTCTACACCTCCATAACCTGATAAAAAAGCTGGGAGGCATAGACCTGTTTTTCCTCAGTTCCGGCGTGGGACATCAAAACCGGGACTTACAACCGGACATCGAACTGAACACGGCACGTACCAATGTAGAGGGATTTACCCGCATGGTGACTGCCGCCTTCAACTATTTCAAGGAAAAAGGCTCCGGACATATTGCTGTCATCAGTTCCATTGCAGGCACTAAAGGACTGGGCGTTGCACCGGCCTACTCTGCCACCAAACGCTTCCAGAATACCTATATCGAAGCGCTGGCACAACTTGCCCGGATGCAGCATCTTGATATACACTTCACCGACATCCGTCCGGGATTTGTTGCCACCGATTTATTGAAAAGCGGGAAATACCCGATGCTGATGAAAGCAGACCGTGTAGCACAGCACATAATCAAGGCTTTAAGAGAAAAGAGACGGGTAGTTGTCATTGACGGACGCTACCGGGTACTGGTATTTTTTTGGCGTATGATTCCACGATGGCTATGGGAAAGGTTGCCTATAACGAATTGATTTCGTATCTTCACGTCTCCAAACAGAAATATACATACAGACATGAAGAAAAATTCAAAATATATCGTGCTTACCGCTGCCATTGCACTGTGCGCAGGTTCCAGCCTCCCCTTCCTCGCAGGCAGCAGTACGCTGAATCCCGAACGCGATTCCGTGAAATCCGAAGTTCCCTACTGCGTGACCTCCCCCAGCGTACCGGACAAGATCACTTTTGCCGGACAAGCTATTGACCTGCTTCGCTACGACCACCGCGAACGTATGGACCGCGAACTGATGTCCTTCACCTACATGCACTCCACCACCATGCTCATGGTGAAGCGTGCCAACCGCTACTTCCCCGTCATAGAGCCTATACTAAAAGCCAACGGCCTTCCCGATGACTTCAAGTACCTCGCTGTGATAGAAAGCAACCTGAACCCGCTTGCCAAATCGCCTGCGGGTGCCGCCGGCCTATGGCAGTTCATGCCTGCCACCGGACGCGAATTCGGACTGGAGGTGAACAGCAACATCGACGAACGATACCATATCGAGAAAGAGACCAAAGCAGCCTGCAAGTACCTGAAAGATGCTTATCAGAAATACGGGAACTGGCTGTGCGTAGCCGCCGCCTACAATGCCGGGCAAGGACGCATCTCCACACAGCTGCAGAAGCAAATGGTGGACCAGGCTGTCGACTTATGGCTGGTAGAAGAGACTTCGCGCTACATGTTCCGCCTGCTGGCAGCCAAAGCAGTCATCAGCAATCCACAGCAGTACGGCTTTCTGTTGAAACGGGAACATCTTTATCCGCCCATCCCCTACACGGAAGTGACCGTCACAACGGGCATCGGCAACCTGGCACAGTTTGCCAAAGATAAAGGCATCACCTATGCCCAACTGAAAGATGCCAATCCGTGGCTGCGGGATACCTCGCTGATGAATAAAAGCGGACGTACATACATACTAAAAATACCGACACAAGCCGGAATGCATTACAACCCCAAGAAAACAGTGCCCCACAATAAGAATTGGGTCATCAATTAATAAAAAAGAAAGAGAGGATACGATGATGATGTTAAACTTTGATTTTGTGCTCAGGTTGCTGGTAGCCGGAATATTGGGTGCCATTATCGGACTGGACCGGGAATACCGTGCCAAAGAAGCAGGCTACCGCACCCATTTCCTGGTATCATTGGGAAGCGCGCTCATCATGATTGTATCCCAATATGGTTTTCAGGAAATCATCAAGGAAAGCAGTGTGACGCTGGACCCCAGCCGTGTTGCCGCACAAGTAGTCAGCGGTATCGGATTCATCGGTGCGGGTACCATCATTTTCCAGAAACAGATAGTCAGGGGACTGACAACAGCCGCAGGAATATGGGCTACTGCAGGCATCGGATTGGCAGTAGGTGCAGGAATGTACACCATCAGCATTGCCGCCACCCTGCTGACTCTGGCAGGGCTCGAACTGTTGAGCCTTATTTTCAAAAGCATTGGCATGAAAAGTTCCGTGATAACCTTTTCCACTTCCAGCAAAGAGATACTGCCGCAAGTGTCCCGGCGATTCAACTCCAAAGACTATCTGGTGGTGTCCTACAACCTGGACCGGCAAGTGCAGGGAGAGTACACCAACTATCAAGTGACCATGGTCATCAAATCCAAGAAAAGCTATGATGAGGGATATTTGCTGCAACTGATGCAGGAATTTCCCGAAGTGACAGTGGAGAAAATCGAATAAAGGGAATCACTGCTGTTTTTCCGTCAGATATTTCCAATAGCGCACGGGCATGTCCTGCTTGTGCTTCCGGGGATTGAGGCGTTCCTTGATGCAGATTGCCTTGAAATAGGTTTTCCAGAGAGACTGGAAAAGCTGTTCGTCTCCGTCCATCAGACTTTCGTCGAGCATGCCGGTGACAAGATGTCCTTCGCGACTGTCCTCACCAAAAGTCACCTGGCGCACCTCCTTCAAGTCGTAATAGTACCCATAGGCTCGCCTGATGTCATAAATCAGCCAACGCTGGTCGGCAAAACGGTCCTTGAAATGCCCCGTCACCAAAGGAAGGGCATTCTTTTCGGGCTCGACGGCAGCAAAGAAAGTACCGTCCGCAGCCTTCTGGAAGCGGACAAACTGAAGCAGGCGTATACGCTCCCAATCCACCCGCTTCCACATACGGGAGAACTCCAGCACATCAGGGTCGGCAAAGTTCGTTTCAATGGAGCGAGGAGCATCTATCGCCTTGCGAATATAGCGGAACAGTAGCATGGGAGTTTCCGGTTCCTCTGCCAGCCAGCATTGGGCGAGGCAGGCAAGTGCCGCAGACGACAGCTTCTTCTGCAATCCGCGCCAGACGCGACCGGACTTCTCCTCATCGGTTATCACTGTAAATATTTCATCGTAGAACAATGGTAGAGGCTCTCCCTCCAACAACAGTGCATCGGGGAAAATGCGACGGGAATAGGCTTCAAAAACAGAAGTCAGCAATCCCTCAAAAGTCTTATCGTATAAAAAGATATTCATTCGCCAAAATCAAGCATCAACTGCCTCTCATCCACTTTTTTCTTGTTCGGTTTGGGCAACAGGAGACTGCGTACCCCTTGCGGAGTCAGCTCATTGACCGTGCACATCGGCAACTCGCAGCAGGTAATGAAATACTGCGCCTTCTTCATCACCACCCCTATCTTCTTCAACTGGTAGAAACCTATCTTGGAGAAACGTCGGGAAGCCACTATCAGCCGTGCCGACTTCACGCCGATGCCCGGCACGCGGAGCAACATCTCATAATCCACCTTGTTCACATCGACCGGAAACTGCTCGGGATGGCGCAAAGCCCAGGACAGCTTGGGGTCAATCTCCAAATCAAGGTCCGGGTAGGCATCATCCACTATTTCCTCCACCTTGAACTGATAGAAGCGCATCAGCCAGTCAGCTTGGTAAAGGCGGTTTTCGCGCACCAAAGGGGGCTGTTTCAATGCCGGCAGGCGCTTATCGTAGGTATTGACGGAAATATAGCCCGAATAGTAGACACGCCGCATCGTAGGTCCCTTGTAGAGGGCCGACGAAAGATACAGAATATCCTTGTCCGTCTCGGCGGTAGCGCCTACTATCATCTGTGTGCTTTGTCCGGCAGGAGCGAAACGGGGAGCGTAGCGGTGTTTCTTGCGTTCTTCCGAACTTTCAAGGACTCCCTGCTGGATGTAGCGCATAGGCGCATATACACTCTTATGGTCTTTCTCCGGGGCAAGCAGTTTCAGGTTCTCCTCCTTCGGTATCTCGACATTGACGCTGAGACGGTCGGCATAAAGCCCTGCCTCATTCACCAGTTCGCGGCTGGCACCGGGAATGCTTTTCAGATGGATATATCCGTTGAAACGATGGATAGTGCGGAGGTCCTTGGCAACGCGCACCAGACGTTCCATCGTGTAATCGGGATTACGCACCACCCCACTGCTCAGGAAAAGCCCTTCGATATAGTTGCGGCGATAGAACTCCATGGTGAGGTCTACAAGCTCGGTCACCGACAGCGTGGCACGCGGCAGGTCGTTGCTGCGGCGGTTGATGCAGTAGGCGCAGTCGTAGATGCAATAATTGGTAAGCATCACTTTGAGCAGGGAGATACAACGGCCGTCCTCGGCAAAACTATGGCAGATGCCCCAGCCACCCACAGTGTTCCCCAGCATGCCTGCCTTGCCGGAGCGCACCGTACCACTGGAGGAGCAAGAGACGTCATACTTTGCCGACTCTGCCAGTATCTTCAGTTTATTGAGAACGTTTTCATCCATAATACCTGCGTCAAAAGTAGCAATAATACTTTTCAAAAACAAAAAAGACCGCCAGTAGTGGCAGTCTTTCGCAGCATCAAATATGCTTTTTTTCTTACTTCTTAGAAGCTTCCAAAGATGCTTTGCGGAATTCCTTCATAGCTTTTTCGATTTCCAAAGAAGCCTTACGAGCGCGAGTTCCTGCTGCCTTGTTACCGTTTTCCAACTGAGCGTTTGCATCTTTTGAGAAGTCTGCATACAATGCAGCTACTTTTTCAACTAATTCTTTCATAATCCTTTTTTAATTACTTCGTTAATAATGTCCGACAAAAATACATTCTTTCTTGAAATAAATGCAGAAAAACGATATTTTTTTTGAAATATTCGGTAAAATCGCCGCAAAAAGGGGCTCTTACGCATTTTTTATCTACTTTTGCAAGCATGAAAACGCTTACTGACACCGAATATATACACGCTCTCATAGCCGAAGGAGAGCACCAACAGCAGGATTTCAAGTTCGAAATATCCGACGCCCGCAAGATAGCCAAAACCCTTTCAGCCTTTGCCAATACAGACGGTGGAAAACTGCACATCGGAGTGAAAGATAACGGGAAAATTGCCGGTGTCCGTTCGGACGAAGAACAATATATGATAGAAGCGGCTGCCGGACTTTATTGCAGCCCCGAGGTGAACTATACCATGCAGACCTATCAGGTGGAAGGCCGTAGTGTGCTGGTGGTACAAATCGAGGAAAGTGACCGGAAGCCGGTATATGCCAAGGACGAAACGGGAAAATACTTGGCCTATCTCCGCATCAAGGATGAGAACATCCTGGCTACTCCCGTCCATCTGCGCGTCTGGCAGCAAAGCGGAAGTCCGAAAGGAGAACTGATAGAATATACCGAACGGGAACAGCTGTTGCTCAATCTGCTGGAAGAGAACGACCGCCTTTCACTGAACCGTTACTGCCGCCTGGCGCATCTTTCCCGACGCGCCGCCGAACATCTGCTGGCAAAGTTTGTTCGTTATGACATAGTGGAACCGGTGTTTGAAGGACACAAATTTCACTTCAAGCTGAAATAGGCAAGGAGATTCCGTCAGGTTTGTCCAGATTTGTCCATGGTACAAATCGCAGCACACGAGCTCATACCACGTTGATTATCACCGACTTGCAAGAAATCTATCTCAGTTAACGACAGAGGTAGCCTTGAATAACGACAGAAGCAGCCTAAAGTAACGACAGAGGGTAGCACTTGTTTTGTGTGAGTTTTTTTTACTACAAATAGATAACTGTACATATACATTATGGGAATAATAAATCTGATAAACGACCTGCTCTGGACCTACATCCTCGTTGCCCTGCTGTTGGGATGCGCCGTATGGTTTACGCTGAGAACCCGCTTTGTACAGTTCCGGATGATAAAGGAAATGGTACGTCTGCTGGGCGACTCGGGCGGGAAAGGCGATGCCAAGGAAAAGCATATCTCATCGTTCCAGGCATTTGCCATCTCCATTGCCAGCCGTGTAGGTACGGGCAATCTTGCAGGGGTTGCCACCGCCATTGCAGTAGGCGGTCCGGGCGCTGTATTCTGGATGTGGGTGATTGCCCTCCTGGGTGCTTCCAGCTCGTTTGTAGAATCTACACTGGCCCAATTGTATAAGATAAAGGGCAAAGACTCCTTTATCGGCGGCCCGGCCTACTATATGCGTAAGGGACTGAAACAGCCGTGGATGGGGGCACTGTTTGCCGTACTTATCACCATTACCTTCGGATTTGCATTCAACTCGGTACAGAGCAATACACTGTGTGCCGCTTTCGAAGGCGCTTTCGGGTTCGACCATGCCGTTGTGGGAGGGATCATCACCGCACTCACGCTGACAATCATCTTTGGAGGCGTACAGCGCATAGCCAAAGTCAGCAGCATCATCGTCCCCATCATGGCGTTGGGATACATTGCACTGGCACTTATCATCGTTCTGTTGAACATCAAAGAGCTGCCGGGAGTCCTGGCACTCATTGTCGGCCACGCCTTCGGATGGGAGCAGGCTTTGGGAGGGGGTGTCGGCATGGCGCTGATGCAGGGCATCAAACGCGGGCTGTTCAGCAACGAGGCCGGTATGGGGTCCGCCCCCAATGTGGCGGCAACCGCACACGTCAGCCACCCCGTGAAGCAAGGCTTGATTCAGACGCTGGGAGTATTTACCGATACGCTGATTATATGTACCTGCACCGCTTTCATCATTCTGTTCAGCGGTGCTCCACTGGATGGTTCCACAAACGGCGTACAGCTTACCCAGCATGCACTGACCAACGAGATAGGACCTTCGGGAGCCATCTTCGTTGCGGTAGCCTTGTTCTTCTTCGCATTCAGCAGCATTCTGGGAAATTATTATTACGGAGAAGCCAATGTGCGCTACCTTACCCACCGTAAATGGGTGCTCAACATCTACCGTATACTGGTGGGCGGCATGGTCATGTTCGGTGCTGTTGCCACCTTCGACCTGGCATGGAGCCTTGCCGACGTCACTATGGGACTCATGGTGCTCTGCAATCTTATCGCCATCAGCCTGCTCGGAAAATACGCTTTCAGGCTGCTTGAAGACTACCGCGCACAGAAAAGCGCCGGTATCAAAGACCCCGTTTTCACCAAGAACCGCCTGAAAGAGGTAGAAAAAGACATAGAGTGCTGGTGATAACCAACTTATTTCGTACTTTTGCAGCCGGAACCGCCGGATGACCTGCGGTCTTGTAATTTGTAATCAGTAATTCGTAATTTGATATGAGTTTATTTGCCAAACTATTCAACAAGAATACCGGAGAAGTATCTTCGAAGAATGTGGAAGACTTCGTGTCACTGACACGCGTCTACTTCCAGTCTGTAATAGCCGCCAACCTGGGCATCACCAATATCCGCTTTGTGCCGGATGTAGCCAACTTCAAGCGTCTGTTCAAAATCCCCACGCAGGGAGGCCGTCTGGGACAAGCGGAAAAGGCCGCTTCGCGCAAGATGCTGATGCAGGACTACGGCATCAGTGAAAACTTCTTCAAGGAAATTGATACTTCCGTCAAGAAGCACTGCCGTACGCAGAACGACGTACAAGGTTATCTCTTTATGTATCAAGGATTCTCCAATGACTTGATGATGCTGATGGGAAACCTGATGCAGTGGAAATTCCGCATGCCTTCCATCTTCAAGGGAGCACTGCGCAGCATGACCGAAAAAACCGTACACGACGTCTGTACAAAAACCGTATGGAAAAAGGACGATGTACACAAGACGGCAGCGGCAGTACGCCAGTACAAAGAGCGTCTGGGATATTCGGAACAATGGATGACCGAGTACGTTTACAACGTAGTGATGCTGGCCAAAAAGGAACCGAAACAGAAAGCCAACGAAGAGAAATAAAAGAAAAAGAATTCTAAAGAACTTTAGAAACAAGAAGGCGGGAAAGAA
>OOCF01001367.1_pt1 | contig 10261 bp, 3 predicted proteins | sample 1671001 | NCBI WGS metagenome assembly OOCF01 (sample SAMN06348112, study PRJEB24527) | human gut metagenome | biome: human gut; feature: ankylosing spondylitis patient; material: feces | host: Homo sapiens | place: China | collected 2015-10
TAAAATATAGCACACTTCTCGACAAATTCTTACAAATAACTACAAATTTTTTCAACGAATATTTTCTATCATTTTTGACGCAAATAAGCGGCATACGTCTCTTCATCAAGACATACACCGCTTTTCATGTTTATACTGTTACACCCTTTGCCAGTACGCTCCCACATTCCCACTTTTATTCAATTACTATGTCAGATACTTATTCTTCCTCAGAACCACTCTTTTTTCTTACATAGAATACAGCTCCAAAAACATTCAGTATAATACAGATACCTATAATAATGATTATCGTATTATTCCATGCATATTTTGAAGTGCTGTCATCTGTCTTAGGTGCAGGAATGGTTTCATCAGATTTGTTGTCTGCCTGACCGTTATCACTCATAATCTTGGCATCAACAACAATCGTGTAATCTGATGCATGGGTAAATACAAGTTCCACATTTCCATCCGGATCAATCTGTCCGGCGCTGATAAATTCCAGTTCTCCGGTCTGTTCATTGTAGTAGAACAGGTTCGCATACAGTCCTGCATTCTTTGATTCCATGTTGACGGTCAGTGTGGCTGTAAATCCAAACTCTCCGTCATAAGCAAGCGTCAGGTTCATGGAAGAACGTTCCCCTGTCACGTTGTTGATCACATCCACAGGAATGGATTTTCCTGCATCGGCTCCGACTGTCACATCAAAATCAATATCTCCGGCTGCATCAGTAATATCCTGTCCATTGATTTTCCAGGAAAGACCATTTCCCATGTCAAGAACAAGTGTTGTATCTTTGCCCTTGATACTGTCAATTACATCTTTCGGTACTACCGTCGTTCCGTTCATTGCAACCGTTACCGTATCGCCTGCCTTAGCTTCTTCAAGCTGTGGCTTGATCACATCCCAGCCTTCCTTGCCGCTGTCATCCTTGATGTATGGCTTAATTGAAGTACCATTGTCCTTACCATTATCCGTATCAGGCTGTGGCTTCTGATTCTGATTACCATTGTGTGTGCCAGACTGCGGTTTCTGGTTTTGGCTGCCATTATCCTTGTTGCTGTCATCGGACTTGATCTTAGCGATCGGCTGTGTGTAACTGTGTCCGCACTTGGAGCAGGTGTAGGTCATGATGCCTTCCTCTGTTGTCGTTGCAGCTTTGGTTACTTTTGATACATAGCTGTGTCCTGTTGCCGGAATATTCTCCGTGTAGCTGTCTCCACAGGAACAGGTATAAGACCTTACCCCTGCCTCTGTACAGGTTGCTTCCTTCGTAATGCTTCCCGTATAGTTGTGAGTGTGCTTTTCCTCCGGCAGCTTCGCAATGCTCTCTGTGTAGCTGCTGTTGCATCTGGTGCAGGTGTAGGTTCTGATGCCTTCCTCGGTTGTCGTTGGCTGCTTTGTTACGGTTACTTTATAATCATGTCCCAATGCTGCCAGCTCTTTTCCGGTACTCATAAGTTTATCGCAGTCCGTACAATAGGTATCTCCTGCGTATCCGGTCTGCGTGCAGGTCGCTTCCCGCTGATTCCGTATTTCAGTGTGCGTGTGATCACATTCTCTTCTTGTAATCGTAATGCTTACACTTTCTGTCTCATAATTTCCCTTGTCAGCTCCTATATAAACCGCAGTCGCCGTCACAGCCACACCATCTGCAAGCACCGTGTCCTTATCTGCCTCCTGCCAGCTCCATCCTTCCTGAAGTGTAATATTGCCAACCTTCTTTGTGCTGTGTGCCGGTGTCATTGCAGCTTCCGGCATGTTTGGAGCTTTCGCTGCCTTATTGACCGTAACTGTTATTGTTCTAGTTACTGTATTGTAGTTGTTTGTGTCATCAGGTGTAAATACTGCCTGATAGCCTTTGTTGTTTACAGTCGGAATGATGTTCGTTCCTGTAAAGCTCCATGTTCCGGCAAGTGAATTGCCATCTGCCCCTGTCACACTTCCGCCTGTTATATCTGAACCGGTAAGCGCAGCATCCGGATTGTATCCACGCTCTGCAACGGTTGGTACTGTTACAACTATCGGAGTTGCCTTGGCTACTGTGATGGCTGCTGTTCCGGTAAGTTCCGCGTAATACGTACTGTCTGCCGGCTTGAATACCCAGCCCGCCTGTGTGGTTCCGGCTGCCGGTATCTCGTCCGGATTGCTCCATGAAAGAATACCTTCTATCACATCATCTGTACCGGCTTCCACAAAAACGGTATTTCCAAGTGTCAGCTTTGAAACCTTTTCCCCATAGGTCAGCGCATTGCTTCCATCTACAGATACGGTGTTTCCGCTCTTAATCTCTACCGTCTTCTTATCTGTAATACTAATCGTCAGCGTGTATCCAGCATTCGCATAGTTCTCCATCGAAGCTGTTACCGTGATAATTGCTGTCTTTCCAACCTTGGACGCATCTACCTGATTTACTTTATAGGTCAGATTTCCGGCTGTATCGACTGTTACCTCACTTAAAAGCTTCTCTGTATCTGTCTTTGCAACCGCATATGCTGTAGTTCCCCTATCCGTCGGAAGCTTTCCTGCAATATTCACACCGATTGCCTTACCGTCTGAACCGGAAGCATACGCATAGGTCTTATTTTCCGTGATGCTGGAAACGGTGAGTGGGCGTTTGGTAATATTTACCCAGGCGGAGCCGGAAGCATCCGCATAGCCGAACTGGGAGACCTTATAAAATACGATCTTTGGACCATTCGTGAAGTTGGTGTAGGTCAGGCTGTCCTGTGTGCAGCTATCTGCGCTTTCGCCGTATTTTACGGTTGCGCCACTGGGCACGCCGGTGAGGGTGATTCCGTGCGCCTTACCGTCATACACACCATCATAAGCCTCAGGCGAAATGCCGCTGAAGTTCTTCTGCGTGAGTTTGACCTTGATCTGCGCCGTCACAGGCATGCCGGGCTGCTCCACCTCGTTAGCAATCGAAGTAAGATCTAATGTTCCGGTGAGCGTCTGCTCCTCCAGCGTATTCGGATTATAACCGCTCCATGTGACGGGGATCTTATCAAATGTTTTGCCGTCCTCCGTGGTGATCGTCACGGTTTCGGGTAGTCCCAGCTCTTCCAGCGCCGTTCCGTAGGGCTTGTCCGTAATGCCAGTCAGCGTATGGCAGCTCTTTACCGTACGCTTGACAACCGTTACGTTATAGTCCTGAGTCAGCTCCTTGTAATTATTGGTATCTGTGGGAGTAAACACAATCGTGGTGGTCTTGCTGCCTGCGCTGTCCCAAGATTTCGCAGCACCTGCCTTGAAAGCGAAGGTGCCTTCGCCGCTGCCGCCGGTGAGGGTCGCTTCACTGTTGACATAAACCGATGCAGAAAGCGTCGGCCATTCGGTCACCACCGGATTAGCCTTCTGAATGGTATACTCCACGCTGGCAGTGGCAGCCTTGTTACCCTCGCCCACCGTGATGCTGGCGGTGTACTCGCCCGCGTCGGTGGGGAGCGCGCCGTTTTCCAACATCTGTTGACCATACGTGCCCGTCTTTATGTAGCTGATGGTGATCCCACTCGCCGCCGGACCCTGCCAATCGCTGCTTGCAGTCACCGTGGCGGGTTTGCCTTCCCCGCTGTAGGTCAGCTCGGCGGGGGCCGCAATGGTCACGCTGCCGCCGTTTCCGTCGGTCAGATAGCAGCCCTCTGCCGTACACTTCGCGGTGATGGTCGCGCCGCTTGCCGTGTACGTCCAGCTATGCTGATGCTGGGTCACGGTGAACGGCTCGCTGTAGCAATTGTAGCCGTTGCTGCACTGGACGTAAATGTGGTACTGATAGCTCTTGTCTACGGGCAGCCCGGAGATTGTGAGCGTCTTGCTCTTCTCGCCGGTATGCGTTGCAGTATTAACTTTTTTGAAACTCGTGGTCCAGTCGTTTTCTGATTCGTTAAACAGCTCCCACCAGTAGTAGTAGGTGACGTTCTCCGTTTCGGGCTCGGACGCGATTACCGCAGTCAGCGTGATATTGCCGTCCGTCGCAAACGCCGAGCTTCCGGTGTAGTTCGTATCGCTATTCGGATAGATCTTTTCGACCGCGAAGGGGGCTTTTTCAACGGTGACTTTTGACGGGATTGAATTGGCGTTGGGGAGCCATTCATTATCCGTTGTTTTTTTGTAAGCGTACCCCTTCGCCAGCAGCGCGTAGGGCTTGACATAGCCGGCATCGCTCGTGATCGCGCCGTAGCTGCCGCCGCTGAGGCTGGCGCTGCTGCCGTCGTCCTTTACAGCCACACGGCTGAAGGTGCCGTTGCTCAGCGAAAGCTTTCCGCCGTTCTTCGCCGTGACAATGGCGAGCTTCGTATCCTTGTCCTTGACGGTCAATTCCGCGTCTTTGCCGTCCACCGTCACATAGAAGCCTCCGTTGCTGCCCGTGACCGTCAGAGAAATGCCCTTGGCGATGAGGTCCACACCATCGACCGTTTTCCCGCCGGTCGCCAGCGTCACCGGCCCGCGGGTCAGCTCATAGGTGGTCCGCTTCCCGTTGACAGTGTCATCCACATTCTGATACAGCGTGATGGTCTTTGCACCGTCCGCCGCGTTCGCCGCCTCAATGGCAGTGGCAAAGGCCGTGTACCAGCTCGTCTTGTCGCCGATGGTCAGCGACGCCGCCATCTGCTTCTTACAGACACTGCAAATGCCCTTGCCGTCCGTGCCGCCGTTGTGCGTATGCGACACGACCTTGACATTTTCCAGCGTATTCACTCTATCATTGGTCACAGCCTGATTATCACTTGCTCCGTAATACGCCGCGCCCTCCGCCAGCAGGTCGGCGAGTTTGCGGTCGCCGTTGGTTTTGATCATCGTAAATGTGCCGCCGGAGAGCTTGACTTTGGTGGTGTAAAAATCCGCGAAGGTAAACGTGCCGCCGGTGATCGTCCCCGTGACATTGTAGTCAAACGTAACGCCGCCATATTTCTTTTCATTATTAAAGCTGCCGCCGCTGATGTTCGCGATGCTGCTGCCGTTGAATTTGACATTACCAGTGAAGGTACCGCCCTTGGCGTTCAGCGTACCGTTCACCTCGACGGAGGCGTCGGTAAATGTGACGCCCTCCTTCACCGTCGCCGTGCCGTCGATGGTCGCACCTTTATAGCTGCCGCTGGCAAAGGTCACGTCCGCGTTTTTAGCGACCGTCACATTCTTGGCGGTGTGCGTTCCGCCCTTCAGCGTCAGCGTGCCGGTCAGCGGCATGGAGGTGCCGAAAGCATACATATCCCGCAGCAGGGTCAGCGTCGGCTCGGTGCAGCCCTCATTGCTCCAGCCGTTCAAGGTCTGGATGGCCTCTACATAGCCGTGTTCCAGCGCACTGTCTTCCGTGAAGTAGGCAGTCTTGGTCGTGCCGTCGGTGCTCTGGGCGGTAATTTTCGTATACAGGTCCTTGTGGCACACAGAGCACACGGGGTTGCTGTCATCGGCGCACTGATGGACGCACTCCGGGAACTGCACCTTGTACGTTGTATAGCCGGTCAAGTCCACAATTTTAGCGCTCTTATCAACGATGCTCCATGTACCGTCCTTTTCGCCGTACAGCTCGCACTTTGCATGGTTGGTTTTCAGCAGGTCTTGAACGGTGAGGCTCTTGCTCTTCGTGCTGTCCGTGATCTTGCCGATGGTGCAGGCGTTTGTATTGCCATTCCACAGCTTCAGATTGTAGCCCGTACTTGTGGAGCCAGCCGCAGCATTGCTTAATACCAACTCGCCGATTTCGCCGCCAAAGCGCTCCAATGCGCCGCCGGCCTGCAGCTCCACGCGCGAAATCTTGCCGGTGTAGGAGTCGCCGACTGCAAGCGTTCCGTTGGAGGAAACGTAAAACGTGACATCGAGCGCCTGCGTTCCGCCGCCTGTTCCGGAATCCTTGACCGTCAGAGTCCTGGGTTTGTTCCCACCTCCGACGCTAATGTAATAACGCTCGCTGCTGACAGTTTTGCCATTCAGATCCAGCGTCGCTGAGTAGGTGTAAGAAGAAGAGCAATTTCCTGCGAGTGTCACATCCCGCAGCAGCGTCACGGTGTTGCCTCTGGCTGCATCAAACGCCTTCGTCAGCGTCTGATAATAGGCGCTATCGCCCACGCGCGCGTCGAATTGCGTATGGCACTTCTTGCAGGTGTAGCCGGTATCGTCCATCTCGTGCGTGCAGGGCACAAGATAGACCTTGCCGTCATCGCCCAGGCTGGTCACGCAGTCGGCGGCGTCCGCCTTGAAGTTCTCGGCGCTGAGCGTCACGCCGCTTGCCGGTTCGGCGATGGCCCCAAGATTTATGCCTTCACGCACGCCCACACGGATGACCGAATCCTCTCTCAATGCGCCTGATACAAGAATGGGCAGCTTCCAAGCTTCATTGGCGTAATAACCGGCCTTCACCGAGCCGGAAATAGTGAGCTCAGGAGTGTAGCTTTCCCTTCCGTCGTAGTAAACGTCATATTGAGAGTTGTCGGTAACGGTAGCATCGGTGAGGGTAATAGCGCCCTTTCCATAGATGCCGCCGCCCTCAAAGGTACTGTTGTTTCCGGTGATCGTCACATTCTCGACGGTTACCCCTCTCTCCGAATAAATGCCGCCCCCGTGGCCATAACTTGTATTCCCCGTGGCGGACGCCTTGTTGCCGGTGATCGTGGCGTTGGAGATCGAAACTGTGCCGGCGTTAAAGTGGATATAGATCCCGCCGCCGTTGCCGGCGGTCGCCTTGTTGCCGGTGATGGCTCCGCCGTCCATGGTGAAGCTGCACTTCTCACCCACATATACGCCGCCGCCACCGCCGTCAGACGCACCCGCAGTGTTATCGGAAATGGTTCCGCCATGCATGGTGAATCTTGGCGGGTCGGTCTGATTCGTCGTGCCGACAAGGAACACACCGCCGCCGCTGCCTGCTTTATTACCGGTAATCTCTCCACCATACATGGTAAAGGACGAGCCGGTCTGATAGGCGCTGCCCTTTATACCGACCTGCACGCCGCCGGTGATCGTGCCGCTGTACAGTTCAAATTTGCCGCCGTTGACGGTCACTTCGCCTTGAACCCTGCCGCTGCCGATGCAGTCGGTCAGCGTCAGCGTCGCGCCGCTGCCGATGGTGATTTTGCCGTTGATCGTCTGCCCGTTCAGGCAGAGGTTGACCTCGCCTTCTGGCACAGCCCAGCTCCCCGACACAGACCGCGTCAGATAATAGCTGCCCGCAGAATTAGGCAGGGAATCGGCTGCCGTCCATGCTGTGCTGTTGTTATGGGTATGACCGTTGTACCGCTGTCCTTGCCGCAGACACAGTGGGTATGCTCGCCGGACTGTGCGTCCGCCAACAGCGCGGTCTGGCTGTTGAACCAGCCGAGCAGCGCATCGATCATCGTCTGCACAGCGGATACCGCCGCGTCCGCATTGTTCCCGGCGTTTTCATCCTCGCCGCTCTCCGGCGCATCTGCTTTACTGTCCTCAGCGCCACCGGCGTCAGGGGTACCGGTATTTTGCGGGTCACCCTCTGAACCGTTCTCTTCCTCATTCGTTCCAGCCTGTTCGGATACGGCGGGCGAAATTTCCTCCTGCCGCTCCTGCTGCACGATGGCGCCGCTCTCCGGCGTATCCTCCGCCGCTCGCACGGGTGCGGGCAGGAGCGTCAGACACAGCGCCAGCGCCATGAACATACTCAATACTCGTTTTTTCATAAGATTCTCCTTTAGGATATATGTATAAGGTTTATATTCAGCCCGTTCAAGCACAGGCTCAGCTTTTATAGATCATCCGGAATGAGCCACAGCTTTTTTGCGGCTGTCCTGGCTTCCGCCCGGCGCTTCACGTCCAGCTTGTCGAGAATGTGGCTGACGTGGGTCTTCACCGTGGGCAGCTTCACGTCCATGATCTGCGCAATCTCGGCGTTGGACTTGTCCGCGCAGATGAGATGCAGAATTTGTAGCTCCGTGGGCGTCAGCTCCTCGCCGGGGGCAAGGCGGGGTTCGAGGAAATGCGGGTAGAACGCCGCCTGCGTCCGCACCGCCGCCATCAGCCGCTTGCGCCATGCTTTGTTGCCGTCCCAGTCCAGTGCCTCCAGCAGCGGCAGCACCGCCGTGCCATATACGCTGACGGTGCGGATGAATCGGTACTCTGCCGCCGCGCCCAGCGCCGCCGTCAATCGCTCGCGCCACCGCTCATCCTTCTTGCGGCGCAGGGCGATGGCAGTCAGGACATTCAGGTGAATGCCGTCGATGATGCGGGCGCAGTTTTGAATGTACGGCTCCATGGGTGAGAGCGTCAGCAAAGCGGCGTCCGGGCGGTTCTGCATAATTTCCACCATTGCCTGCGTGAGATACTGGTAGCGCCGCATGACATTCAGGTGCGTTGGTTCGCAAGGGGCTTTTTCCCGGTACCACGCATCCGCCGCATCAAGGTCGCCGGTGTGCATGTCAATACGGCAGAGCATGGCGTCCATATTGGGCAGAAAGCGAGTCAAACCGCGCTCGACAAAGCATTCATGGAGCACCTCGATGGTGCGCCGCGCGTCGGTGGGCTGCCCGTTTGCCAGCTGGCTGCGGGCCAGCAATCCGCTGACGGCGAACTCCATGTCCGACGTGCCGTGGTTGCGGACCTCGTTCATCTGCGGGAGAAGGGACAGCATCCGGCCGGCGACGTCCTCGCCCTTTTCAAACTTGCTCTCGGCAATGGCGCAGTCGGCAAGACACACACTGTCCCGCCCCAGTACTGCCTCCACGGGGAGACGGAGGGTTTTGTAGAGCAGGTCGTCCTTTTTGCTCCATTCGGAAAAGTCCTTGCCACCGTTCATGATGCTCGGCAGCGCGCTCGTGACGGAGAAGGACGGCAGCGCCACCTCTTTGTTCGTCAGAAGCCGGAACACGGCGGGGATGGTTTCCGTCAGACCCTTCACGCCCCGCTGGGGCAGGGAGATGTCCAGCCATGCAAGGCGGCCGCGCGCCTGCTTTCCGGCGGCGTCCTGCCTGCCGCAGTGTTCGACAAACTTTTGCAGTTCGCCATACCAGCGCTCCGAGCCTTCGTAATCCATGACCAGCGCGCAGAGCATGCTCATGCCCTGCATCAGAGAGGGGGATGCGAGAATTTCCGCCTCCGGCAGGCTGCGGTAGTATTTTTCCATCTCGGCATAGTGCCCCATGCCGGGGTGAAGTTCTGCATTACGCACTAGCAGCTCGGAAACCTTGGAATGGTCACCGCCGCTGGTGTAGCATTCTAGGGCGTGGGCGTAGTCTTCCTTCAGCTCATAGTACAGCCCGCCCCGGCCGATGAGCGCTTTGCGCTTTTCCTCGGTATACTCCCGTTCCATCTCCCAAAGGAGAAAAGCCCGGAAACCCGACCAGAAGTGGAAGCGCTGGCAGTCGTCGTAGCGCAGCATAGTGGTGTATCGAAGAAGCCAGTCCAGCCGTTCGCCGGCACGGGGATCACCGCTGACCATCCGCGCCATTTCCAGGTCAAAACTTTCAAAGGGGGCTAGCTCCAACAAGAAGCGCCGCACCGGCAGGTCAAAGCGCCGGTAGATGGCGGTCTCAAAGTAGAGGAACACCTCGTAGAACACCCGCGCCACCAGCTCCGGCGTCCACGGCTTGTCCGGGGACATGCACCGCGCCGTGATGGCCACACCCAACGGATAGCCCACGGATTCTTTCAAAATTCCATCAATCTCGCTATCTGTTACGTTTACTCCCGAAAGCTGAAACAGCCGCCGCACATCGCCCTCATCAAAAAGCAGGTCGTCGGCCTCCAGCACTGTCATCAGCCCCGTATACTGAAACGCCGTCAGGCAGCCGGGCGGCACACCGCGCGAGAGCAGCACAAAACGGCGCTCCGGACTTGAGCGAATCAGTTCGCAAAGAGCCTGCTGCCCGGCTTCCTCCTGCATGAACTGAAGATCGTCAATCAGCAGAATGTCCCAATCCTGCGCTGACGGTGGGATTGCGCAGTCTGGGTCTGCTGCACTTTGCCGCAGCACGTTCCGACCGCGCAGCAGTGCGTCCGCCAGTACTGTCTTTCCAAAGCCGCAGGGTGCGCTGAAAAAAAGGACTCTGCCATGCGCCATGAAGCTGTCAAACCGTTTCTGAACGGAGGTCTTTATGATAATATTTTTGGTCATTTCTTTCCTCCCTTTGATACAGAGCGAGATTGCCATAAGTCTTTCGTAATCTGTCTCGAATTATATTATACGAGTCTGTTTCGAAATGTAAATCATCCCAAAGGATGAGACACGCTGCATAGCAAACTGCTATGCAGATCATTTTTGTTTGATTTTGATAGCATAGATGCAAATAAGCAGCCACACACCGTAGTGCATGACTGCTA
>OOCF01001381.1_pt1 | contig 10195 bp, 9 predicted proteins | sample 1671001 | NCBI WGS metagenome assembly OOCF01 (sample SAMN06348112, study PRJEB24527) | human gut metagenome | biome: human gut; feature: ankylosing spondylitis patient; material: feces | host: Homo sapiens | place: China | collected 2015-10
TTTATATAAAAACAAGATAAAAAAGCTTTTCTTTAAAGGAATTTTACTTTCACTTAAAGAAAAGCTTTTATTTTATAAATTAAATACTTCTATAGCATTTTTTGTTGTTTGATTTGCTACTTCTTCTAAAGAAATATTTCTAATCTCTGCTACTTTTTCTGCTATATATTTTACATATGCTGGTTCATTGCGTCTACCACGTTTAGGAACAGGTGCCAAATATGGGCAATCTGTTTCTAAAAGCAATCTTTCCAAAGGAATTTTGGCCACTATTTCTGGCAATTTTGCTGAATTTTTAAAAGTAAGCGGTCCATCAACACCTAAGAACCAACCCATTTTTAATAATTCTTTTGCCATTTCATAGCTACCAGAAAAACAATGTATTGATCCTGTCAGTCCTTTTCCTTCCTTTTTCAAGATTGCCATAGTATCACCATGGGCATCACGGTCATGTATGCTAACTGGCATATGCATTTGTCTTGCTACATCTAATTGACGAATAAATACTTCACGCTGAACTTCACGAGGAGCATTTTCATAATAATAATCTAAGCCTATTTCACCTAAAACTTTTACCTTTGGTAAAGTCATAAGTTCTGCTAAAGTATCATAATCTTTATTGCTTTGTATGCTCAAAGCTTCTTGTGGATGTACTCCAGCACCTGCAAAAACACCATCAAAATTATCTGCAATTTTAATAGCATTAAATGAGGACTCCATCGTATCACCCATAGTGATAATTCTTGTTGTACCTTCAGCTTTTGCTCTCGCTATTACTTCTTGTCTATCTTCTTCGTATTTTAAATCATCAAGATGTGCATGTGTATCTACTAACATTATTTCACCTTACTACCTACAGGCATTGTAGTTTCTACTATTTGAAGTTCATCGCCTTTAGAAGCAGCTAAAAGCATACCATGGCTCATTACACCACGAAGTTTTGCAGGTTTTAAATTAGCAACTAAGACTACATGTTTGCCAATTAAATCTTCTGGTTTATAGAATTTAGCAATACCAGATACTACTGTTCTTTCTTCATCGCCTAAAGAAACTTGTATTTTCATGAGTTTATCTGTTTTTGGTACAGGTTCAGCAGCTACGATTTCTACTACACGTAAATCAATTTTACTAAAATCTTCTATACCAATCATACCATCTTCATTTTCTTTAGCTTTTTCTGGAGCTTTTGGTTCTTCTTTTTTAGCTTTTTTATTTTCTTTTACTTCTTTTTTAGTTTCTGGTTTTTCTTCTTCGATTTCAATACGAGGGAAGAGCTGTTCTGGTTTATTGATTTGAATACCTACAGGAGTTTTGCCCCAACCTTCGATATCGCTGATGCGAATTTCATCAAAGTTTTGTGGTAAATTCAATTGAGCCCAAATACGACGAGCTGTAGTAGGAATAAATGGCTCAATCATTACACTGATTGCACGTAAGCTTTCTACTAAATCATAAAGTACACGATTTAGTTCAGCTTTTCTAGCTTCATCTTTACCTAAAACCCATGGAGTAGTTTCATCAATATATTTATTTGTACGGCTGATAAATGACCATACAAGTTTGATGCTATCGCTGAGTTTCATATTATCCATGTAGTTTTTATATTCAGCAATAGTTTTTGTAGCATCATTGATTAATGCTTGGTCTACTTCACGAATATCGCCAGGCTGTTCGATAATGCCTTTATTATATTTATTAATCATACTGAGTGTACGATGTAATAAGTTTCCAAGGTCATTTGCAAGGTCAGAGTTAATACGAGAAATCAAAGCATCACGAGAGAAGTTACCGTCTTGACCTAAATTGATTTCACGAAGTAAGAAATAACGGATAGCATCTGCGCCAAATTCGTCAATTAAGCCGATTGGATCGATTACATTTCCTTTAGATTTACTCATTTTATCGCCATCAACTACAAGCCAACCATGACCATATACTTTTTTAGGAAGTGGTAAATCAAGTGCCATCAAGATTATTGGCCAAATAATTGTATGGAAGCGAACAATTTCTTTACCTACGAGGTGAAGGTCTGCTGGCCAGAATTTGTTGAATTTTTCTGGGTCATCTAAATATCCAATTGGTGTTAAATAGTTTGTAAGTGCATCAAACCATACATAAATTACATGTTTTTCATCAATTGGCACAGGAATACCCCAGTCAAAAGATGTACGAGAAATACATAAATCTTCTAAGCCTTGTTTAATGAAATTAATCATTTCATTTCTGCGAGATACTGGCTGAATGAAATCTGGATTTGCTTCAATGTATTCAAGTAAGCGATCAGCATATTTAGAAATCTTGAAGAAATATGCTTCTTCTGCTACTTCTTTTACTTCACGACCGCAATCTGGGCATTTACCATCAACTAATTGACGTTCGAGCCAGAAGCTTTCGCAAGGTGTGCAATATAAGCCTTTATATGCACCTTTATAAATATCGCCTTTTTCATAAATGCGTTTGAAAACTTCTTGTACTACTTTTTCATGGCGTTTTTGTGTAGTACGAATGAAATCGTCATTGGAGATATTTAATCTTTTCCATAAATTTTGGAAGCCTGCAACTATTTTATCTACATATTCAATAGGTGTAACACCTTGTTCTTCGGCTTTCTGTTCAATTTTTTGACCATGTTCATCAGAACCAGTTAAGAAAAATACATCAAAATCGGATAAACGTTTATAACGAGCAATACTATCTGCAATTGTTGTACAATAAGCATGACCGATATGAAGTTTTGCACTAGGATAATAAATTGGCGTAGTTATATAAAAAGATTGTTTAGCCAACAATAATTCCTCCTTTAAAAATTTGTATCTAATTTATTATACAACAAATACAAAAAAATCCATAATAAAAATATTAACCTACTAATAATCTATGGTATAATTAAAGAAAAAGTATAAAGGTGGCGATACTATGAATACTATGAAATCGAAGCATTTATTAATTTTACTATTATCTTTATTTGTATTTTGTTTTAGTAGCACAGTTTTTGCTAATAAAGCACAAGATGAAGCCATTGATTACCTCAAACAAGCTGTAGAAAATACTGCTAATGCTAAAAATTTGACTTATAAAATCAATTTATCTATGACAAGTCCACTTGCTGATGGTGATATCATTGTCGATGGTAAATACTCTGAATTAATGAATACATCTGGTAATATGAATATTTCTTTTAATAGCTGGATAGATACTATTAAATTTGAAGCTACAACTCAATTTTATACTGAGATTGCTGATAATAATTTAAATCAATATTTAAAGATGAAAACAACTCCTCTCATCAATGATATAAATCCTGACCAATGGTATATATCTAGTACAACACTTGCTGATAATGCCAATGAATTATTCTCCCAAAAAAAACAATTTAATTTAGATAAATTCACTCAAAATATCACTAATATATTTATGTATGATGTGAATAAAAATACTGCTAAAATCTATGTAACTTATACTAGACCAATTTTAGATGAAGGCATGAAGGCAGAATTAAAAACGCTTTATGCTAAAGATGATAAACAAAAGCAAAATTTAGAAAAACTAGATAATCTACTAGCCAAAAATCCTCAATTAGTAGAAAGTCTTGCTAAACCTAGAAAGATTTCTTATGAATTGACTATTGATAAAAAATCTCAATCCATAACTAATTTAAAAACAGATTTCTCCAATAATATTCAAGAATTTGGTAATGAAGTTTTAGATAGTATTCCTGATGAAGAATTTTCTGATGTGAATGGTTATGTATTGCGTAATACATTTAAAAATTATCTAAATCTCAGCAAATTCAATTTAAATATTAGAATTTCTCATCTAAACACCACTACAGTTGATGAAATTCCTCAAGAAGTAAAATCTTCTGCGCTTCCACTTCCTGAAACAGATTTACCTCAACCAACACAAACAACTCTATTATCTAAGCTTTAATAAAAAAACTCTGTTATATCCAAAATATCAATTTAGATATAGCAGAGTTTTTATTTTATATCAAATACATAAAATATCAATCATCTTTTAATAATGCTTGATAAATATCTCGTCTACTCATATTTAAAGCTTTTGCAGCCATACGCATGGCTTCTTTTTTATTTATGCCCTTTTCCATTAAGTCCTGCACATATTTCACAGGAGAGATATCTTCTTTTGTATCTTCTTGTTCATTTAACATTTCTTCAGTAATTCCAGATACAATAACTACAAATTCACCACGAGGTTCATTTTCATGGAAGAAATTTACTAATTCTTCTAAAGTGCCACGATTAAATTCTTCAAATTTTTTCGTAAGCTCTCTACAAGTTGAAGCCTGTCTATCTTTGCCTAAAACATTCATTAATTCTTTCAACATATCTTTTAGATGATATGGTGTTTCATAAAAAATCAATGTTTCTTCTCTAAGTTTTATAGACTCTAATAATTCTTTGCGCTTTTTACTTGTCTTGGGCAAAAATCCTATAAAAGTGAATTTTCTTGTATCTATACCAGAACAAATAAGTGCCGATAAGGCTGCATTTGCTCCTGGAATAGGCGTTACTTTTATACCTTCTTGTATCGCAAGTTGTGCTAAATGCGTACCAGGGTCAGCAATTCCTGGAAGACCTGCATCACTTACTACAGCAATATCTAAACCTTCTTGAAGTTTTGTTATAAGCTGTGGCCCTTTTTCAAATTTATTATGTTCATGATAGCTTGTAAGCGCCGTATGAATATCATAATGTGATAATAATTTTCGTGTATTTCTTGTATCTTCAGCTGCTATTAAATCTACTTCATTTAAAATTCTAACTCCACGATAAGTCATATCTTCTAAATTTCCAATAGGAGTAGCTACTAAATATAAACAGCCATTTTTGTTTTCTACCATATATATTCACCTCGCCTCTTACAATCTATCTGGATAATAATATTCCATTAATTTTCTTGTATAATCACCATTATCTTCATGGACAATAAGCGCTGGCTCTACACTCAATCCACCTGGAGCGCCTTCTTTGACACCTTCAATCAAGACTATATTCGGTGCTTTATCTCGTTTTGGTTGCACTAATTGCAGTCTTTTCGCTTCAATATTATATTTGTGAAAAGCCACCATGATTTCACCTAGTCGCTCTGGCAAATGTACCATGGCAAAACGACCTTTTCGCTTCAATACAAAACTACCTGCACGCACTACATCATCAAGTGTAGCTGTTATTTCATGTCTAGCTCTTGCTACTCCATCTAAAATATTTAAATGACCTTGATTTATTTGACGATAAGGTGGATTAGATACGACAAAATCCATAGATTGAGGTTTATAATATTCTTTTATCTTGCATAAATCGCCTTCTTGAACACAAATCTTATCTTGAAGCTTATTCATGACCATATTGCGTTTGGCAATTTCACAAGTTACAGGATTTATCTCCAAAGCGTCTATTTTCATCGCTCTATTGGATAATAATAAGGGAATAACACCTGTTCCTGTGCCTAAATCTAAGCCTTTAGCATTTTTACGTACAGTTACAAAATGTGCTAATAATACAGCATCAATGGAAAAACAAAACTCTTTATTGTTTTGAATTATTTTCAATCCGCCAGCTAATAAATCATCTATACGTTCATTTTCTTTTAAATTTAAATTCCAATCAGATATCATCGTCATCTTTTTCTACAACATCTTCCCATGAAGCCACAATAGTTTTTTTAGAGTCTAATAATACAGTTACAGTGCGTTTTTGCATATTGATAGAAATAGCTTTTCCTTCGCCTTCCATAGATACTACACGACTACCTTGTTTTGGCGGAGCAATAATACTATTTTGTTTGCAACAACCTTGGTATAAATCATTTTCATATTTTAAGCAACACATCAAACGACCGCAAATACCAGATATTTTTGTTGGATTTAAAGATAAACTCTGGTCTTTTGCCATGCGAATGGATACTGGCTCAAAATCACCTAAGAAAGTGGCACAGCAAAGTGGTCTACCACAGCAACCTATTCCACCTAATAATTTCGCTTCATCACGTACGCCAATTTGACGAAGCTCAATGCGAGTATGGAATACTGCTGCCAAGTCTTTTACTAATTCTCTAAAGTCAATTCTACCTTCAGCAGTGAAGTAAAAAATTATCTTATTCACATCAAGAGTATATTCTACGCTGATGAGTTTCATTGGCAATTCACGCAAGCGAATTTTCTCTTCACAAATAGCATAAGCTTCTTTTTCCTTTTCGCTGTTTTCTGCCAATTTATCAATATCTTCTTGTGTTGCTTTTCTTTGTACATCTTTTAATGGTTGTACAACTTCTGAATCTGGTACATCACGAGGCCCTATAACAACTGTTCCAAATTCAACACCACGAGCAGTTTTTACTACTACGCCATCACCTTGGGCTAATTCCAATCCACCTAACCCAAAATAATATATTTTACAAGCTTTTTTAAATCTTACACCTACAACGGTCTGCACAAAGTGCCCTCCTGTCTATTTCTCGTTTATTTATTTTGCCAATCTAAAATAAATTTCTGCAAGATGAGTTTTATATCTGCATTAGAATTTAACCGTTTTAAAATCTCTTCTACTAAGGTCAATTTAGTTAATAGATTAACTTCATCATACTTGTTTTGTATATTCAATAAATCATCTTTTATATCCTGATTATAAATAATATCACTATCTTTATTAACCTTCATCAGTAATAAGTCTCTCAATAGCATTTGTAAATGACTCATTATATCATTTATCTTATTTCGCTCAAAACTTGATAATTCATCAATAAATGACCATATATCTTTTATGGAAAAATTGTCTTGAAGACAAGATAATGCCTTTTGTCTTAAGGCTAGAGCATCATCATCAATAAATTGCATAGCTTTTAATATACTGCCACCAGACAATCTAGCAATGATTTTAGCTTTATCTTCTTCAATCTGTATTTTTTGTTGTAAAACCTTCGCCACATCTAGATAAGAAAGAGGCGCAAAATATATCTTCATACAACGCGATAATATAGTAGGCAGTATCATATCTTTATTAGAAGTGATTAAAATAAAAAACACTTCGCCTATTGGCTCTTCTAGAGTCTTAAGCAAACTGTTTCCTGCTGTATCATTTAAATATTGAGCATCATTTATAATCACCACTTGTTTATCTGACAGATATGGCGATAAAGCTATTTTTGCTTGTATTTGACGAATTTGCTCAATCTTAATCAATTTTCTTGTTTTACCTTCTGGCTCCAAATAATAAAAATCAGGGTGATTTTGTTCATCAAACATCTTGCAAGAATTACAATAACCACAAGCCATATTGCCTTGTTGCGAATTACAGCAAAGTAGCGATTTAGCTAACATCTTAGCCGTCAATAATTTACCAATACCATCAATTCCTGAAAATAATAAGGCATGAGGCAATTTATTTTCTTGCAATAATAATTGTAAATCCGCTTTTATTTGCTCATGCCCATAAATATTTTGCCAACTAATCATCTTAATTTATGTAGATAAACTTATCTAAAAGTTCATCTATTTGCTTATGATATTGTGTCAAAGATACTGTATCTTCATTTTCAATACATTGATTGATATTTAATAATAAATCATCTACTTTATTTGCATAATCGTATAAATTATATTGTGGTAATTCTTCTTTAGCAGAACTCATAACTACAATATAAAATTGTTTTACAGCCATAGTTACAAAATCTTTAATGAGTGTTTGATATACTTGCATCTGTTCATTATTAGGATTTTGCAATAATAATTTATATTCATCATCTACTTTTACGCGTTGCATCTGTATCATGGAATAGAAATCATCTTTCAATATGCTATTCTTTTCTTGACTCATACTGAACATCCTTTACTCTTACATATATTTAGATAGCAAAATTTTCATTAATAAAAAAGTCTTAGCCATAATTTATTTTTTATGACTAAAACTTAGTATATCATAAAGCTATTTAATTATAAAGTTTATAGACTTTTATCTACTATTTTTATTTAATCAGACCTTGGATTTTTTGCCAAACATCTTCATGAATTTCTTCTATAGTTCTTAACTGATTATCCTTTGCACATTCTACGATATCCCAATCATAGCGATTTGCCATTTCTTGATAAACTTCATGGCATTTTTCTAAATAATTTTTATCCTGTTCATGAATATCTTTTTTGCGATTATCTTTTTTAGCTCTATTATCAATCAATTTATTGCTGATATCTGGTGGCATATTCAAGAAAATAACTTTATCAGGCACAGGAAGCCCCATTTTCGTAAATTCTGTATCCCAAAGCCATGATAAAAATTCATCACGCATTTTGCTATCTTCTATTTTTACAGCTTGATGAACCATATTAGAAGTAGTATATCTATCCGCTAAAATAATAGTGCCTTCTTCATAATCTTTTTTCCATTTCATGCGATATGAAGCATATCTATCCACAGCAAATAATACCGAAGCAGCATAGGCATTTACATCATCTACATGACCGCCAAACTCACCTTGCAAATACATTTTTACTGGTGTACATGCTGGACTTTCATAATCTGGATACTCTACTTTTTTTACCTTGTAACCTGCTTGATTTAATCTATCATATAAAAGCTTAGTCTGTGTAGCTTTACCACAACCATCACCAGCTTCAATGATTATAAGCTTTCCTTTCACCATTATTCCTCCACTATATTAATATTTTCTAAATTCATATCTTCTGGGCCTATTATATTGCCCCCATTTTGTTTTTGCAACAACACATAGTCAATAATTTCTTGACTTATTTCTTCCCCCGGATAAATCACAGGTATTCCCGGTGGATAAAATGTAATCAATTCCCCTGCTATTTTGCCTACACTTTGCTCAAATTTTACTTTTTTCGTCTTAGCAAACATCGCTTGTCTTGGTGATAAAACATAACGAGGAATGCTTGGCAAATTAATCTGTACTAAAGGATTTGTCTCTTTATCCTGAAAAGATTTTGCTAATTCTTGCAAAGCATTTAATAAATACGCACATTCTTTCTCACTATCAGCGTAAGAAATAATGAATAATAAATTATACATATCGGATAATTCACATTGAATTTTATATTTATGTCGCAAAATCTGTTCTGCCTGAGCTCCACTTATCCCCAATTTACACACACAAACAGTTATTTTTGTTACATCTAAATCATATTTGCCTTCACTATTCATATATTCACGACCAAAACAGCTTAAATTTGGAATTTTATTGATTTGCTCACGTAAATCTTCCGCTAATTGCACAGCCCTACCGACTAAATCTTTACCTTCCATTGCCATTTGTCTGCGTGCTATATCAAGTGAAGCTAATAATAAATAATTAGGGCTTGTCGATTGCACTAAACTGCACATTTTATTAAAACGCTCTATATCTACGCGTTGTTTTTTCATATGCAATAAAGAAGTTTGTGTCATTGAACCAACTATTTTATGCGTACTTTGTGCAACAATATCTGCTCCTGCTGATAATGCCTGTATTGGCAATTTATCACAAAAAGCTAAGTGTGGCCCATGTGCTTCATCAACTAATAATAACATATTATTTTCATGCACTAAATTAGCTATGCTTTGTATATCCCCTGCCACTCCATAATATGTAGGATAAACCATTACTACAGCTTTAGCATCTTTATTTTCACGTATTACTTTTTCTAATTCAGTTTTCGTAATGCTCATAGCAATACCTAAATTTTCATCTATTTCTGGTTGAATAAATACAGGTATTGCCCCTGCTAAAACTAAACCGCCAAGTACGGAACGATGTGCATTTCTAGGTACTATTATCTTATCTCCATGATTTACAGCTGTTAAAATCATTGCATGAATAGCACCTGTTGTTCCATTGATAAAAAATCTAGTTTCATCTGCACCATATAAATCACTTGCCAAATCTTGTGCCTGTTTTATACAAGTAGAAGCTCCATGTATATCATCTAATTCTTCCATCAAAGATACTTCCATCTTAAGACCTGTATCTGTTATCATTTCATGAAGTTCATTTGCAGCACCTTTGCCTTGTTTATGTCCTGGTGTATGAAAAGCCATTGCTTTATCTTCAATATATTTTTTCATTGCTGTATACAAAGGTGTATTATTTTGCTCCATCAAAAAACCTCCTTTTAAAACTAAATCTAGTATATCATAAAAAAAATTCCTATATAAAAATATAGGAATTTTAATCTCAATAT
>OOCF01001382.1_pt1 | contig 10187 bp, 10 predicted proteins | sample 1671001 | NCBI WGS metagenome assembly OOCF01 (sample SAMN06348112, study PRJEB24527) | human gut metagenome | biome: human gut; feature: ankylosing spondylitis patient; material: feces | host: Homo sapiens | place: China | collected 2015-10
CGGCTTTTCTTCACGTTTCTCTTTCCAAAGTGATTGCAGTTCCAAAGCGAAGGTTGCAACGGTGTACAAAGGGAACATAATAAAAAACTTAATAATGGACTGCCAATCTTACACAAAGTACCGCCCAAACGAGACTACGGGCGGTATTTTTGTATCATGGCGGAGAAAGGAGGAACTTCCCACGGGGGCTTGACTGAAAAGTTGAGCCCCTTTTTTCATGCCAAAAAACAGGAGGTAAATGCTTATGGCAGATGATAAAACCACAAAAACGCCGGAACAGCCGGTAACGGATAGCGGGCCGGGCAAGGAAACGCCTCCCGCTCCCCCAAAAGAGCCGGAGAAGGTTTCCGTTTCCCCGGAGCCGGAAAAAAAGACGGAACCAGAGGTAAAGAACCCACAGGTTTCTGTCTATAACTTCGCTGAAATTATGAAGGAAAAGAAAGCCGAGGAACGGGCGGCAGCTCCCGGCGTGGAAAAGCCTGACCCGGCAAAAGTGGAGAAACCGGAAAAGCAGCCGGAGGCTCCGAAGAAAGCGGAGGAAAAACCCAAAGAGCCGGAACAGCCGAAGCGCCGGGGCCGTCCCCCGAAAGCAGATAAGGACAAGGCCGCAGCCCCGAAGCCCAAAGCCCCCGCACAGAAACCGGAAAAGGCGGTCAAAAAGGAACCGGAGAAAAAAACGGCTCCAACGGTACAGGCCGCTCCCGCTCCGAAGGAACCCGAAAAACCGAAGGATGCACCACGCCGGGGCAAGGAGCAAATCGTCTATATCAAGCTGAACGAGCTCTACGCCTTCAAAAACCATCCCTTTGAAGTCCGGGATGATGAAGAAATGCGGGCTATGGTGTCCAGCGTCAAGGACAAGGGCGTGACCCAGCCCGCTATCGTCCGTCCCCGTGAGGATGGCGGCTATGAGATCGTGTCCGGCCACCGCCGCCAGAAAGCCAGTGAGCTTGCCGGATATGCGGATATGCCCTGTATCGTCCGAAACCTGACAGACGATGAAGCCATCACGCAGATGGTCGAGGACAATCTGAACCAGCGTGAAGAAATCCTACCCAGTGAGCGGGCCAAAGCCTTGAAAATGCAGCTTGAGGCTATCAAGCACCAGGGCTCCCGCACTTCGGGCCAGATTGACCCGAAGGACGCAGGCAAACGCTCCAACGAGATTGTGGCCGAGCGCAATAAGATGGCGGTCAAGCAGGTGCAGCGGTATATCCGGCTCAATGAGCTGGTTCCCGACCTGATGAAGCTGATGGATGAAAAAAAGCTGGGCTTTACTACGGCGGTGGAGCTTTCCTATATCGGCAAGAAGAACCAGAACTATATCGCCGTCGCCATTGACAGCCAGCAGTCCTCGCCTTCACAGGCGCAGGCAAAGCGTATGCGTGAGCTGGACGAAAAGAAGCTGCTCAACGGGGATGTGATCGACGGCATTATGATGGAGGACAAAAAGGAGGTAGACAAAGTGATTTTGACAGGTGCGGAACTGAGCAAGTATTTCGGCAAGGAAACTACGCCGAGGGAAATGAAGGACCAGATCATCAAGCTGCTGGACGACTGGAAGGGTCAGCAGAAGGAACATGAAAAGCCGGAGAAGAAAACCGAACAGGAAAAGTAAGCCCAAACTTCGGGTCAGCATGGCCCGAGGATTGCGGGGCTCTGCCCCGCGCCCCGAAGCTCTGGAGATATAAATTATTCCCCGTCGCCAGTTATTCCGTAGCATAGCCGGGAAAATCAGTCAAGGGCAGCGCCGCCGCAGGCGGTGCCAGAGGCACCCTTGACGGATTTCTCCCGGTTATGCTTTTTCCCGGTCAAGCGACGGGGATATAAATTCTCCAGAGCCGTTCCCCTTCCCGGGGGAAGGGGCGGAGGGGTTGGGCGAACTCTTGCTTTTCCCTAAACCAAAACAGAAATGGAGGCTCAACCAATGAAACGACCTTTAGCATACCTGACCGCCGCATGGAGCGGCGAGCCGGATGTTGATATGGAGCTGGCGGCCCACTACTGCCGTCTTGCTTATGAGGCGGGCTTTTCCCCGATCTGCCCGCTCTTGTATCTGCCGCTGTTTTTGAATGACAGCGTTCCCGAGGAACACAAGGCCGGGATTGATATGCGCCGGGATATGCTGCGGCGCTCCCACACCCTGATCGTCTGCGGCAGCGCTGTGGACGAGGATGTAAAAAATGATATTGCGGTTGCCGGGCGGCTGGGCATTGCGGCGACCACACTGGAAGGGGTGCTTGCCGTGAAGGGACACGGCACCCCGGGCCATGCCGGACATTAAGCTGGGGAGCCTTTTTGACGGGATCGGCGTGTTCCCTCTGGCTGCTTCCCGGTGCGGTATCCGTCCGGTATGGGCCAGTGAGATTGAAAAAGCGCCCATCTCCATAACCAAAAGGCACTTTCCCGACATGGTGCATTTGGGGGATATTACGAAGGTGGACGGCGGGAAAATCCCGCCGGTTCATGTAATTACCTTCGGTTCCCCCTGTCAGAACCTTTCTCTGATCGGCAACCGCTCCGGCCTTGCCGGGGCAAAATCAAGCCTGTTCTATCAGGCGTTTCGTATCATACAGGAAATGAGGGATGCTACTGATAACCTATATCCAGCTATCGCTGTTTGGGAAAACGTCATGGGAGCGTTTTCTACAAATGACCGGATGGACTTTAGAGCCGTCCTATCCGCCTTCTCGGACACCGAAGTTCCAATGCCTCCTTCGGGAAGATGGGGAAACGCCGGAATGGTGCGAGGGGGAACGCCTGATGTGTGCTGGCGGCTCATGGACGCCCAGTATTGGGCAGGCACCCGAAGGCTGGCACGAAGGCAGCGGATTTTCGTCGTGGCGGATTTTGGAGGCAGACGTGCCGCAGACATACTATTTAAGCCCCGTCCAATGCTCCCACTTCCTCCGCCTTGCGGAGAGGGCGGGCGGGCCGCCGCCGAAGGAGATCGAACAGCTTCTTTTGAAACAGGGCGGCAGATACCAGTCATCCACCCCTTTCAGTGCTTCCGTATGCGGGGAGCGGCAAAAAGGCAGGAAGAAACGGCCTTCCGAAACAGCTTCGGATTACCAACTGACCCTTTTCCCACTCTTTTAGCCAGTGATGTAACGCCCTTTGCCTTCTGGTATGAGGGCGACCCGGAGGGCGGCTGTATCCGTTTTCTGACGGAAACGGAAAGCGAACGGCTGATGGGGCTGCCGGAGGGCTGGACAAAGTACGGGGCGGACGGCGTGGAGATCCGGCCTCTGCAACGCTACAAGGCGCTGGGAAATGCGATTGCCCTCCCTTGTGCCGATTACATTATGGCCGGGATTTATGAGGTGCTGGCTGACCGGGCCGGAAAGGAGGAATGAGCCCATGTTTGAAGCTTATATAACCAATACAGCCCTATACCCCTTAATGGGGATTGAGGTAGGGACAACGGTACATTTCCCCATGACGACACAGGAGTTGCAGGCCGCCCTTGCCAAAATCGGGATAGACGGGAAACGGTACAGCGAAGTGTTCTTTACCAGCTTTGACAGTGATGTGCTGGGGCTCTACGATTATCTCTACGAATGTGAGAACATCGACGAGCTGAACGAGCTGGGCCACGCCCTGCTGGAAGTACGGGATAAGGGCGGACTGGAAACCTTTGAAGCCGCTCTTGTCTTGGGAAACCACACAAGGAGCGTGAAGGATTTGATAAACCTGACGCAGAACCTTGACCTTTACCGCTTTTACCCGGATATTTCCGATGATGAAGGGCTGGGCCGTCTTTACGCCGACGAGCTTGGGACTATCGACATACCGGAGCACATTCAGAACTACTTCGATTATGAGGCATACGGGCGGGATGTGCGTATCAACGAGGGCGGCGTATTCGCTCCCGGTGGGTATGTGTCGGCAGTCCCGGAGGGCTTCAAGGAGTATTACCACGGGCCGCAGGACATTCCGCCGGAACACCGGATATTTGCCTATCCTGAAAAGGCCGAGCCTGTCCACTCCATTCTCGCTGCACTCAAACGGTTTCAAGAAGCCCCACCCGCTCCGAAAAAGGACAAGGCGGGGCCTTCCCATGAAGAACGGTAAGACTTCGGGCCAGCATGGCCCGAAGCATAAAGGAGGTGCATACCATCAACTATTACCCTATCAATGAAGGAGCCGCCCGCCGGGCAAAAGAAATGAACAGCTTTTCCGACTACAAGGAAGGGAGCGCAACGGCGGAATACCGGGCAATGGTGGACAAGGCCGCCGCCATAGCGGAAAAGCAGAAATCCCGGGTGGACCCCATGTACCATGAGAAGATCGACCATCTGTTAGACACCTACGCCCGCAAGCTGGCCGAAAACATGAACCAGGGCTTTGCCATTGACGCAAGGGTTCCCTCTGTGATGATCGCCGGACCTGCCAATTTCCCGGTGGGAAAGAAGGAAAAACAGAACCGGGCCCGGGACAGCAACATGGAGGAATGGCGGTATATTCAAGGGCTGCTGGATAAGATACGCAGTACCGGCATGGGCGGGATCAGCGCCGATGACCCAGCAGCGATTGAAAAGCTCCAGAAGAAGCTGGACGGGCTGGAACGCTCCCAGCTCATTATGAAGGAGGTCAACGCCTATTACCGCAAGCATGGCAAGCTGGACGGCTGTGCGCTGCTGTCGCCGGACCAGATTGAAAAGCTGAAAGCAAGCATGGCGTCAAGCTGGCGGAGCGACCCGAGGCCCTTTGAAAGTTACCAGCTTACCAACAACAATGCGGAGATCCGCCGGGTAAAGGCCCGTATCGAACAGCTTTCCAAACAGGCACAGCGGGAGTTTTCCGGCTGGGAGTTCGACGGGGGCCGTGTGGAGATGAACCGGGAGGACAACCGCTTGCAGGTGTTTTTTGATGGAAAGCCTGACGCGGACACTCGGGTCGAGCTGAAAAGCAGCGGCTTTCGCTGGGCTCCCAGCGTAGGCGCATGGCAGAGGCAACTCACGGACAACGCTATCCGGGCGGCTGACCGACTGGAATGTATCAAGCCGCTGTCCGGCGAAAAGCCCTCCCAGCTTCAAAAGAAGCCCTCTATCTTGCAGACCATGCGGGAACAGGGCGAAAAAGTCCAGACGGAGCCGGAAAAGAAAGCTCCGTCCGGCAGGGATGCCGAGCGGTAAGCCTCGGGCCACATTGGCCCGAGGTTTTCTGTTCCCCGAGATTGTACGGGGGCCTCCCGGATAGCGGGAACCCCGACGGAAAGGAGGTTTTATGCAGGAAGAAGTAAACCAAAAAACGGTTGCCCTTTCGATCAGGACAACGAAGCTCACGGGAAAAGTGCTGGCTGCCGCTCTTGGGAAGGTAGCGCGGGCACTGCAAAAGCACCACCGGAAGGCGCTGACCCCGCAGGGACGCCAGAGCGTGAAAAAGCTGATGAACCACTATGGCGGCAAAAGTGCCATGCCCTATGTGGGAGCTCCAAAGGATTTTGACCGGATCGCGAAGGAGTTCCATGTGGACTACGCTTTCCATAAAGTGAGCCCCGGCCATTACCTGCTGTTTTTCAAAGCCAATCAGGCGGACGCTATCACGGCGGCCTTCCAGAAGTACAGCGCAAAGGTGCTGAACAAAGAGCAGGACAAGGCTTCCATCCTCGGTCAGCTTCGGAAATTCACGGAGCAGATCAGGACGCAGGCAAAGGAAAAGCAGCGGACCAGAGAGGCGGTGAAGGACGGACGTTGAGTGACAAGATCAGAAAATATGTGCTCCCAAACCTGCCGTACCTCTTTGTGTTCTGGTTCTTCTCCAAAATCGGGACGGCCTACCGGATCGCCCCCGGCACAGACTTCGGGACAAAGCTCATGGGGATGCTCGATACCTTCCCCAAAGCCTTTGAAACCTACTGGCCGGGGCTGGGAGGTATTGACCTGCTGGTGGGCCTTGCCGGTGCGGCTGGGGTGTATCTGCTGATACAGTCAAAGATCAGGCAGGCGAAAAAATTCCGGCGGGATGCGGAGTACGGCACCGCCCGCTTTGGAACAAAGGAGGATATAAAGCCGTTTGTAGACCCTAAATTTCAGAACAATGTCATTCTGACCGGGACGGAGTTCCTTACCATGAACACCCGTCCGAAGATACCTGCCAATGCCCGGAACCTAAACGCCTGTGTCATCGGCTCGTCCGGCTCGGGAAAGACAAGGTTCTGGCTGACCCCGCAGCTCCTTCAAGCCCATTCCTCGTATGTGGTGGTAGACCCGAAGGGCGGCACCCTCGACCAGTGCGGGCGGTTTCTGCAACGGGAGAAATACAGGGTGCGGGTGTTCAACAGTATCGACTTTTCAAAATCCATGCACTACAATCCGCTGGCCTATATCAAGACAGAAAGCGATGTTTTGAAATTTGTTACCGCCCTGATTGCCAACACCAAAGGCGACGGCAAGGAGGGCGACGAGTTCTGGACAAAAGCAGAAACCCTCTTGTACTGCGCCCTTGTGTCCTACATCGTCTTTGAGGGGCCGGAGGAAGAACGCAACATGAATACGCTGGTGGAAATGATAAACAGCATGGAAGTCCGGGAGGATGACGAAACCTTCAAAAATGCGGTGGACTATATGTTTGACGGGCTGGAACGCCGCAGCCCCCAGCACTTCGCCGTGAGGCAGTATAAGAAATACAAGCTCGCCAGCGGCAAGACAGCCAAAAGCATTTTGATTTCCTGCGGTGCAAGACTGGCTCCCTTTGATATTCCCCAACTTCGGGAGATCATGTCTTATGACGAACTGGAGCTGGATAAGCTGGGGGATGAAAAATCAGCGCTGTTCTTTCTTATCAGCGACACGGACACCACCTACAACTTTTTGGTTGCCCTCGCTTTTTCGCAGATGTTCAACCTTCTGTGTGAACGGGCTGACAACACCTATGGCGGGCGTCTGCCCTACCATGTGCGGGTGCTATGGGACGAGGCTGCCAACACCGGGCAGGTGCCGGGGCTGGAAAAGATCGTGGCCGTCATCCGCTCCCGTGAGATCAGCCTGACGCTCTTTTATCAGGCTATGAGCCAGTGCAAGGCATTGTACAAAGACCATTCCGAAACCATCATGGGCAACATGGACAGCATCGTGTTCCTCGGAGGCCGGGAGGCTTCCACCCTAAAGGATATTTCGGAAAACTGGCTGGGCAAGGCCACCATCTCTATGCAGACCGAGGGCCGAAGCCGGGGACAGTCTGAAAGTTACAGCCAGAATATGCAGCGGCTTGGTCGGGAACTGATGACCACCAGCGAGATCACCACCATGCCCGGGGATAAATGTATCTTGCAGCTTCGGGGGCTCCCGCCCTTCCTGTCCCCGAAGTATGACTTGAAAAAGCACCCGAATTACAAGTACACAGCCGAATTTGATAAAAAGAAAAACGCCTTCCGCTTGGAAAGCCTGTTCCGCCACCGGCCATTGAGACTAAAGCCGGAGGACGAATACACGGTGTACGAAGTGGACGGCTCCGACATGGACGAAGAAGCTGACCTGTTGAATTTCGATGATCTGGACAGCGACGAGTTTGTGTAACTTCGGGCCATGATGACCCGAAGCGCCGCCGATGTGGGCGGCTTTTTTTGTACCCAAAACCATCAAACAAACAAAATGGAGGAACGTATATGGAATTTTTCAATCAGGCAATCGACATTCTTAAAATTCTGGTCATGGCTCTTGGCGCTGGTCTGGCGGTATGGGGCGTCATCAACCTTCTGGAAGGTTACGGGTCGGACAACCCTGCGGCAAAAAGCCAGGGCATTAAGCAGCTCATGGCGGGCGGCGGTGTCGTTCTGATCGGCCTTCAGCTTATCCCTCTGCTGTCCGGTCTGTTCAGCTAAGTGTTACCCGTTGTCCCTTTTTCCAGAAAAGGAGCTGATGTATGGACTTTATCATCGACGCAATCGTTGAATGGCTGAAAGGTCTGCTCGTCGATGGTATCATGGGAAATCTGGACGGCCTTTTCGATAACGTCAATCAGAGCGTTGGCGAGATCGCCACACAGGTAGGCACGACCCCGGCGGACTGGAACGCCGGGGTCTTTTCCATGATACGACAGATCTCCGAAACTGCCATCCTTCCAATCGCCGGGGTCATCCTCACTTTTGTAATGACTTATGAGCTGATACAGATGCTCATAGAACGCAACAACCTCCATGAAGTTGACACATGGATGTTTTTTAGGTGGGTGTTCAAAACCTTTGTGGCTGTGATGATCCTGACGAATACCTTCAATATCGTGCTGGCGGTCTTTGATGTGAGCCAGCATGTGATCCAGCAGTCAGCGGGCATTATCCAGAACGGGACAGAAATCACGCCGGATGTGCTGGACAGTCTGCGGACAGAGCTTGAGGCGATGGAGTTAGGCCCTCTGTTCGGACTCTGGCTCCAGTCCTTCCTGATCCAGCTTACCATGATCGCCTTAAACATCGTGATTTTCGTCATCGTATATGGCCGTATGATTGAAATTTATTTACTCACAAGTTTAGCGCCTATCCCGTTTGCCACAGTCCCCAACAGGGAAACCGGACACATGGGGCAGAACTATTTCCGCTCCCTCTTTGCGGTGGGCTTTCAAGGTCTATTGATCTTAGTCTGTGTCGCCATCTATGCGGTGCTGATCCAGAGTATCGCCACCGACGGCGACCCCATCGGGGCGATCTGGGGATGCGTGGGATATACGGTGTTGCTGTGTTTTACCTTATTCAAAACAGGCAGTCTTGCAAAATCCATCTTCGGCTGCCATTAAGAGACTTCGGGCCATGCTGACCCGAAGCGGAAAGGAGAAATCCATGCAGGAAAAAACTGCGGGCGGAACACCAGCCGCCCCTTTGAAACTGGATGTAAGCGTGCGGGTCATCGAACCTGTGAAAAACCTCATGGGCTTTGCCAGCGTGAAATTCAATGACTGCTTTGTGGTGGAAAATCTGAAAATCGTACAGGGCAGCAAGGGCCTCTTTCTTGGGATGCCCAGCCAGCCGGACGGAAAAGGCGGCTACCGGGATATGGCCTACCCTGTCACAAAGGAGTTCCGGGAACAGCTCAATACTGCTGTTCTGCAAGCCTATGAGGCAAAGCTGGAACAGATGGCGGAGCGCGGCTCTGTGGGGCGTGCGTCCATTAGCGACCAACTCAAAGCCGGAAAAGCGGCTGCCGAACAGGCAAAGGCAGAGCGGCCTCCGAAGGAAAAGCCCAGCCGCAGTGCAGAGCGTTGATCTCGGGCCTTGCTGGCCCGAAGCAGAAAGGAGGCGGAAACCACGCCACGCAAACGGACGGGCTATGACGCGGCCTGCTATTACGACGGAAAACTGCTGGGCCGCTGTACCAAAGCGGACAGCGACGCCTATACCCTGTTGATGAACGCCTGCGGCGGGGAGGCCGCCCGTGTCCTTCGGGAATATGCCTATTTTTCCCCGGAACTCCGCGCCATATTGGAAAATGCGGCGCTCATGCAGGCGGACCGGAGCCGGACGGGCGGAATGTTCCATGCGCCGAAAAACTCCCCGTGGGGCGAGGTTCAGAGCTGTGAAACCCTCTGTCCGGGGGTGTTTCTGGTATCTACCGCCAGCCACGGCGGAACGATGGTGGCAAACGAGGTAGCCGCCGTCCTCTCCCCAGCGGCCAAAAAATGCGGCTTCAAGGACAAGGGCTATATTTGCTATGAGGAGGACGCACAGGAAAGCGTAGTGCTCCGGGAGCTGCTGGACAAAAAGCTGTGGAAAATCCCTGACCGCATTAAGGACAAAGGACAGTTTGAAGAAAAACTCAATCAGTCCATCCGGCAGTATCATCCCGAATACTGGCGGGCAAGGCAGAGCGGACGAGAGGCCGCCGAAGCTGCCCGCAGCACAGCCCCGGCCAAAGAGGCCGCAAGATAACCTCGGGCCATGCTGGCCCGAAGCAATAAAGGAGGTGTACCAAAATGGCCTATGTGCCAGTACCAAAAGACCTTTCCAAAATCAAGACAAAGCTGGCCTTCAACCTAACGAAGCGCCAGCTTGTTTGTTTTTCCAGCGCGGCGGCGGTGGGCCTCCCGGCTTACCTGTTTTCCCGTGGCAGTATCGGGAACAGTGCCGCCATGTTCCTGATGATCGGCCTCATGCTCCCGTTCTTCTTTCTGGCTATGTATGAACGAGACGGTCTGCCGCTGGAAAAAGTGCTGAAAAACATCATCCGCACCCGGTTCCTCTATCCCCGTGTGCG
>OOCF01001386.1_pt1 | contig 10161 bp, 8 predicted proteins | sample 1671001 | NCBI WGS metagenome assembly OOCF01 (sample SAMN06348112, study PRJEB24527) | human gut metagenome | biome: human gut; feature: ankylosing spondylitis patient; material: feces | host: Homo sapiens | place: China | collected 2015-10
TAGTAAAAATTATGCTTATTACAATAATTGACATGTTGAGAAATAGCTGAAAAAACAGCTTTATCATCAGGGGTTTTAGGCCCTTCAGTTACAATAAAATACTCTTCTTCTTTATGAGTGAAAGTAATTTTATCAATTTCCACATTGAAAGAATCAAGTGTGATATTCATTGTATTTTTTAATAAACTACGCAATCTTTTTAACCGTTCTATTTCTTGATGGATTTTTTTATCTTTTTCTTTTAACATGGATAAAAAAGTTTTAGCGTCGCGATTATCCATATATATTTTGATTTCTTCTAAGCTAAGACCTACTTCTTTTAATAAGGAAATCATATCAAATAAAAATGCTTGATTAGCTGAATAATATCTATAGCCATTAGGGGCTATTTTGGCAGGTTTTAATAAATTAATATTATCATAGTGAAATAATGTATCTTTTGTTGTATTGCAAAATTTAGCAAATTCGCCACTGGTGAATAATTTTTGTCCCATGATAAAATACCTTAATTGTTTTAATCAGTTTTTAAATCTTCATTAGAAAATAAATTTGCTTCTTGGTAGAGTTTTTCTCGTTCTTCATAACTCATATTTGGCAATTCTGGTAAATCTTTTATATCATTTAAGCCGAAACATTGTAAAAATGTAGAAGTAGTACCATATAATATAGGTCTGCCGATGACCTTTTTACGGCCAACTTCTTGAATTAAATCTCTTTCAAGTAAACGACGTAAGATTTTATCTGTATTTACACCGCGAATTTCTTCGATTTCCTGTTTAGTAACAGGTTGCTTAAAAGCAATGATAGATAGTGTTTCCATTATAGGTTGAGAGAGCTTTTTATCAACGACTTGAGTGAATTTTTCAAGATAAGGAGCTATTTTTATTTTTGTACATAATCGATAGCCACCAGCAATTTTGACTAATGCTAATCCACGATGTTTAGCTTGTAAATCTTCTTGTAGGGACATGATGAGTTCATCTAATTCATCGCTTGTAATGTTTAAAGTATTTGCTAAGCGAAAATGAGATACTGCTTCACCCGATATAAATAAAATTGCTTCTAGTGCAGCTTTTAACTCATCTTTATCTTTGGAAATTATAGGAGTTTTTTCTGTTTGCATAAATTATCCCTCCTTTTTAGTTATTAAATATAAGAAATATATTTGAGGAAATAGTTGTATTTTATTTTATCAAAAAAGCTGTGATTTGCCTATTAAATATCAATATAATCGTAAAATAAATAGCAGTCAACACAAAAATATGTTGCCTGCTATTTGGAGATTGTATATTAAGAGAATTAGAGAGAGCTAAATTAGAAAACTTTAACGCTACCTGCATCACGCATATGAATTTCATAATATTCATTTTTAAGAACATCTTTGAGGAATGCTCTAAATGCAGGAGATTCTTCTTTTGGAATAACAGAAAGGATAGAACCAGCAAAACCGCCACCATGAACACGGCATACACCTTTATGATTCTGGAAGTAAATTTCATTCATAGCGAGGAAGAGTGCAATACCTTGATGTTTAGGGTCTGGTGTTGCACAGTTCTGTAAAAATCTCCAAGAAGAAAGACCAGAATCAGTAACAGCTTTTTCAAAGTTAGTGTAATCATGTTCTTTAACTTCTGCAGCTAATTTGCGAACACGTTCTGTTTCTGTAATGAAGTGGATAGCACGAAGAACTGCACGGTCGCCAGCTTTTTCACGAAGAGCTGGAAGATTTGCCATGATATCGTCCATGCTAACATCTTTTAAGTATTCTTTACCAAAGAATTGGGAGATAGCTTTCATTTCTACAGTGATAGCAGTGTATTCGCCATCAAGAGCGGAGTGATCTTCGCCTGTAGGAGTGATGAAAAAGTCATATTTATCTTGAATAACTTTACTATCTAATTTTACAACTTCAGGGTTTTCATAGTTAGCAAAGTCAATAGTAATCATACCACCAGTAGCACATGCTAATTGGTCTAAAAGTCCGGATTTTTTATCCCATTTATTATTTTCAGCCCATTGACCAGCTTTAGCACATTCTAAAGTGGAGATTTCGTTATTGTTGTAGAGGTCATTTAAAATTGCGCAGATAAGCATTTCAAAAGAAGCAGAGGAGCTAACACCAGCAGCACTTAATACTGTAGTTGTCATGAATGTAGTGAAGCCACCAATTTTTCTGCCATTTTGAACGAAACGTTCGAGAATACCTTTGATTAATTTAACAGTACGAGAGTCATCTTCTTTAACAGCTAAATCGTTAACATCAATAGTGAATTCATCATATTCTAAGCTTTTTACATGAATTTTGCCGTCAGCATTAGGAGTAACAATTGCGATTGTATCCATGTCGATACTTGCAGCTACGATACGACCAAGTTGATGGTCTGTATGGTTACCAATGATTTCAATACGACCAGAAGAACTGAAGAAAGATGCATTATCAACAGGATAAACTTCAGCAAAAGCATCAGCTAATTTTTGATAACGTTTAACTTGAGTATCTACAGCTTGTTCATCAAGATTGTAAAGGCTCATAAGTTTTTCTTTAGCTTCTTGAGATTTTAAGAATTCGATAATATTAGACATTTTTATACCTCCATTTTGGTAAACGTTTTCTTTAAATAGCAAAATAAAAAAGGGAAAAAGCCCAATCCCTATACCACAGTTGTATCTTATGTAATATATTATGCAGCTTTTGTGGTTGATTGTCAAGTATAATTTTTAAATTTAATTTTTTTATATATTTTCTGAAAAATGCAAGATAGACCTACAAAAAATGTAGGCTATCTCACATTTCGTTTATTATTTTGAGATTTTATTTATTATTTTCAGCAATTATTTGTTCACTAATTTTAGCAGGAACTTCTTCATAATGTGAAAATTCCATAGTGTAACTGCCACGACCTTGAGTTGCTGAACGTAAATCAGTAGCATATTTATATAATTCAGCTAAAGGAACTTGAGCTTCAATGATGCTGACATCGTGAGATGGGCTTTCAGTATTGATGATGCGACCACGTTTTGTATTGATACCACTGATTACATCACCCATATAATATTCTGGAATTGTGATTTTTAGAGTATAATATGGTTCTAAAAGTACAGGTTTTGCTTCAGGAATACCTTTTTTTATAGCAAGAGCTGCTGCTGTTTTGAAAGCCATTTCAGAAGAGTCAACAGTATGGTAAGAACCATCAAAGAGATTAACTTTGATATCAACCATTGGATAACCAGCTAAAATACCTGTTTGAAGTGTTTCACGAACACCTTTTTCTACAGCAGGAATATATTGACGAGGAACAGCACCACCTACGATAGTTTCAGTGAAAGTAACGCCACTGCCTAATTCACCAGGGCTAAATTCTAACCAAACATCGCCATATTGACCATGTCCACCACTTTGTTTTTTATGTTTTCCTTCAACTTTGCTAGTGCCACGGATAGTTTCACGATAAGCGATAGCAGGCTGATAAAGTTTAGCTGTAACGCCAAATTTATTTAAGAGTTTTTCAATAGCTACATCGAGATGTAATTCACCTACACCACTGATAGTTAAATCGCCAGTTTCTGTATTTTTATAGATTGTTAAAGTAGGGTCTTCATCTACTAGACGAGTTAATGCATTGCCGATTTTATCTTCGTCAGCTTTTTTATCTGCTTTGATTGCCATAGTAAACATAGAAGCTGGATGAGTAACAGGTTCATATTTGATAGGTTCTTCTTCATTACATAAAGTATCACCTGTTTTTGTTGCTTGAAGTTTGGTGATGATTACGATATCACCAGCATGAGCAATTTTTTGAGCTTGTTGATTTTTACCACAAGCACTATAAAGACTGCTAATACGTTCAGTTTTTTCGCTAACGCTATTATATACAGAACTGTTTTCGATTAAAGTGCCAGATAAGATTTTTAAGTAACTAACTCTACCGATGAATTGGTCAACAACTGTTTTAAATACATATCCGGAGAAAGCATCTTCTGTACGGCGTTCAATGAGTTCATTATTTTTTGGATTAATACCCATAGAAGCACGGAAATAAGGAGTTGGCATATATTCAATGATACTGTTCATTAATTGTCTAAAGCCGATACCTTTAGTAGCACTACCGCAAAGTACAGGGAAAATTTTAGCATTTACGATACCTTCAATGAGAGCAGCTGCTACTTCTGTTTCAGTGATTTCTTCGCCTTCAAGATATTTTTCTAATAATTCATCATTGAATTCAGCGCAAGTTTCCATGAGCATATGACGAGCAGTATCTACTTCATCTTTCATATATTCAGGAATTTCATAAATTAAATCTTTATTTTTGATTAAGACTTTTGTATTCATAGTGATAAGGTCAGCTACGCCTTGGAAACTAGCTTCGCTACCAATAGGAATTTGAATAGGAACAATTCCTTTACCAAAATGAGCACGCAATTCTTCTACTACTTTATAAAAATCAGCATGTTCACGGTCCATTTTATTGATGAAAATAGCACGTGGTAGAGATAATTCTTCAGCATATTTCCATGCTCTATCTGTTTCAACTTCGATACCAGATGTAGCAGAAACTACGACGATTGCTGATTCACAAGCAGTAAGAGCAGATTTTACTTCTCCTGTAAAATCAGGATACCCTGGAGTATCTATGAAATTAATTTTGTAACCTTGCCATTCACAAGAAGCTAGACTAGAATCAATAGTCATTTTGCGTTTTACTTCTTCTGGTTCATAATCAAGTATGGAAGTGCCATCATCTGTTTTGCCTACACGATTAGTAGCACCACATTTGAAAAGGCAGTTTTCTGCTATTGATGTTTTACCAGATTTGCCATGTCCTACTAATGCTAAGTTTCTTAATTGTGTACTATTAAATTCTGTCATATTAAAATCCCTCCTGGGTGTAAAATCTTAAAAATCTATATTTAATATATTCTCTGAAAATTTTTAAAATCCTTTTATAATTTTAGAAAAAAATAAAAGACTATCACTAATATTATTGATTTTTTAGTGATAGCCTAAATAAAATATTTAATTATTATTTAATTGAGCTTTTAAAACTTCCAATGCTTTATCTAATTGTGTATCTGAAGTAGCATTTTCATCTAAATTTATTTCAATATCAGGTGTGATACCTGTGCCATCTATAGAACGTCCGCTTGGTGTATAGTACTTAGCAATAGTTAATTTTACAGCATCATCTTCAAACATAGGTAAGATTGTTTGCACAGAGCCTTTACCATAAGAAGTATTACCGATTATTGTACCTGCTTTCGTATCTTGAATAGCGCCAGAGAGTATTTCAGATGCACTAGCACTGTTTTTATTGATCAATACAGCAAGAGGATATTCAGGAGCTTCTAAAGATGAAGAATATGTTTCTTTATTTCCTTGTTTATCAACGATAGAAACAATTTCTCCTTTAGGTACAAGTTTTTTAGCAATTTCAACACAAGTTGTCAAAAGTCCGCCAGGATTGTTGCGTAAATCTAATACAAGTGCCTTCATACCTTGATTTTTTAAATCATTGTAAGCTTCATTAAATTCATTGGCAGTGTCTTCAGAGAAAGATACTATTTGTATATAACCGATATTGTTATCTAACATTTTATGACCGACAGTTTTTAATTTTATATTGTCACGTGTAATTGTTATATCTTGATTTGCATTATCGCGCATAATGGTTAAAACTACATCGGTACCAGCTTGTCCACGAACATGAGCAGCTACTTCATCAAATGCCATTTGAGTTACTGGTACCCCATCAACGGCTAAAATTTCATCACCTTCTTGAAGACCTGCTTTTTGCCCTGGAGAATTTTCCATGATGCCAACTATATGAATTTTTTGTTCATTATCCATACCCATGACAACACCGATACCAGCAAAAGAGCCTTCTGTTTGTTCTATTAAGGTTTTATACATCTTAGGTGATAGGTAATTGGAATGAGGGTCATTTAAGGATTTTACCATACCATCAATCGCACCATCAATTAGTTTTACATCATCAGTATCATTGACATATTTTGTTTCAATGAAGCGATACGCTGTAATAAAACGCATCAGATTGCTAAATCCTTGTTCATTAAAACCGAGAGCATAATAAATTAAACCTAAGGTAGAAATTGAGGAGATAATTGCTATGAGTAATACTGCAATTATAGTTTTTAAAATTTTATTCATAAAATATCACCACTTAGTATTTATAAATAGTCATATGGATTAGTTGGTTCACCATTGACACGAACTTCAAAATGACAATGAGGGCCTGTGGAATTTCCTGTAGAGCCACAATGAGCTATGACATCGCCTTGAGAGATATTTTGACCGACACTTACAGTGAGTGATTGATTATGACCATAAAGTGTAGAAACGCCATTTCCATGGTCGATAATGACAGTATTTCCATAACCGCTAATCCAGCCTGAATATGTTACAGTACCAGAGTCAGCAGCGTAGATATTCATGCCATAATCACCACCAATATCAATACCGCTATGATAGCGAGCATTGCCATAAATAGGGTGAGTTCGCCAGCCATATTCAGAAGTGATAGGGCCACCTAAAGGCCAAATCATTTGCCCTGTGCCAACATATGCCGAAGAGCCTCGTCTTTGTATCATTAAAGCAATTTGTTCAGATGCATTCATGAGTTCTTTATATGCTTTTTCTGATGTTTCTTTGTCATATTTTATTCTATCTATCATTTTATCAAGAGCGGATTTTTTATCATCAAGAGCAAATTTTTTAGTTTTAGCTTCATCATATAATTTTTCTGTAGCAGCTTTTTCTTTTTCTAATTCTGCTTTAGTTTGTATAATGCTATTGCGTTCTTGATGAATTTTAGTGATTAAATCATAGTCATAGCGCAAAATTCTTTTGATTAAATCCATTCTAGTCAAAAAATCTGAAAAATCCTTTGCACCAAATAAAATATCTAGATAAGAAATTTGTCCATGTATATAGATATCACGTACACGTTTTTGTAAATATTTCTGGTTCTTTTTTAATGATTGTTCAGTATCTGCTAATTGTTTTTCCTTTTGGGCAATCTGTTCATTAGCATTGTCTAATTTAGCTTTTATTTCATTATAAGCTGTATTTGCTTCATCTAGTTCTGCTTGCAAGATACGCATTTTTTCAGAAACCTCGTTTAATTTATCAGTGGCTTCTTGTATTTTATTTTTTTCTTCTTGGGCTTGTTGTTCAATGCGTTCTTGTTTTTCAGAAAGGTTTTCGGCAAAAACAAGAGGTGTATTTGTCATAAAAAAGCATAATAATAAAGATAAAATAAGAAATTTTTTCATTAAAATATGCTCCTTAAACTTTTAGAAATCTTTTTAAAGAAATGGTACTGCCTAAAGCACCAATGATAATTCCTGCAACTAAGATAGCAAGGCTGATATAATCAATGAATGGGTGTTGCGGAATGAGTGGGAAAAATGCCATAGCTTCATAGATTTCTTGAGTAACTTGATTGTAGACTATATAAAGAAAAATAGTAGCTAAACCCCCACCAATAAAGCCAAGACAAATGCCTTCAAGAAGGAAAGGCCAGCGAATAAACCAGTCAGTTGCACCAACATATTTCATGATGGCTATTTCTTTTCTGCGAGCAAATACAGTGAGGCGTATTGTATTTGAAATGATAAAAATAGCAGCACCAGTCAATAGGATTATTAAAGCTATACCAATTAAGCGAATTAAGTGAGTCAGATTGAATAGATGATTGATGATATCCTGACTATAGGAAGCAGATTCTACGCTATCGAGAGCAGCAGCTGTATCAGCTATAGTTTTTACTTGCTGAGGAGAAGTAACAGTCAAAGAAAAAGAATCAGGTAGAGGATTCGTATCATCTAAAGCATCTAATAAAAATTGTTGGTCGCCTAGACGTTCTTTGAAATTTTCCATAGCTTCTTCACGAGTAATGAATTTAATATCTTGTAATCCTTCTATTTTACTTAAAGTTTCTTTAGTTTCATCGATTTCTTCTTGGGATAAATCATCTTTCAAATATACGCTTATTTGTACTTGTGATTCTAATGTGTCTGCCATTTTATTTAAATTTAAAATGACGATAGAGAAAAAACCTAAGATAAATAAAGAAAGAACTACTGTAAAAATGGAAGCTAAAGTCATCCAAATGTTGCGTTTAAAAGAGGTATAGACTTCTTTGATAAAATATTCACTTGTACTAAGCTTCATCACTATAACCTCCTTGAGCAACATCTCGAATAATTTGACCGTTTTCAATAGTTAATACACGTCGTTGCATAGTATCTACAATTTCTTTATTATGAGTAGCCATGACGATTGTAGTACCAGCTTTATTGATGCGATAAAATATTTCCATGATGCCCCATGTAGTTTCTGGGTCAAGATTTCCTGTTGGCTCGTCAGCAATGACGATAGCAGGTTGATTGACGATAGCTCTAGCTATAGCTACACGTTGCTGTTCACCACCGGATAATTGATGAGGAAAACAATTATATTTATCTTTCAAACCTACGACATCTAAAACACTATTTACGCTGTGTTGTATTAGACGGCGAGGCGCTTCGATAACTCGCATAGCAAAGGCAATATTTTCATAAACCGTTTTATCTGGTAAAAGGCGATAATCTTGGAAAACGATACCTAGACTACGACGTAAATAAGGAATATCTTGTCGTTTCATTTTAGTGATATTATATCCATTGATGATAACTGTTCCAGAAGTAGGCAAGGTTTCATGTAAAAGCATGCGCATAAAGGTGGATTTACCAGCTCCACTTGGACCTACGATAAAAACAAATTCCCCTTTATGGATTTTTACATTTATATCATTTAAAGCTAGAGCATTATTTTCATATTTTTTAAATACTTTTTCCATACTAATAATTGGTTTATTGGTCATTACAAAACCCCTTTAATAAAATTTAAGCAATATTACAAAATGCTTCCTGTATTTGTAGCAGGAAGCATTTTTAGTTTAATAATTTGAGTATTAATCAGCAAGTATTTCTGTACCAGTTTTAGTGATTAATACAGTTTTTTCCCATTGTGCAGATAAAGAGCCGTCTTTTGTATAGATTGTCCATTCATCTACTGGGTCTAAGACTACATGACGAGCACCCATATTAATCATTGGTTCAACAGTTAAAACCATACCAGGAACGAGAAGCATACCTGTATTTTTTTTACCAAAATGAGCTACGAATGGTTCTTCATGGAACTTTTTACCAACACCATGACCACCTAAATCTTCAACTACAGAATAACCGTGTTTATGTGCATGATGTTCAACAACAGCTCCGATATCACCAACAAAGCTCCATGGTTTAATAGCTTTAATACCGATTTCCATACATTCTTTAGTAACTTCTACTAACTTTCTTGCTTTATCAGAAACATTACCTATCATAAACATACGAGAAGCATCAGCATAATATCCATCAAGAATAGTAGTTACATCTACATTTACAATATCGCCATCTTTTAAAACGATATCGCGACTAGGAATACCATGACAAACTACATTATTAATAGATACGCAGATACTTTTTGGATAGCCTTCATAATTTAAGCAAGCAGGAATACCGCCATGTTCAACGATATAATTATGTGCTAATAAATTGATAGTTTCTGTATCCATGCCAGCACAAATTTTAGAAGCTATTAAATCAAGAGCACCATTATTTATAATGCCACTTTTGCGAATACCTTCAATATCTTTTTCATTTTTTATAATATTGCGAGGTGGTCTTTTTTGACCTTTGAATGCCTTTAATTTAATGGAATTTAAGTGTTCGTCAAATTGTTTATGGCAGTCTTTGTACGCTTTATTACTGCCACACCAACATAAATCAGTATCTAACATATTTTTATCTCTCCTATTCTATAGCATATTATAAAGCTTTTTAGTTAATTTGAACAGAATAAAATTAGGGATAAATTATTATCTTGTGACGTATAATAAAATTTATCGAAAATAATCAAAATGGAGTATTTACAAGATGAAAGAAGTAAAACCTATAAATATATTAAAAGCTAAAAATAGAGAAGAATTAAGACTATGGCTAGAAAATAATTATGAAATACAAAAAGAATGTTGGGTGATAGTAAAACGAGGTAGACCACAAAATGATGATACATTTTGGTATATAGATGCTGTGGAGGAAGCTTTGTGCTTT
>OOCF01001389.1_pt1 | contig 10154 bp, 8 predicted proteins | sample 1671001 | NCBI WGS metagenome assembly OOCF01 (sample SAMN06348112, study PRJEB24527) | human gut metagenome | biome: human gut; feature: ankylosing spondylitis patient; material: feces | host: Homo sapiens | place: China | collected 2015-10
ATAAATAAAAAACGTATGAACAAGTATTTGACAGGGGCATTTGCTTTTGCCCTGTTATTAAGCACAAGTTTTTCATTTACATCTTGTAAAGATGAAGATGAGGTAACGCAGATACCTGAACAAGTGGAAACTAAAATTGAAGCTTATGTTTCAGGACGAGTAATGGAAATGGGAAAACCATTAGCTGATGTAACTGTAGCAGCAGGTGAAATTACATCAACTACAGATAGCAAAGGTAATTATACGTTGGCTATCGGAAGTGCAGGAGACGTGATTGTAACAGCTTCTAAAGACGGTTATGTTGCAGCATCTTCTCAAGTAACAGTTGCAGAATCTGAAGTTTTGTCTTTAGATTTTGAATTGACTCAGCAGAATGAATCAGAAACTTTATCTCCTGATGCTGAATTGGCTTTAGAAGAAAAACGTGATGAATATACTACTTTGTTTTTCCAACCCCAATCAGTGACTGCCGCAACAGAGGTATCAATTACAGAATATATTACACGTGCTGAAAAAGATAATATGGGTGCTTTGTCTGTCATCTATTGTACTCCTGATGGACTGCAATTTGAAAAGCCTGTAAAAATTCAGGTAGTTCGTAACACAAGTTCAGACTTGTATTTTGCCAATATGAAACACTACGTGGAAGAAAATGGTACATGGAAAGTGGAAAGTGATATGACTGTTGATCCGGAAACCGGAGATTATGTAGGTGAACTGACTCATTTTTCTAATCATGCTTTTGGTGTAGAAGCTCAATGGGGTGTTAAAACTGCAACAACAGAAGATGGGGCTTCTCAAGAATTTGATAACAGAGGTAAATTGGAAGCTGTAAAAGTTCCGTTGACGGTTGAATTAAAGAACGGATGGGAAGTTGACGGTGATCTGACTTCTATCATTCGTTCTGCTTTATCTGGTGTCAGTGAAGCTGATGCACCGGAATTAGCTTCTGAATTAAACCGAATGATCCGTAATGCAAAAGGTTGTGAATCTTCTGTTTCAACGCAGCAAGTGAAATTGAATGAGATCAGTATCAGTGGTGATACGAAGGTAACAGTTGCTGTTCGGCATAAGATCTTAACTTCTTCCATGACAGTATCTGTTATGTTTAAGGGGCAGCCGGTTTCAATTAGTGTTCCAGTAAAAATGTATGAAGGGGCTTCGATGAAAGTCTCTTATGAGTATGGATCTTTAACCCCAGAACATTCTGGTGGTAATATCGGATAAGTAAGATATTATTCTATCATTGAGGCACGGCACTTCGGGATTTGTATGAACTCGTAGTTCCGTGTCTTTGTGTTTCTTCATAATAAGATGACTTTAGTAAACAATTTTTCTCGTTTACGGGTTATAGGCTAGGAGTTTCATTTTATCCGGAACATAGACCGGAATTTTCAGATAAACAAAATCAAAAGTATGCAAATTGGAAAGCTCGCGAAATGGATGTTGTTGAGCTGGGTCATCCTGTTCTCAGCTTGTAACTCAACAAAAGAGGTCGTATATCTGCAAGATGTCGTGCCTTTGAAACAACAGGATATTGAACGAAAATACGAAGTGTTTATTCACGAAGATGACTTGCTCTCCATTATGGTGAACAGTAAGGATCCTGAGTTGGCATTGCCTTTTAATATGCCGTTAGTAACGTATCAGATTGGTAGTGAAAGTGCCGGTCAACAACGTGTACTGGGTTATTTGGTAGATACCAATGGAGATATTGACTTCCCGATTTTAGGCAAGATCCATGTGGCAGGTCTTTCTCGTTTGGAATTACGCGATTTGATAAAAGAGAAATTGATAAGTGGAGATTATATTAAAGATCCGGTTGTAACAGTACAATTCTTGAATTATAAAGTATCCGTTATGGGTGAAGTTGCTCGTCCCGGATCATTTACGATAACAGGTGATCGTATTACATTGCTGGAAGCTTTGAGTATGGCTGGAGATTTGACCATTTATGGTCGGCGTGACCGGGTAGCAGTTATCCGCGAGGAAAATGGTAAACGCACCATTTTATTCCATGATTTGCGTTCGTCAGAGATATTTACATCTCCTTGTTATTATTTGCAGCAGAATGATATTGTTTATGTAGAACCGAATAAAGCGAAAGCTGGTCAGCGTGATATCAATCAGAACAACTCAGTGAGTGTCTGGTTGTCGGCTGTTTCTGTTTTAGCGGCAGTAGCTTCTTTGTTGGTCACTGTGTTTAAATAATTAAGCTTCTAATTCGAAAAACCTCAAAACGATGAATCAAATGGATTATTCAGATAATACACAGATTCGTGATCGCGAATGGCAGGAAGAGAACGGGAACGAATTAAACCTGATGGACTTGTTGCATATTTGCCTTGTCAATTGGAAATGGTTCCTTTTATCATTAGTGCTCTGTACAGGCTTGGCTTACTTGTATTTATTACAAGCTCCACGGGTGTATACGCGTACTGCCTCTGTCATGATCAAAGAAGAAAATAAGAACGGTAACTTGGCTAATAACTTCGGATTCTCAACAGACCTGACTTCTTTAGGTTTTAAGAATAATGTGGATAACGAAGTGTTGGTTTTCAAGACTTACCGCTTGATGGAAAAGGTGGCTCAGCGCTTGCATCTGGATGTAAGTTATACGATTAAACCGCAACTTCGGAAGATTGAATTATATCGTCAGTCTCCGGTATCGTTGTCTTTCCCCGAGGCAGAGGCCAGTCAGTCTTTTGCATTAAAGGTGACACCTTTGAATGAAAATGAAGTTATGCTGTCTGATTTTGTCGTAATAGATGAAAACGGGAAAGAGCAGGAAATCTCGAAACAGTTAAAGGTGGCTTTAAAAGATTCCATCTCTACTCCTGTGGGGAAAGTTATCGTAAATCCGAGTTTCTATTACACCAATCAATATTTTAATACACCTATTCAGGTTCGGAAGTCTAATCTGGAAGGCGTAGCTAAAAGCTATTTGAATAACTTGCAGACAAGTTTAGCTTCTAAGACTTCTACAATCATTAATTTGACGCTGCAGGATGTCTCTATCTCCCGGGCTGAGGATGTGCTGAATACATTGATTGCTGTATACAATGAAGCAGCCATTGATGATAAGAACCAGATTACGATTAATACTTCTGAGTTCATTGCAGAACGTCTGGTGATTATTGAAAAAGAATTGGGTAGCGTAGATGCGGATATTGAAAAGTTTAAGCAGGAAAACCGATTGACGGATATTACTTCTGAATCGGGTATGTATCTTGAATCAACCAGCCGTTTCCAGCAGGAAGGTGTTATGGTTGAAAACCAATTGACTATGGCTAAATATATTCGGGAATATTTGTCTGACCCGAACAAGGCTTCTGATCTGATTCCTGCCAATACTGGAATATCGGATGCCAATATTGAACAACAGATTGCCGTTTATAATGAGACGTTGCTGAAACGTGACCGTCTGATCAGTAACAGTAGTAACCGGAACCCGGTTGTTATGGATTTGAATAATAATTTGGGTGCGATGAAGCAGACAATCATTCGGGCTATCGACAACCTGATTGTCAGCTTAGATATTAAAAGTGATAATATACGGATGCAGGAAGAACAGATTACCAAACGTATATCGGCTGTTCCGACTCAGCAGAAGTATGTGCTTTCTGTAGAACGTCAGCAGAAGATTAAAGAGGCTTTGTATTTGTTCTTGCTGAATAAGCGTGAAGAGAATGCGTTGACACAGGCTATGACAGAAAGTAACATGCGTGTGTTGGATGAAGCTACGGGTAGTTCGGCTCCTGTTGCTCCGAAATCGGCTATGATTATGCTGGCTGGTTTGATCCTGGGATTGGCTATTCCTGCCGGTATTTTGTGGCTGCGTTGGGCAAATGATACACGTATCCGTTCTATGAAAGATGTGCAAGACCGTACAGCTCTTCCTTTATTGGGTGAAATTCCGGCATTGGAAAAGAATCAGGAGAAACTGGTAGTTAAGGAAGGTAGCCGTGATGCCGTCTCTGAGGCATTCCGTATTTTGCGTGCGAATATGGATTTTATGCGAGGTGGAGATGAACACATGCAGGTATTGTTGTTTACCTCAATGAATGCTGGGGCAGGTAAGACCTTTATTTCTTCCAATTTAGCGGCTAGTTTGGTGTTGACACATCAGAAAGTTGTTTTACTGGATTTGGATATCCGTAAAGGTACGTTGGGTAAGCAGGCCGGTTATAGGGGTGAAGGTATCACGAATTATCTGTCGGGTAAAGTAACGGATGTGACTTCGTTGATCTGTCAGGATGAACTGGTTCCCGGCTTGGATGTGATACATGCGGGTCCGGTACCTCCTAATCCGGCAGAATTGTTACAGAACAAACGCCTGGATGCCATGATCGCAGAATTGCGTACTCGCTATGATTATATCTTGTTGGATAACGTACCAGCCGGATTGGTGGCTGATGCGCAGATTGTAGCCCGACTGGCTGATTTGACTATCTGTGTTATCCGTGCCGGCGTGCTGGATCGTCGTCAGATTCCGGCTTTGGAAATGCTTTCACGTCGTTTCCCGAAATTCTCATTGGTATTGAACTACGTGAAAGGGCATCATGGTGGCTATGGTTATGGTTACGGATACGGCTATGGTTATGGCTACGGGTATGGTAATGAGAAGAAGAGAAAATAAACCATGTTTGGATTATTTGGAAAGAAAAAGATACTGAAAAGTGGACTGCTGGAAGGAATGACTGATATCCATTGTCATTTGCTTCCTGCAGTCGACGATGGAGCAGAAAATAAGGATGAGGCGTTGCAGGCATTGAGACTGATGGAGTCGATAGGCGTGCAGCGCCTTTTCTTTACACCTCATGTCATGGAAGAATTGACTTCCAATCGGGCTGATTTTCTTCAGGAGCGGTTTGAACGTTTCTGTTCCGAACAGTCGACGTCCATTGAATTGCGGCTTGCTGCCGAATATATGCTTGATCCTGCTTTCTCGGAACGTCGAAAAGAAGGATTGTTGACTTTCAATGGAACGCATGTACTGGTAGAAACCTCTTATCTGATGCCTCCTTTGGGGTTTCGCAAGATTTTGTTTGATTTGCAGGCCGAAGGCTATCAACCTGTTCTGGCTCATCCTGAGCGTTACCGGTATATGAGTCCGGAAGATTATGACTGGTTGTTCGAGCATGGGATAGCTCTTCAGCTGAATCTGATGTCGCTGGCTGGTACGTATGGTCCGAGTCCATTAAGACGGGCGGAAGATTTACTGGCCAAGAGTTATTATACCTTTATAGGTTCTGATTGCCATCGGCGGGATGTGTACGAACGTTCCCTGCAACACCTGAAGGTTTCGACTGCACAACTCAAAGCGTTGAACTTACTGGTTGAAAATAATAAGCGGCTGGCTCAGTAATCACTGCGCTCAGATGCCCCATCCTTCACGGTCCAGATTCCGGTAATGAATGGCTTCTGCCAGATGATTGGACTGAATGGATGCCGAACCTTCCAGATCTGCAATTGTCCGTGATACTTTCAATATCCGGTCGTAAGCACGGGCGGATAAGTTCAACTTTGTCATGGCATTCTTGAGTAGTTTTAATCCTTCCGCATCCGGTATGGCATAGGTATGTAATAGCCGGCTGTTCATTTGGGCATTACAATAGAATCCCGGATGGTCTTTGAAACGTTCTTCCTGAATATTTCGGGCTGCGATGACCCGTTCCCGGATGGCGGAACTTGGCTCAGCCGGTGTTTGTTCGGAGATCTTCTCAAAGGGTACCGGAACAATTTCAATTTGGATGTCAATCCGATCGAGTAGTGGACCTGAAATCCGGTTCATGTATTTCTGGACAGCTCCGGGTGAGCATACGCAGGCTTTGGTGGGATGATTATAGTAGCCGCATGGACAAGGATTCATGGAGGCAACCAACATGAAGCCTGCCGGATATTCTACGGTAAAGCGGGCCCGTGAGATACTGATCATCCGGTCTTCCAACGGTTGCCGCATGACTTCCAGTACACTTCGGTTGAATTCGGGCAGTTCATCTAAAAACAGAATCCCGTTGTGGGCTAGGCTGATTTCTCCGGGTTGCGGATAAGAACCTCCGCCTACCATGGCTACATCTGAGATCGTATGGTGTGGCGAGCGGAATGGCCGTTGGGTCATTAATGAGGTTTCATTCCCGATTTTCCCGGCTACCGAATGAATCTTGGTTGTTTCTAAGGATTCGTGCAAAGTGAATGGTGGCAGAATAGAGGGTAATCGTTTGGCCATCATGGATTTTCCACTTCCCGGCGGACCGATCATCAGTAGGTTATGTCCGCCTGCTGCAGCTACTTCCAGGGCGCGTTTGACGTTTTCCTGTCCGCGTACTTCCGAAAAATCATATTCAAACTGTAATTGGCGGGCATAAAATTCCTTTCTCGTATCTACGATAGTTGGTTCCAGTTCCTTTTTACCATCAATGAATTCGATGACATCCCGTATGTTCGTAACGCCATATACCTCCAGCTTATTGACAACAGCGGCTTCCCTGGCATTTTGCTGCGGCAAGATGAATCCTTTGAATCCGGCTTCCCTCGCTTTAATCGCAATGGGTAAGACGCCTTTTATCGGCTTTAAAGTGCCGTCGAGTGACAATTCTCCCATCAGCATGTATTGAGAAAGCTTTTCGGAACTGATCATTTCGGCTCCGGCCAGTATGCCGATGGCTAGCGGAAGATCGTAGGCCGAACCTTCTTTCCGGATATCGGCTGGTGCCATGTTGATAACGATCCGGCTGCGGGGAAACTTATATCCGCTTTCCTGGAGAGCAGATATGATGCGTTCATGGCTTTCCCGTACGGCTACGTCCGGAAGTCCGACTAAAAAGAACTGAATGCCTTTACTACAGTTTACTTCGATTGTGATGATAGTTGCCGATATGCCTTGTACTGCGGCTGCAAAAGTCTTGACCAACATAGTTAAAGTTTTAAAATGAATACTGGTGTTCCCGCAGATGCGGTATCACCTGATTTTATTCTCCCAGCAATTCATCCAATACGTCGTTTACCTCCAGGCTGTTTTCTGATTTCAGCAGAATCTTCTTGTCTTTGTCTATCAGATAGCAGAGCGGCAATTCACTGACGTTGTACAGGTCCATCAAGGCTGTAGCCTGACCTGCTGAATCGGCTACCAGATTCCATGCGATGCTGTCTGATTGAAGGTAATTCCGTATTTGATTGCAATTGTTGTCCATCGTGACTACCAACAGGTTTAATTCCTTTTCAGGATGTTTCTGGGCGATTTGCACCATGTAAGGGTCTGTCAGTTTCGTCTTTCCTTCCCAGGAAGGTACAAATGCCAACAAGGTATATTTATGCTTGACGGTGTCCAGCTTGAATTCTTGTCCGTGTACATTTTTCACCTTGAAATCAGGCGCTTCTTCTCCAATATTTGTCCTTTTGGTACGTGCGCTGTATTCTTCCAGTTCTTTGTAAAGGAAGTGGGTACGCAGTTCAGGAGAGATCAGAGCCAATAATTCATCGGCTTCCCTGGTATCGTCCGGATTCGTGAAAAAATATTGGATCAGAGCAAGCGATACCGCTTTGTCCGTATGCTTTTTGATGTAGGCAACGGCTTCTTCGGCCAACTGATGGTTGATATTCGTTAATTTCGCTATCAGGTCAGCTTCTTCGATGGGATTCTTGGCCTTTTGATCGATTTGATGCAATAACTTGGCCTGTTCTTTCCACAGATTGGCCGAGGCTTTTCTCAGATCGGTCAGCTGACTGTTGATTGAGCTACCTCCTTCGATTGTCAATAACTTGGGATTTGTTATGTCTCCTGTTATTTTAATTTTCTTTCCTTTTTCCAAAAATACATTCACAATGCGGGTACGGTTCTCGAAGAACAGCGTGGCTGTATTGAAGTCGCCCGTCTTATGTCTGAGCTTAAAGGTTCCGTCTGTTTCGCAGGTAATGGTATCAATTGCTTTCGCGCTTTCATTTTCAAATACGACATACAGGGTAGGGTCTTGCAATTGAGTGAGTTTTCCTTCAATTTGATAACTCTCATCCTTGCTGCAAGCTACTAATCCCAATAAGACTGTCCATATAAATAGTATGTATTTTTGCATATTCATCTCTCTTTCCGCGAATTTTCGGTAAAGATAGAAAAAGTTTTTTAAAGTACGTTTATAAATAGAAATAATTTGGAAAAATATTGGAAAAAAGCATAAAAAAAGAGGATGCAATGAATGCACCCTCTTTCTTATGATTGTCTGATATGTAATATAAATTACAATTGCGGACCAGCAACAACCAAAGCCTTACCAGCTTCGTTACCTGTAAATTTAGCAAAGTTCTTGATGAAACGAGCAGCCAAGTCTTTTGCTTTTTCATCCCACTGAGCAGCGTCAGCATAAGTATCGCGCGGATCCAAGATTGCAGGATCAACACCTGGCAATGCAGTCGGAACTTCGAAATCGAAGTACGGGATCTTCTTCGTAGGAGCGCTGTTGATAGAACCATCCAGGATAGCATCGATGATACCACGAGTATCGCGGATAGAAATACGCTTGCCAGTACCGTTCCAACCAGTGTTAACCAAATATGCTTTAGCACCAGTCATTTCCATCTTCTTAACCAATTCTTCACCGTACTTAGTCGGGTGCAATGACAAGAATGCAGCACCGAAGCAAGCAGAGAATGTCGGAGTCGGTTCAGTGATACCACGTTCTGTACCAGCCAACTTAGCAGTAAATCCTGACAAGAAGTAGTACTGAGCCTGTTCAGGGTTCAAGATAGATACAGGAGGCAATACACCGAATGCATCAGCAGACAAGAAGATAACTTGTTTTGCGTGAGGACCCTTAGACACCGGTTTAACGATGTTTTCAATGTGGTGGATAGGATAAGAAACACGAGTGTTTTCTGTTACGCTCTTATCAGCGAAGTTGATTTTACCTTCAGCGTCAACAGTAACGTTTTCCAACAAAGCGTCACGTTTGATAGCGTTGTAGATATCTGGTTCAGATTCTTTATCCAAGTTGATAACCTTAGCGTAGCAACCACCTTCGTAGTTGAATACACCTTCGTCATCCCATCCGTGTTCGTCATCACCGATCAACAGACGTTTCGGGTCAGTTGACAAAGTAGTCTTACCTGTACCTGACAAACCGAAGAAGATAGCTGAGCTCTTACCTTCTTTGTCTGTGTTAGCTGAACAGTGCATAGAAGCGATACCACGCAACGGGTTCAGGTAGTTCATGATTGAGAAGATACCCTTCTTCATTTCACCACCGTACCAAGTATTCAGGATAACCTGTTCGTTAGTCTTCAGGTTGAATACAGTAGCTGTTTCAGAGTTCAAACCTAATTCTTTGTAGTTGTCAACTTTTGCTTTAGCAGCGTTGAATGATACGAAATCAGGTTCGCCGTAGTTAGCCAATTCTTCTTCTGTCGGACGGATGAACATGTTCTTAACGAAGTGAGCCTGCCATGCAACTTCCATGATGAAACGTACTTTCAGACGAGTAGCCGGGTTAGCACCACAGAATGTATCCATTACGAACAGACGCTTGCCTGACAATTCTTTAACAGCTTTAGCCTTCAAATCAGCCCATGCAGCCTCAGAACATGGCTTGTTGTCGTTCTTGTATTCGTCAGAAGTCCACCATACCGTGTTTTCGCTGGCTTCATTCTTAACGAAGAATTTATCTTTAGGAGAACGGCCGGTGTAGATACCAGTCATCACGTTTACAGCACCTAATTCAGTTACCTGTCCTTTTTCGTAGCCTTCCAAACCAGCTTTTGTTTCTTCGGCGAACAGTACTTCGTAAGAAGGATTATGCAAAATTTCCTTCACGTCGGTAATACCGTACTTGCTTAAATCTAAATTTGCCATCTTGTTAATAATTTAAGTGATTGACTTTATTTATTGTTTATTTATTTTCTTCTTAGCCAGTCCTGAAACTTTTTCACTTCCAACTCGCTACACTATTATATGAACAAGTCGGAGCGCCTTTTTGTTTAACGCCTACAAAAGTACTATTTTTTTTAATAGGAGATAGCAGATTAAGGAAATTTTTCAGCAATAAACGCTCTTTTCCATTATGTCTTTTACGCATGGCTTCGTTTTGTAAACTGAAGTTTGCAAAATGATGTTTTTCTGCATCCTATGGTCTTTCTTTTCATTCCTGCCTATGAATGCTCCAAAA
>OOCF01001393.1_pt1 | contig 10140 bp, 8 predicted proteins | sample 1671001 | NCBI WGS metagenome assembly OOCF01 (sample SAMN06348112, study PRJEB24527) | human gut metagenome | biome: human gut; feature: ankylosing spondylitis patient; material: feces | host: Homo sapiens | place: China | collected 2015-10
TATCTATCATTGAATACTTTTTATTAATGTTTCTAGGTTTTAAAGATGTGTTCTGTTCGTTTGAATTAAAATTCATCTCAATAGGAGGATTATAATATTATGCTTATACTGCATCTTTTAGATAAATAGTTTATTTATCCAAAGTGTAATACAAATATTTGATTTTATGTGACAATCTTGTTTGTAGGATGTATGATAAAATGTATAGCTTTTATTTATCTAATAAAAATTACTGGTATTATATTGGATCTTGAGATGTTTTGAATTATTGGATTTTATATTTATACGTTGTGACATAAAACATACAATTGTGGCTGTTTTTATAAATGCCGTTATCATAATGCCCTCATCGTATATATTCACACATAGAGCCATTTTTAAAACAGGTTGCAGGACTACAAGATAACTGGATTACGGTCACATTGGTAATATTTGACGCCATGGGTATATTAGGTAGTCTTGCTTTTTCCAGATTTTATAATAAGAATCCTTACAAGTTCGCTGCATGTTGCTGTTTAACCATTATCCTGTTGTGTGCCTTGTGGGGAATGGTATTTACAGCCTCTAACGTGGTATTGCAGGCTGAAACAATAAACAACTCACCAGTCGAAGCTACATCCGTATCGATGTCAATATTTTCCGGTATTTTTAATTGGGGAATAGTATGCGGTACTTATATAGGTGGTCAGGTATGTACACACTTTTCTATGTCGGACATAGGCTATGCAGGAGCCGTACTGACATTTATAACATTTATCTATTGGAATAAGATTATCAAAAAGAAGATGAAAGAAAAGGCAGTTTGTTGTTAGCAATCTTTTAGCTGTTGAATTACATCATCCAGATATTTTTTACCGATTGGAAGTACCTTTTCATCTTTAGTCAGTGTAACTTCAGACCGCGAGAAACGTGAAATGCGGCAACGGGATACTAAGAACGAGCGATGGATTCGGATAAATTCTCCTTGCGGTAATTGTTCTTCAATTGTACGCAGAGGCATTTTGGAGAGCACGGACGTACCATCTGCAAGATGTACCTTGACGTAATTGTCTATAGATTCAATGTACAGAATCGTATCTATAGAAACGGTTACATTCTTATATTCCGACTTTAATATGAATTGACGTGTGGCAGATTCGGATGTGCGGAGCAAATCGTTCATACGTAACCATTGTTCTGCTTTTTGCATGGCGCGATCGAAACGCTCGTAGAAGTATGGTTTGTGTAGGAAATCCACAGCGTTTACTTCAAATCCATCCAATGCATAGTGTGCGTATGCGGTGGTGAATATCAGGCAGCAAGACGATGGGAGTTGCCGGGCCAGTTCAATACCGGACGTACCGTTCATCTCAATGTCGAGCAGTACGATGTCAGGCAACCATTCACGGATACGTTGCATTCCTATGCGTGGCTTGCTATATGTTTCCAGCACTATACCTCCACGGCGTTCACAATACCGTTCTATGATATTCAGTGCAATGGGTTCGTCATCTATAGCTATTACTTTCATGCTGTTTCTTCCAGTTTTATTTCAAGTCGGATACGGAATATCCCTTCATTTCCCTGTTCAATGTCTAAACGGTGGCGGTCGGGATACAATAATTCAAGCCTGCGACGGCAGTTCTTTATACCCATTCGTCCGGAACTTTTCACTTCACGGTCGAATGTAGAGTTCATTACTTCAAAATATAGTTTATCAGTCTGTTGGCTAAGCCGGATATGTATAAAGCAAGGATCGTTGGAAGATATTCCGTATTTAAACGCATTTTCCACGAATGTAATAAGCATCATAGGGGGAATAGGAATTTCTTCCCTCTCTACATCGTGTGTAAAACGGACGTCTGCCAGTTCATTCAATCGCAGTTTCTGAAGAGCTATGTATTGTCCGATATAATCCACTTCTTCCGCCAGAGGGATAAATTCCCGGTTGGCATTGTTGTACATATACTTGGTCAGGTTGATAAAACGTTCAAGAGTTACCTCTGTCTTGTCAGACTGGGTAATAAGCAATCCGTAGAGCGTGTTGAGCGTATTGAAGAGGAAATGCGGATTTATCTGTGCTTTATATAGTGCGAGTTCCGCCCTGTTACGCTCATATTCCATTTCTGCTCGCGCCAGCTTTTGTCTGTATACTTCTTTTAGCATTCCTACAGCAAAACAAAAAATGACAACCAGAATGTAATGTAGCCATATCGCCTGTTGGTTCTGCCTGATTCCCCAATTGGGATACGGAGAAATCTCACGTCGTTGCTGATGGATGTGGTAAAGTGGTGATGTTATTTCGTAGGCTGAAAAAAAGAAGGTGACAGACAGCGAGAGTAGCACCGTTATCAGTGCTACCACACGCTTTTTGCCTTTCAGAAACAGCCTGGGAATAATGAAGTATTTGTATAAAAAATAGGTAACATACAGCCATCCGACAAACGAACAGAAAAATAAAGGATATGTGCCCCACCATCTTTCCACCGGGAATGCGTATATTACCAATGGCAATAGGATGAAGCAGAATGCCAGATCGATGTAAAGCGTTGCATTTTTCATCAGACTTTCATTTTTATAAACTGTTTTTTCCTTGAAAAAGGGATGCTTATTATTTATGTTGCTCAAACAGCCAATCCTGCACACCTTCTATGCCGTATGCCACGAACCATGTGGCGCGATGATTGCCGCCTGTAAGATGGGTAAACAGCAGATGGTTGCCTTCAGCACGCATTTTGTTTGCTTCCTCGGAGAGTTGTTCCTTGGGCAACGTCATATCCCATGTTGCTTCTGTTACCTTGCTCCCTTGACTACGCCACAATTCTACGGCTTGTCCTTGTAATGAATTGGACGAAGTATCGCCTTCGCATGAAATGATCCAGATGTTCTGTTTGTCCAACGGTCCCATTAGGGAAGGATTCCATTTTCCTGCTACAAGTAGTGCACCGGCAAACAGATCCGGCTCTTTTAACATCAACACAATGGATGACATGCATCCCATTGACTGGCCTGTGGTATAAATGCGTTTCGGGTCAATGGAATATTTAGTCTGGAGCTCTTTTAATAAAGCAATGGTAGCATCAAGGTGGTGGCTGTAGTTCCAGTTATCATCTACCGTAATGACCGGATACTCAGGGGCAACAACGATGCACTTATGACGTGCTTGTGCTTCCGGCTCTGCCCACGAAGTCGCACCGTTCCCCTGATAAAGTGTGTGCGTGACGTCTCCGCTGGCCACTCCCGCATCGTGGATGAAGAGTACCAGAGGATATTGTTCAGCTGGATTATAGTCTTCCGGCAAGTATATATTATAAGGTAATACTTGTCCGGTGTACGGACTTATAAATTCTTCTTGTCTGAAATCATCTGCAACGAGGCATTTCTCGGAAGTACTTTCTATCGGCAAGGTGTTTGCCTTGTAGGTTTTTCCTGCACTGGTTTTTATATCGGCGATTTGCGTTACTACAGCATTACCGGGATATTTGTCATTTCCCCCAGTGCTCCATCCTGCACGTAATCCCGGACCTCCCTGCATGCGATCGCGTTCCTGTTTCTTTTCTTTGTCAGCCTCTGTAGGCATTTGAGGCTGAGCATTCAAATCTACTTCTGCCTTTACTTCAATGATGACATACTGTCCGTTTGCTCCTTGTTGCGCTCGTTCGGGAACATTGTTGGCATATATGCGTGTCACCTCCTTATCTTCTACACGATAACTTTCGGCAGAAAGACTTTGGTTGCTAATAGGTGTGTCGTATTGAAGTACAACGGTTTCAACTTTTCTACCGTCTCCTAATACGCGACTTATCGCTGTTACAGACTGCAAGTGTTTGTCACTTATGGAGTTGTTTTGGGCTTGTGCCAAGCCGAGGATTCCTGCCAGAACCATTGTGATAATTGTTCTCTTTTTCATAAATGCAAAATATAAAATTCTTGTATCTGTCTCATTGACTGGATAGTGCAAAATTACGCTCTTTTATTCTGAAAACAAAATTCCGTTCCATTCGTTCACCACCAAAAATCGGTTGTTGACCCCCGTTCGTGCGACAAGACAGATTTCTCTTATGACAGGTGGCTATTTTTGTGACAACGAAAACAGAATTAAACCATAGTTTGAACATTATGAATTATAAAACTTTGTTGATTGTTCTTGCAGGTTTGTCGATAGCTTCCTGCAATAGTAGGACGGTGGAAGAAGAGACGTCCGATTACAAGACTCTGACCGTGAAACTGGAAAACCGAACGTTAATGCAGGGGTATAGTGCCCGACTGGATGGGCAACAAGTGGTTGAGGTTCGTCCACAGGTAAGCGGGCTTATTACACGTATCTGTATAGAAGAAGGACAGAAAGTACGAAAAGGACAGGTCTTGTTTGTCATTGACCAGATGCCTTATCAGGCTGCATTGGCCGAGGCTACAGCTAATGTGAAAAGCGCAGAGGCGAATCTGGCTACCGCAAAGCTTAATCTTGAAAGTACTGAAGTGTTACGGGAAAAGAACGTGGTACAGGACTACGACCTCAATACCGCCAGAAACGAATTGGCTGTTGCAGAGGCTGCATTGGCGCAGGCGCAGGCACAGGAAATGAGTGCCCGCAATAATCTTTCGTATACAGAAGTGAAAAGTCCGGTTGACGGTGTCGCTAGCATGATTGCCTATCGTGTAGGAGCGTTGGTGAGCAGCAGTATTAGTGAACCGCTTGTAACATTATCGGATGATAGTAATGTGTATGCTTATTTCTCGTTGAATGAGAGTCAAATAACATCATTGACAGAACAGTATGGTTCATTGGATGAGTTTATGAAGAGAATGGAGGACGTAGAATTACAGATGGCCGGAGGCAAGATGTATGGCGAAAAGGGGCACATTTCGGCCGTGAGCGGTATTGTCACTACTGGTACAGGAACTGTTGTATTGCGTGCAGATTTTCCTAATGATAGGGGATTGCTGCGTAGTGGAGGCAGTGCAACGGTTATGGTGCCTACTACATTGGCACAGGCTGTTGTTATTCCGCAGAGTGCCACTTACGAGTTACAGAACAAGACATTTGTTTATAAAGTGGTGAACGGTAAGGCTCAGTCTGCTCCGGTTACGCTTTATCGCCTGAATAATGGTACGGAATATGTGGTAGAGGAAGGCTTACAGCCGGGCGACGTGATTATAGCCGAAGGTGCAGGATTGGTGAAGGAAGGTGTAAATGTAAATATCAAGCAAGGAAAGGAGTAAGTCATGACTGTCAAAACCTTTATAGACCGCCCGATATTATCGGGTGTAATTTCCGTTGCCATAGTTATCGTAGGACTTATCGGCTTGAGCCAGCTTCCTATAGAACAGTTTCCTGACATTGCTCCGCCAACAGTAAACGTATCTGCTACATATACCGGAGCCAATGCGGAAACAGTGATGAAGAGTGTCATTACCCCGCTGGAAGAGGAGTTGAATGGTGTGGAAAACATGATGTATATGACTTCTACTGCAACCAATACAGGCTCAGCTTCCATCAATGTCTACTTCAAGCAGGGCACAGATCCAGATATGTCGGTAGTGAATGTGCAGAACCGTGTTGCTTCGGCGCAGGGATTGTTGCCGGCCGAGGTTACGAAGTCAGGCGTAACCGTACGCAAGAGGCAGAGCAACTCCCTGAAAGCCATCTCGCTTTATTCGCCAGATGATTCTTTTGATGCAAATTTTCTGACAAACTATATGAAAATCAATATAGAACCGCGTCTTTCGCGTATTGCCGGTGTGGGCGATGTCAATATCTGGGGAGCCAGTTATTCAATGCGAATCTGGCTTGATCCGCAACGTATGGCCCAGTATGGACTGATGCCCTCTGATATTGAAACGGTATTGAACGAACAGAATGTGGAGTCTCCTACAGGCACACTAGGTGCGGAATCGGCCAATACGTTCCAGTATGTTCTGAAGTATCGGGGGCGTTATGAGGAAGAAGAAGACTTTGGTAATATGGTTATCAAGTCTTTACCCAGTGGTGATGTGTTGCGCTTGAAGGATGTGGCCCGTATAGAGATGGGTGCTGAAAATTATGCTATGCTCAGTGAGACAAACGGACATCCGGGAGCTAACTGTATGACAGCTCAGACTTCCGGTTCGAATGCGAACGAGATTATTAAAGAAATGGATAAAGTAACGGCTGACATATCCGCATCGTTGCCCAAAGGTATGGTATTGGCTGATATAACGAGTACCAAGGACTTTCTGGATGCTTCCATTGCCAATGTGGTGGAGACATTATTTGTGGCTATACTGCTCGTAATATTGGTAGTTTATTTCTTCTTGCATGATTTCCGTGCTACGCTGATTCCCTCGTTGGCTATTGTCGTATCACTCATAGGCACATTTGCTTTCCTTTATATTGTCGGGTTCAGCCTGAATCTATTGACACTTTTTGCTCTGGTTCTCGTTATCGGTACCGTGGTTGATGACAGTATAGTGGTTGTCGAGGCTGTGCAGGCTCGTTTTGAAGAAGGGTATACATCAGCCTATACAGCTACAGTCGACGCAATGAGCGGATTGTCTTCAGCGTTGATGACAACGACCATCGTGTTCATGGCTGTATTTATTCCAGTGAGTTTTATGGGCGGAACTACCGGTACTTTCTATACGCAATTTGGTTTGACGATGGCGGTAGCTGTAGCTATTTCGCTGCTTAATGCCATGACATTAAGTCCGGCACTTTGTGCGCTTATCATGCGTCCTCGTGCCAATGTGGCCCAAGGTGAAAAGTTAGGATTTTCAGACCGTTTCCATTATGCCTTTGATACCTCTTTCCGGCATCTGCAGCAGAAATATATGACAGGTGTATCGTTTCTTTTTCATCATAAGAAATTTGCTGTGGGGAGCATAGCTATAGCTGTCATTGCACTTCTGGTGTTAATGAGCACTACAAAGACCGGACTTGTACCGCAGGAAGATATGGGAACCATCAACATCAATGTACAGACTGCACCCGGTACCAATCTGGAAGAAACGGGGCGTGTAATGGACGAGGTGGAGAGAGTTATACGGGATATACCGCAGATTAAGATCTATTCGCGTGTAACGGGAAAAGATGCCGTTCATAACCAGTCGGCATCTGCCGGTTCGTTCACTATCCGTTTGAAAAATTGGAGCGAGCGTAGGAAAAAAGGTGACGATGTGAATTCTGTAATGAATGAAATCTATCACCGTACGGATAGTATCAAGGCTGCCACAATCCGCGTTTCTACCAGTCCGATGATTTCAGGTTACGGAATGAGCAACGGGTTCGATCTCTATGTTCAGGATAAAAGAGGGGGCAGTATAGACGACTTACTGCAATATACCAACAATTTTATTGAAGCCATGAATAAGCGTCCGGAAATTTCTCGCGCTTATACGACCTTCGATACCAAATATCCACAATATCTGGTAGAAGTGGATGCAGCCTTATGCAAACGTAATGACATATCACCGGCAGATGTACTTAGCACGTTGGCTGGATATGTGGGAGGAAGTTATTCCAGCAACCTGAACCGTTTCACAAAACTGTATCGTGTCATGGTGCAGGCTGCTCCGGAATATCGTCTCGATACGGAAGCTCTGAATAATATTTTTGTACGCAATGGCAGCGGGGAGATGTCACCGATAGCTCAATATCTTACGCTTACAAGAGTGTATGGTTCCGAAAGTTTGTCGCGATTTAATCTTTTTTCCGCCATCAGTGTTTCCGGTACACCGGCTGACGGATACAGTTCAGGTCAGGCTCTGAAAGCAATTGAGGAAGTTGCCAAGACAACGCTGCCTGAAGGGTATGGCTATGAGTTTGGAGGAATGTCACGTGAGGAGGCTTCGACAGGCAATACCACTACATTGGTATTTATTGTTTGTATTGTTTTTATCTACCTTATTTTATGTGCCCTCTATGAAAGCCTGATGATTCCGTTTGCCGTTATTTTGTCTGTTCCGTTCGGGCTTATGGGCAGTTTCCTTTTCGCTAAATTCTGGGGGTTGGAAAACAATATCTATATGCAGACAGGGCTTATCATGCTTATAGGTTTGCTGGCCAAGACTGCCATCCTGCTGACAGAATATGCTTCCGATCGCCGTCGTCAAGGTATGAATATTACTTCCGCTGCCATGTCGGCTGCCAAAGCACGTTTACGTCCTATTCTGATGACTTCCGTGACAATGATTTTTGGCATGTTGCCACTGATGTTTGCACACGGGGTAGGTGCTAACGGAAATATTTCTGTTGGCGTGAGCACTGTAGGCGGCATGTTGTTTGGGACGATTGGGTTACTTTTTGTAGTTCCATCATTGTTCATTGTCTTTCAATATTTGCAGGAGTATTTCCAACCGAAGAAAAAATAAACAGAATAAATACAGAGACAATATGAAGCACATACGTTATTACTTGTTTTTATTTCTCGCTGCTTCCATTCTGAATGGATGCGGACTGTATACCCGTTATTCGCGGCCAGAATTGGATATCTGTACGGACAGTCTTTATCGGTCAGCGGTGGCGCAGACGGATAGTTCTACAATTGCTTCAAAGCCATGGCGTGAATTATTTACTGATTCATGCTTGCAAACGCTTATAACCATTGGTTTGCAGCGCAATACCGACCTTGATATAGCGCGATTACAGGTAGAAGAGGCACGTGCCGTATTGCAGAATGCCCGCTTGTCCTATCTGCCATCAATCAGCTTGACACCACAGGGAAGCATCAGCCGTTACAACGGTGATACAAAGAATGTCTATGATATTGGGGGAACCGCTTCATGGGAAATGGACATCTTCGGGCGTATGACCAATACCAAACGTGCGGCTCTTGCCTCTTTCGAACAGAGTCGGGCCTATGTACAAGCGGTACAGACACAGCTGGTGGCAACTATTGCCGAAAGCTATTATACACTGTTAATGCTTGACGAACAACTTGATATATCCAATGAAACACTGGCTAACTGGACTGAGATCATTGCTACATTGGAAGCACTCGTACAAGCGGGAAAGTCAAATGATGTAGCTGTCCATCAGGCTCGGGCAAACCGGAGTGCACTTGAGGCTTCTATACAGACCATTCGTAAAAGTATCAGTGAAACAGAAAATGCTCTTTCTGTTTTGCTGAAAGAACCGGCTCATACGATTGAACGAGGAACACTGAGTAGTCAGTATTTTTCTGACGATATTTCGGTGGGGATTCCTCTTCAGCTTTTATCCAATCGTCCCGATGTACGACAGGCGGAAGCAGCACTTGCAGAAGCTTTTTATGCAACCAATTCTGCCCGTGCGGCTTTTTATCCAAGTCTGACACTTTCAGGAACACTTGGTTGGACGAACAACGGTAACGGCGTAACCGTTAATCCTGGTAAATGGCTGTCATCGGCTATAGCTTCGCTTACCGATCCATTGTTTAATAAGGGGACGAACGTGGCTAATCTGAAAGTAGCCAAAGCGCGTCAGCAGGAAGCCGTTCTGCAGTTTGAACAATCGTTACTTGATGCGGGAAACGAGGTAAATAATGCTCTTACCGGATGGCAGACTACCGACAGGCGTATTCGTTTTGATGAGGAACAAATTGCAGATCTTGAGGCTGCACCGGAAAAAACAAAACTGCTTGTACGTTATACTTCATCTACTTATCTTGAAGTGCTTACCGCTCAACAGTCGTTGCTTGATGCCCGTTTGACATTGGCACAAGATCGTATAGAAAAGATACAGGCAGTCATTTCTCTATATCATGCACTTGGTGGAGGTGTTGAATAGCTGGGTATATTTTTTATTTTGCAATCTCTTAAATACTGCAGAAAGTAATTTGTTATTCAAGTTGTCTGTTATGTTTTTCCGAAAAGCTCAAAAGTTATTGTTTAATATTAAGGCGTTTGTGTATGAATAAGTATGAAATAGAAAAAAATGCAGCTCTAATATGGAATTTGTTGAATACCAGATATTATTGGAGTTATACAGAGTTGAGAACCGAAAGTCATTTGTCTGATATGGAACTCGGAGCCGCTATCGGTTGGTTGGCTCATGAGGATAAAATAGAAATTGATATCGGTAAAGAGAACTCTGAACAGAGACTTCATTACCCATACTATAACCTGTTTTTTTGATATGTTATAATTTTGAGTAACTGTTGAGTCCAATTGCAATTAAATATTATGCATCGGACTCTATATAAT
>OOCF01001413.1_pt1 | contig 10063 bp, 7 predicted proteins | sample 1671001 | NCBI WGS metagenome assembly OOCF01 (sample SAMN06348112, study PRJEB24527) | human gut metagenome | biome: human gut; feature: ankylosing spondylitis patient; material: feces | host: Homo sapiens | place: China | collected 2015-10
CCGCTACTTCGTGCGTGACAACCGCGTCGTCGGCAGCTACATCCCGACGGACGAGCTCAAGCGCGCCGACATCACGGCCGCGCCCTCCGTCGACGAGTACCTCAAGGGCTTCAAGTTCCGTCAGGAAGGCCGCACGGCCGAAGCCTTCGACGTCGATCAGGACAACATCAACGCCCGCACGCAGTTCGTCGAGGCGGGCGGCGTGAAGATGGCGCTGCTGCCGAAGAAGACGCTCGGCGAGACCGTCGTCGTACAGATGAGGTTCCTCAACGGCAACTTGAAGACGGGCGCCAACGCCGCCGTCTCGATGCTCTCGACCGCCATGCTCTCGCGCGGCACGTCCACGATGACGCGCGACGAGATCGACGACGCCTTCACGCAGCTGCGCATGGAGGGTTCGCCCTTTGCGTTCACGACCGACCGCGAGCATCTCTCGGCCGCCGTGGGCCTTGCGGGCAGCATCCTCACGGACGCCGCCTTCCCTGAAAAGGAATTCGAGACCCTGAAGCGCCAGACCCTCGTCGGCCTGCGCGCCAAGTCGGACGATCCGGGCACGAAGGCCCGCGACGCCCTCACGGAGCACTTCAACACCTATCCGAAGGGCGACGCCCGCCGCACGGAGACGAGCGCCGAGCTCATCGCCGAGGTCGAGGCCCTCACGCTTGACGACGTGCGCAACTACTGGCGCAACGTCTTCGGCACGGGCCGCGGCTACATCGCCGTCGTCGGCGACTTCGATCCCGAAGCGGTTGCGGGCGACCTGCGCCGCGCCGTCGTCGGCCGCAAGCTCTCCACCGTCGTCTACGAGCGTCCCGTGCACGAGTTCAAGCCCGTTGCACCGGCCCGCATCGTCATCGACACGCCTGAAAAGGAAAACGGCACGCTGATGGCCCGCGTCGACCTGCCGGCCAACGTGGCCGACGCCGATGCCGCGGCCCTCGTCACGGCCGACTGGATCCTCGGCGGCTCCACGGGTCTCTCGAACCGCATCGTGACCCGTCTGCGCCAGAAGGAGGGCCTCTCCTACGGCGCCGGCAGCGGCATCACGCTCCCGCGCTTCGGCAACCGCGGCCATTGGTCCGTCGGTGCGATCGTCGCTCCGCAGAACGTCAGGCAGGCTGAGGCCAGCCTGCGCGACGAGCTCGCCCGCGCCGTCAAGGACGGCATCACCGATCAGGAGCTCGCCGAAGCCAAGCGCGGCCTGATCGAGTACCGTGCGGTGAACCGCGCCCAGGACGGCACGCTCGCGGGCAGCTGGATCAACTTCATGGAATCCGGCCGCGACTGGTCCTTCTCGAAGGACATGGAAGTCGCCATCGAGAAGCTCACGGTCAAGGACGTCAACGCCGCGATCCGCCGCATTGCGGATCCCTCGAAGATGACCTTCGTGCTCGCCGCCGACCTTGCGAAGGCCAGGGAAGCGGGCAAGGACTTCTCCAAGCAGTAGCTCCCTGCCGGGCCAGACGGCATCAGGCGCCCCGCCGCTCCGACGCGAGCAGCGGGGCGCCGTCGTTTCTGAACGCCCCTCGCAGGCATAAAATGTCGGATTGTTCAGGATCATTCGAGGAGAAAACTCATGCAGACCGCACCCAACATCGTCCACGGCGACTGGAAGACCTATCAGCACGAGGCTGAGCGCGTGCGCGCCATGGTCTTCATCGCGGAGCAGAAGGTGCCCCGCGAGCTGGAGTTCGACGAGGACGACAAGACGGCCGAGCACTTCATTGCGTTCGACGCAAGGCACATGGTCACGGGCTGCGCAAGGCTGCTCGACAACGGCCGCATCGGCCGCGTCGCGGTGCTCCGTCCCTTCCGCGGCCGCGGCATCGGCGAGGCCGTGATGAAGGCCGTCCTCGAGCGCGCGAAGGCGCGCGGCATGAAGGACGTGCATCTCGCCGCACAGGTGCAGGCCATGCCCTTCTATGAACGCCTCGGCTTCGAGCCCTTCGGCAACGAGTTCGACGAGGCGGGCATCCCGCACCGCATGATGCGCCTCGTTGTCTGAGGAGTGAGGAAAGCTGCCTGCGTGTCAAGCAACGTTTGCTTTTAGGATCAAGCTGCGGCGTCCTAACTGTTCGGAGGGGCGCCGTTTTCATGAGCGGAAAATGAAGCGGCCCGCCTTCGCAGTGGAAGACGGGCCGTGGACTCAGCGGGTTTCAGGCGCGGGTCACTTCAGGCCGAAGATGAGCTCGGCGATCTGGACGGCGTTCGTCGCGGCGCCCTTGCGGACCTGGTCGGCGCAGCAGAAGAGCGTGAGCGAGCGGTTGAAGGACGCGGCGTCGGCGGAAAGGTCGCGGCGCACGCGGCCGACGTAGACGAGGTCCTGGTCGCTCGTAAGGAGCGGCATCGGGTACTGGCCGTTGTTCGGATCGTCGCAGAGGACGACGCCGGGAGCTTCGGCGAGGAGCTCCCGGGCCTTGTCGGGCGTGATGTCGTTCTCGAACTCAAGGGTGATGGCCTCGGAGTGGGAGCGGATGATGGGCACGCGCACGCAGGTGCAGGCGAAGCGGATGGTCTCGTCGTGGAGCATCTTGCGGCCTTCGTTCTGCATCTTCATCTCTTCCGAGGAGTAGCCCATTTCGTTGAAGCCGCCGATCTGCGGGATCAGGTTGTAGGCGATCGGATAGGGGAAGCAGGAGCCTTCGGCGCGCTGGCCGTCGGCGGCCTTGACTTCGGCCTCAAGGGCGTCGATGCCGGCCTTGCCTGCGCCGGAGACGGCCTGATAGGTCGAGACGACCATGCGGCGGATGCGGGCGTGGCGGTGAAGCGCGTTGACGGCGGTGAGGCCGATGATGGTCGCGCAGTTCGGGTTTGCGATGAGGCCCTTGGAGAGCTTCACGTCCTCGGGGTTCACTTCGGGGATGACGAGCGGAACATCGGGATCTAGGCGGAAGGCGCTGGAGTTGTCCACGACGTGGATGCCCATCTTCGCGGCTTCGGGCAGGAACTGCTTGGCGACGGGATTGTCGGCGGCGCCGAGCAGGAGGTCAAGGCCCTTGAAGGCCTCGAGGCTGGCTTCCTGAACGACGATGTCCTGGCCCTCGTAGTTGATCACCTTGCCTGCGGAGCGGGCGGAGCCGAAGAGGCGGAGTTCGGAGATGGGGAACTTGCGTTCGGCGAGGACGATTCGCATCTGTTCGCCGACGGCGCCCGTGGCGCCGAGAATGCCGACTTTGTAGCTGGCCATGATGATTGTCTCCTGTCAAGCGTTCTGAGCCTGCTGGGCCCTGACTTCTTTGGCTTCAGCGGCAAAGGTTTCGTAAAGGGCGGCGACGGCGCGGTTGAAGTCCTTGTTTTCGACGCCGACGATGATGTTGAGCTCGGCGCTTCCCTGGGCGATCATGCGGACGTTGATGCCTGCCTTGCCGAGGGCGGCGAAGAGGCGGCCCGAGGTGCCGGGGCGGGAGTTCATGTTGCGGCCCACCGTCGCGATCAGCGCGAAGGGCTCGGTGAGGCGGATGGAGTCGGGCTTCATCGCCTCCTGGATGCGGGCGATGATCTCGTAGACGTTCTGCTTCACGTCGGCCTTGGCGACCACGACGGAGAAGCTGTCGATGCCGGAGGGCAGATGCTCGACCGAGACGTTGTAGGACTCGAGGATGGAGAGCACCTCGCGCACAAAGCCCACGCGGTTGGACATGTTCTTCTTCGAGATTTCGATGGAGACGAAGTCCTTCATGCCCGCAATGCCGGTGACGAGCGGAGCCGTCGGGTCGGCGGGAATCTTGTCGCGCACGATCGTGCCCGGATCCTGCGGACGGTTGGTGTTGAGGACCTGGATCGGAATGTTCTTTTCGCGCAGCGGGAAGACGGCGTCTTCGTGAAGCACGCTCGCGCCCATGTAGGAGAGCTCGCGCAGCTCGGAGAAGGTGATCTGTTCGATGTTGCGGGGATTTTCGACGATGCGCGGGTCGGCCATCAGGAAGCCGGAGACGTCGGTCCAGTTCTCATAGAGGTCGGCCTGGATGCAGCGGGCGAGAATGGAGCCCGAGATGTCGGAGCCGCCGCGGCTCATGACGCGGACGTGGCCGTCGGGAAGGCGGCCGTAGAAGCCGGGCATCACGAAGCGGTCGTGCTTCTTGAGGATTTCCTTGAGGCGTTCGGTGGTTTCGTCGAAGTTGAAGGTGCCGTCGAAGTTGATGCAGACGACGTCGATGGCGTCGACGAAGGGGAACCCGAGGTAGTCGGCCATCAGGCGGGAGGTGAAGTACTCGCCGCGGCTGACGATTTCGTCGACGGACATTTCGGGAAGGCTGTCGCGCATCTTCGCGAGATCGGTCTCGATGTCGACCTTCAGGCCGAGCTCGTCGCGAATGCTGCGGAAGCGGTCGGCGATCATGTTGAAGAGCGGCAGATAGTCGACGTGATAGGTCACGTGGGCCTGACAGAGATAGAGCAGGTCGGTGATCTTGTTGTCACCCTTGAAGCGCTTGCCGGAGGCCGAGGAGACGACGAATCGTCGGGACGGATCGGCCTCGATGATGGCCTTGACTTTCTTGAATTGTTCGGCGTCGGCGACGCTCGAGCCGCCGAATTTGGTGATTTTGATCATGTTGGATTACTCCGTGGCCTGAGGTTCAAAGGCAAGGAAGGACTGCTTTTGACGCGCGATCTCGATGAGCTCGGCGAGGGGGCGTCCCGGAAGGACTTCGTCCGGGAAGTGGCCTGTGCCGCAGAGCAGGGCGGGGTCGTACGTCAGGGGGCGGTCGAGAACCGGCCTGCCGGTCTCTCCGCGTCCGAGGGAAATCAGATCCTGAATCATGGCGTCGGCCGTGGGCCTGCCGCCCGCGCCCTGCCCGACGATCGAGAGGGCGCCCACCACGTCGCCGGTGATGCGGCCGTAATTCAGGTTGTCGTGAACGTGCGCGGCGATTTCGTCCTGGGAAAGAAGCACCGGCACGATGCCGACGGCGTAGCGATCGCCGCGCCTTTCGCTGAGCATCATGAGGCGGAGGCTGCGGCCGCGCTCGCGGGCCGCGGCAATGATGCCGCTCGTCACGCCCACGATGCCCGCCGTCGGAATATCGCTCACGATGGGGGTGCGGTAGGCAAGCGAGGCGGAGATGATCGCCTTGTTGCGGACGTCGGCGCCCGTGATGTCGGCCGTCGGGTCGGCTTCGGCGTAGCCGAGGGCCTGTGCGCGTGCGAGTGCCTCCTCGAAGGAGAGGCCGCTCCTCTCCATGTGGTCGAGCATGTAGTTGCAGGTGCCGTTGAGGATGCCCGAGACGTCGGAGACCTCGTTGAAGCGGGCGGTCTTCTTGATCATCTCGATCCAGTGCATGCCGCCTCCGCAGCTCGCCTCGAAGAGAAGCGAGACGTTGTTGGCGCGGGCAAGCTCGGCGAGTCCCTTGAGATCGGCGGCCACGGCGGCCTTGTTGGATGTGACGACGTGCTTGCCGGCCGCGAGCGCGGCGCGGATGTAGGAGAGGGCGGGGTCGCGGCCCGGGAGGGCCTCGACGATGCACGTGACCTCGGGGTCGTTCAGGACGGCCTCGAACGAGTCGGTCATCAGGGGGCCGTCCGCGCGGCCGGGCCGCCGCAGAATGTGCCTGACCCTGATCCCGCAGTCACGCTCGTCCAGAAGTTCGGCCACGGTGCGGCCGACGGTTCCGTATCCAAGCAGTCCGATGTTCAATTGGGGCTCCGTTTTCGTGAAGGGCGATTCGCTCATGCTTCAGGGTTGAGGCCTGGGCGGAAAACACCACTTATGCATCATATCGGATTATTCTGCCTGCGTCTTCGGGCGCATGTCTTAGGTGAAATGCCCTAGAACGCTTGAGCCTTGAGGTGAAACGCGGTTTTTTTGCGGGCTTTGTGCCACAATGAACTGATTGTTCCAAAATTTCGGAGAAGTACCTCCATGATCTACCACAGCACGAGAAGCCTTGAAAACGGCGTGAATGCTCGCGAAGCCCTGCTCAAGGGCCTGTGCGACGACGGCGGCCTCTATGTGAGCGACGAGCTCCTCACTTCCGTCCTGACGCCCGACATGCTCAAGGGCCTCACGTACCGCGAGACGGCGCTGCGCGTCTTCTCGGTCCTGCTCTCCGACTTCACGAAGACCGAGCTCGCCGAGGGCATCGAGCGCGCCTATGCCGACAACTTCGCGAGCGTCGCCGTGACGCCCGTGACCCGCGTGGGCGACGAATTCCTGCTCGAGCTGCATCACGGTCCCACGTCCGCCTTCAAGGACGTCGCCCTGTGCATGCTGCCGCAGCTCATGAGCGCCGCGCTCAAGGACACGGGCCGCCGCGTCATGATCGCGACGGCGACCTCAGGCGACACGGGCAAGGCCGCCCTTTCGGGCTTCATGAACGTGCCCGGCATCGGCATCACGGTCTTCTATCCGCACGGCAAGGTGAGCGACATCCAGTACCTGCAGATGGCGACCCAGGAGGGCCGCAACGTCGCGGTCGCCGCCGTCGAGGGCAACTTCGACGACGTGCAGAGCACCGTCAAGAAGATCTTCGCCTCGGACCTCAGGCAGGAGCTCGCCGACGAAGGCGTGGAACTCTCCTCGGCCAACTCGATCAACATCGGCCGCCTCGTGCCCCAGGTCGTCTACTACTTCGACGCCTACCGCCAGCTCGTCGAGGCCAACGAGGTCGAACAGGGCGCCAAGGTCGACTTCTGCGTCCCGACGGGCAATTTCGGCGACGTGCTCGCGGGCTACTATGCGTACCGCATGGGCCTGCCCGTGCGCCACTTCATCGTGGCGAGCAACGCCAACAACGTGCTCACGGACTTCCTGACGACGGGCGTCTACGACCGCAACCGTCCGTTCGTGAAGACGATCACGCCGAGCATGGACATCCTGATCTCGAGCAACCTCGAGCGCATGCTCTACTACGCATCCGAGGGCGACACGGCGCTCATCGCCCGCCTCATGGAGAACCTCAGGAACGAGGGCGTCTTCAGGGTCGAGGGCGAGATGCTCGAGCGCATCCGCTCGCTCTTCAAGTGCGGCTGGGCCGACGACGCCGAAACCTCCGCGATGATCCGCGAGGCCTGGCGCAAGGACGGCCGCCTCGTCGACCCGCACACCGCCGTGGCCCTCAAGGTCGCCCGCGAGCGCGCCGACAGGTCGGTGCCGTGCGTGGTGCTCTCGACGGCGAGCCCCTTCAAGTTCTGCCGCGACGTCTACATCGCGCTCACTGGCAGGCCGCTTGAAGGCGATCCCGACGGCTTCGCATACATGGACGCGCTTTCCGGGCTCACGAGTGAAAACGCCCCCGCGCCTCTTGCAGGGCTGCGCTCGATGCCCGTGCTCCACAAGGACGTCGTGCGTCCCGAGGGCATGGCCGACTTCATCCGCGCGGCCGTCGCGCGCGCATTCTGACAGGGGAGGCCGCACATGAAAGTCACCGTCCGCGTTCCCGCCTCGACCTCGAACCTCGGTCCCGGCTACGATTCGCTCGGCATGGCCCTCTCGCTGCAGGCGAAGTTCACGTTCGAGCCCTCCGACGAGCTCGTGATCGAGGGCTGTCCCGAGGCCTACCGAAATGCCGACAACCTCGTCATGCAGGGCTTCCGCATGGTCTGCGAGAAGGCGGGCCGTCCCGTGCCCGCCGTGCATCTCGTGATCGACTCCGAGGTGCCCGTCGCTCGCGGTCTCGGATCTTCGAGCACCTGTATTGCGGGCGGCATGGCCGCCGCCAACGCGATGCTCGGCAATCCGTTCACGACCGAAGACCTCTTCCAACTCTGCACGGCCTTCGAGGGCCATCCCGACAACGCCGCGCCGGCCTTCCTCGGCGGCCTGACGGCGAGCTTCATGCACGAGGGCAGGGCCGTCGCCGTTCCGTTCTCGCCCGATCCCGCCTGGCGCTTCGTGGCCGTGATCCCGAACTACGAGGTCCGCACCGAGGAGGCCCGCAGGATCGTCAGGCGCGACATCGACCTCTCGGCCGCCGTTCACACGATGTCCCACGCCATCGCGATGGTGAGGGGCCTTGAGACGGGCGACGAGGCGCTGGTGGGCGCCGCCTGCGCGGACGTCCTGCACGAACCCTACCGCCGCACGCTCATCGCCGAGTACGACGCCATGCGCGCCATGGCGCTCGAGGCGGGCGCCGCCACCTTCTTCATCAGCGGCTCGGGCTCGACCATGATCGCCGCCACGAAGTCCGAGGCCGTCGCCGAAGCTTTCGTCGCGAAGGTCCGCGAGACCTGGCCCGACTTCGCCGCCAGAGTGCTCACCGTCTGTCACGAGGGCACGACTGTCACGGTCGAGGACTGAGGCTGCAGCTTCTGAAGGAACAAAAAGGCGCCGTCTCCCGAATGAGGAGTCGGCGCCTTTTGCTTGGGCGTTCTGTTTGCGGACGACGGGATCCGGGATCAATGTTCGAGCACGTGCGGATTCTCGAGAAGACTTTCGGGCGTACCGTAGCGCACGAGGCAGATCTCGGCGCCGCCGATCTGGAGGATGAGGCCGAGCGGAGCGCTCTCTACGTCGAGGACCGCATAGAGGCTGTCGCCGTTTCCGACGGGTCGCAGCCCCTCGGGTACGCGCCTGTTCGTGAGCTCGGTGAAGAGCGCCTCAAGGGCGGCGATGATGGCGGAACGCCTCGGGTCGCCCACGATGAGGGACTTGTCGAACCGGAACTGCTTGGTTTCGAGAAGCTCGAGCGGCGCGGCGGGGCCGCTCTGAAGCATCGAGCCGTCGGCGCTCTCGCGCTCGCGTTCGCGCCAGCGCAGCTTGGCCTGCGCGTCCTGCAGGGCGCGCAGCGTGACGAGCGAGGGCAGAAGCGTCTCGGGCTTGGCCGCAGGGGGATTGAACGAGTAGAAGGGCTCTGCGGGATCGGGACGGGCGAAGAGGTCGCCCTGCACGAAGTGCGCGCCTGCGTCCCCACCGTCCGTCCTCTTCGGACGGGCACGTCCCTTGCGCAGTGGCACGACACCTTCGCGTGCAGTGCGCTCGAGAAGCTGGCGGATCACGCCCTCGGGTGTCAGTCCGGCCCCTGCGAGCACTTCGGCCGCCTTCCCCGCCTCGATCTCGTCGAGCGTGATGGTGAACGTGAGGGTCTTCTGCATGGGCTTTGGAAAAAGTGAATCAGGCGGGCGGAACGCTGCGTCCGCCTTGTCTGTCTGAGTCTAGCAGAGGAAATTTGGAAAAACGCTCAAAACCATGTTTTCCCTCAGGCGCAGGTGCCGGAATGTTGCGCGGACGCATCCAAAGGAAGCCCTCTCACGGGACGGCACGGCCGCCCTGCAGGGAGCCGGAAGATGGCTCGGTTGAATTTGCCATTTTGCCTTCCGTATAAGCCGACATAACATGTTCTGTCTGTTGCGCAGGAGAAAGAGTGAGGTTCATGAAGGAAAAGGCGGCCGTCACCACAGAGGGATGACGGCCGCCAGTCGAATGCGGATCAGTGCGATCAAGCTGCGGACGGGATCTTGTAGGGCAGCGGCAGGATCGAGATCGGCGCGCCTTCGGGCGTGAGCGTGAGGCGGCCCGTGAGGGCGGAGCGCAGGGACGAGAAGGCGACGAGGGTCGAGATTTCGCCCGCGACGGCCTGCGTCACGAAGCCGGCTTCGGCGCCGTCGCAGTATACGGGAGCGCCGGGGAGCGGGGCCTCGGTGCCGGCCACGAGGCCGAAGGCGGCGCGGCGGCTCGTCTCGCCGATGTGCTGGACGCGGGAGACGACTTCCTGGCCGGGGTAGCAGCCCTTGGTGAAGACGACGCCGCCCGTAAGTTCGTAGTTGACGGCCTGCGGCACGAAGAGTTCACGCGAGCCCGGCCAGACGGTGGTCTTGCCTGCGGCGATTTCGGAGGCCCACCAGAGGGCGGAGTCCGTCGAGGCGTCGGCGAAGCGGGCGTCGTCCTTCGGGGCGATGATGAGCGCACGGCGGCCGCCTGCGCAGAAGCCCTCGACTTCGGAGGCGGGTTCGGCGTCGACGATGACGAGGCCGTCGTGGCGAACGACGCGGCCGGGCGCCGGGACGGGCAGGCCCGCAGCTTCGAGGAAGGCCTCGGCGCCGGCGGGAACGCCCGTCATGACGACGTCGCCGCCCGCGCACGTGAAGGTCACGTCGGCGCGGAGCACGTACATGCGCAGGCGCT
>OOCF01001414.1_pt1 | contig 10061 bp, 12 predicted proteins | sample 1671001 | NCBI WGS metagenome assembly OOCF01 (sample SAMN06348112, study PRJEB24527) | human gut metagenome | biome: human gut; feature: ankylosing spondylitis patient; material: feces | host: Homo sapiens | place: China | collected 2015-10
AAGGCTACTTTGATATGATCCATGTCAGGATCACCCCCGCCTATGCGGGGAAAAGCCTTGTAAGGCTACTTTGATATGATCCATGTCAGGATCACCCCCGCCTATGCGGGGAAAAGGTATAACTTCATTACCCAGTACAACGTCCACTAGGATCACCCCCGCCTATGCGGGGAAAAGGATAGTTCTACACCGGTCACCATGCCGATCTTAGGATCACCCCCGCCTATGCGGGGAAAAGGATTTACTACCGTGGTTCACAGATCCGCCCTTGGGATCACCCCCGCCTATGCGGGGAAAAGGCCTTCTCCGGTACGGGAATGTTGACGTTCACGGGATCACCCCCGCCTATGCGGGGAAAAGTCCATCGAAATCCACTGCGGCAGCTGCATCGTAGGATCACCCCCGCCTATGCGGGGAAAAGGTTTGGGACAGCTGCTTGATGTCGCTGTAGGTAGGATCACCCCCGCCTATGCGGGGAAAAGTTACTTGACGTATCTTGTCTAATGAAATATGTAGGATCACCCCCGCCTATGCGGGGAAAAGTTGAAAATATCTGTCAAGGCATTGGTCACCATAGGATCACCCCCGCCTATGCGGGGAAAAGCGTCGAATTCGTTGTCTGGGTCATACGTCTTAGGGATCACCCCCGCCTATGCGGGGAAAAGTAAGCTTTTCCGCTTCTTCTACCTGTGCCTTGGGGATCACCCCCGCCTATGCGGGGAAAAGAATACATCGACACAGAAAAACTTTTTGAGCAGGGGATCACCCCCGCCTATGCGGGGAAAAGTTTGTAGCACCGCCACGTAACCCTAACTCAAAGGGATCACCCCCGCCTATGCGGGGAAAAGTTGTCCGGTAACTCTTCCAGCGTGTTTTTGATGGGATCCCCCCCGCCTATGCGGGGAAAAGCATCACAATGGCAATGCTTATAACAAGTGGTAAGGATCACCCCCGCCTATGCGGGGAAAAGCTGTGCGATGTGCAGTCCGCAAATCGTGCAGAAGGATCACCCCCGCCTATGCGGGGAAAAGCAAATCCAGATAGTCCGGGGACACAAGCATATAGGATCACCCCCGCCTATGCGGGGAAAAGTCTGGCATTACTTGCAAGGCTCCTATTTTAAGGGGATCACCCCCGCCTATGCGGGGAAAAGTTTGGGATCAGTTTCAATCCGTTCACATATACAGGATCACCCCCGCCTATGCGGGGAAAAGAAGTTTCCACGTATCCCTCAGTGTACACACTGAGGATCACCCCCGCCTATGCGGGGAAAAGCGCCCGCCGGATAAGCCGCCCGCCCTCTCCGCGTGGATCACCCCCGCCTATGCGGGGAAAAGTCGTGTGTCTGTGCAATGTGAAACGTGTCATAGGGATCACCCCCGCCTATGCGGGGAAAAGTTTTCTCTCACCTACTTTCTATTGTAAATAAAGGGATCACCCCCGCCTATGCGGGGAAAAGAACAATCGTTAAATCATTTTTTAACGGACTGTAGGATCACCCCCGCCTATGCGGGGAAAAGGCGTTCCACTTCTTTTAGTGCCCGTTCGATTAGGGATCACCCCCGCCTATGCGGGGAAAAGAGAATTGAATGTTACACCTAACCGCCTACTTGGGGATCACCCCCGCCTATGCGGGGAAAAGTCGTAGTTCCCACATCTGCCGGCACGAATCGCAGGATCACCCCCGCCTATGCGGGGAAAAGCAAACTTTCGTATCTGTTTGTGATTTTGATCACAGGATCACCCCCGCCTATGCGGGGAAAAGTCACGCCCTTAAAAAATTTACGGAATTAACTGGGGATCACCCCCGCCTATGCGGGGAAAAGACTGCTGGACAGTGGCGATACCAGATTCGCCCAGGATCACCCCCGCCTATGCGGGGAAAAGGCCAAGCAGATTTTTGGCTTTGACCTGACCAAGGGATCACCCCCGCCTATGCGGGGAAAAGACCGACAAGGGCGACAAACGCATCGTAAATGAAGGATCACCCCCGCCTATGCGGGGAAAAGTCGTGGTATCTCGTTTTTACCCAGTCCTGCAAGGGATCACCCCCGCCTATGCGGGGAAAAGGGCGGCTTGGACATGAAGCATACAGCTGTGATAGGATCACCCCCGCCTATGCGGGGAAAAGACTTCTGATGCTATCCGCAAGCCGTTCTGCTGCGGATCACCCCCGCCTATGCGGGGAAAAGCGATTGAAAATCCGGTGCCCATGAAGATTTTTAAGGATCACCCCCGCCTATGCGGGGAAAAGGATCGCGTCATCGTCGAAAAAATCATTTTTGAGGGATCACCCCCGCCTATGCGGGGAAAAGGGGATACACAACACTTCGCACATCTGCCGCATGGGATCACCCCCGCCTATGCGGGGAAAAGATATTTTGTACACTCTGCGGTATCGCGGCATGAGGATCACCCCCGCCTATGCGGGGAAAAGTGTTGTTTTCCTTTCATTCCATTTCATTCCGTAGGATCACCCCCGCCTATGCGGGGAAAAGTTTTCCGACTGATGCAAGCTTCTGTCTGTACCCGGATCACCCCCGCCTATGCGGGGAAAAGATCAGTTCGGACGCTCCATTCAGTTCCAGAGCAGGATCACCCCCGCCTATGCGGGGAAAAGTGAGCGAATACAAACTTAACCGTGAAAATTTTGGGATCACCCCCGCCTATGCGGGGAAAAGTCGGACATGCTGGAGAAAATCACGTGGAACTTGGGATCACCCCCGCCTATGCGGGGAAAAGTTTTCTTAGCACCTCTCGTGCTTTCTGTAATTAGGATCACCCCCGCCTATGCGGGGAAAAGTGTCCAGCGTTCGAAATACTTCAACTCAATCAGGGATCACCCCCGCCTATGCGGGGAAAAGTCTCGAATAGTCATTTTTTATTCCTCCGTGATAGGATCACCCCCGCCTATGCGGGGAAAAGTAAGCATCAAGGCAAAAAAAGCAGTGATGATGAGGATCACCCCCGCCTATGCGGGGAAAAGGGGACACTCAAAAAGAAGCCTTGCAAAAGTATAGGATCACCCCCGCCTATGCGGGGAAAAGCCGCCCCGCGGCAGCCTTGTCTTTTGGCTAAGGGGATCACCCCCGCCTATGCGGGGAAAAGTGCCCGTGGTGGTCGGTCGCTACGCTCCCTCCGGGATCACCCCCGCCTATGCGGGGAAAAGTTTCGTGTTCATATTTTGTTCATAATGGGGGTGAGGATCACCCCCGCCTATGCGGGGAAAAGTTCGGTATACTCGGATTCTGCCGGTCTGATATGGGATCACCCCCGCCTATGCGGGGAAAAGTGACAGATGCGGAAATTGCCGAAACAGTGAAGTAGGATCACCCCCGCCTATGCGGGGAAAAGTGCTTTTACCGTCGGAACGAGTTGCGAAAAGCAGGATCACCCCCGCCTATGCGGGGAAAAGCATGCTCTTCTCATGATGCTTGACAGATTGTAAGGATCACCCCCGCCTATGCGGGGAAAAGTTTCAGAAAAACCACCATTCGCCATGCTATAAAGGATCACCCCCGCCTATGCGGGGAAAAGACTAAAAAGATCCCAAAACAGCGTTACTTTTTCCATCAGCCTGCTTCATTTTCATTTAGTTTGCAATACACCTGATACAAAAGCTGACAGTCTGCCAGTGCACGATGCTCCTGCTTTGCCGGAATTTCCAATACGTTTGCTATTGTTTCGAGTTTATAACTTCTCAACCCCTTTATTTTGCTTTTTGCAGCCTGCATTACATCATAGGTATCCATTTCTGGAAAATCCATGCCATTTCTTTGGCTTTCAGTTTCGAGAAATTTTTTATCAAAATCAATACAATACCCCAACACCATACTGCTTCCTATAAAATCATAAAATGCAGCTAAGGCATCTTGAATAGGGATTCCATTTGCTTTGACAGATGCATTCTCAATTCCCGTCAATGCAGTGATCGTTTCAGGAATTTCATTATGAACCAGTATCAGCTGCTGATATTCGTCCACACACTTTCCACTCCGAACCCGTATTGCTCCAAGTTCCAGAATTTCATCTTTTTCAGCTGCAAGGCCTGTTGTTTCTATGTCGATAATTACAAAAGATTCTTCCACGCTGTCGGCATCTGAACGGGAACCAGATCTTCTGCGTTTCTTTGCTCCCATTCGCTGTTTTGCAGCATTACTAAAGCCTGCTTTTAAACCACTCTCCGCGGCGTTATGACGATGCGGATGCTTCATTAGTTTTATGCCGTCCAGATCGACCGGCTCCCATGCCGTGTTATGCACATAGAAATCCATATGCTGCTCATTGTTCGCAGTAAACACCATCGTAGCTTGTCCGTCACGGATATTCTCGCAAACTCTTTGCCAGAGTGCCTCACGAACTCTGGCACTCACACGCCCCACATAAACACCTGTATTGATCTCAAGCAGCCATTTTGAAAGATCTCCACGCAGTTTCGGCGGACAATTTGCTATCGTAAGTACAATCATATTCCATCCTCATATTTACCATAAGAAATGCCGTACTCCACATGTTCTTTCAAATTGTCCCACAAATAAACAACTTCCTGCTGCTCCTGCGGCTGGGATTCCTGCAAAAGATATTTGACATCTTTCACCATTCGCTCCAACAGCTTGGTTTCCGAAAACACATTCCGAACCCTTCTACGCATGATATTGGGAAGATCAGGCGGCTCCTCTGCTGCCAGTTCAAAGGCAAGCGGAATCGTGACCTCTGCTTTATACAAGTCTGCAATGTCATAGGCAAAGGAAAATTCATGCCCGACATGGATAAATCCCAGACTCGGTGCACAGCCCAGTGCAGTGATTACCGCAGAAGCAAGCCCATAAAGGCAGACATTTCCGGCAGAAAGAGCCTGATTCACCGGATCGCTTGCAGAAAAGTCTTCTGCATCATACTTTCTCCCGTCCCACGAAACGTCCCATTTTTTTGCTTGCTCCCGATAGATTTTTCGCATTCGTGCACCTTCACGTCCCCGCAGCTGCTGCAATGTCATGCCTGACACATCTGCATCTGCAAACCGCATCTCGTACATTTTGCGGACAACATCAAGGTGCTTTCTGGTGTTAGAAACCAATTTTGCCTGTTTTTCCAGCAACGTGCTGTGAGAATTCAGAGCTCTCCCATGTGCATAATATCGCACCCCATGTTCTCCGACCCAGATCACACTGATCCCCGTATCACCGATCAGTTCCATGGCTCGATGAGAAATGTCTGTCCCCGGTCCAAGCAACAGCACAGTAATTGCTGCCGCCGGAATGTACAGCGTGCCTTCCAGATCACGTGCTGTGATCGCACCGTCTTCCCGATGGATCTTGCAGTGTTCCAGATAGAGAAACGTCATACGGTCGTTGATCGTCGGAAGTGCTTGCAAATCCGGCTTTTCCATACCGTTTTGTTCTGCCATCAGTGCTCCCCTGCCACGGTCAGCATTCCAAGTCCATATGCCTTCCCTCTGCCGATTCCCTGCATAAGGGACAACTGAAAGCATTCGGCATCTGTCACAGTCAGAATCCCTTCATATGTAACTGCCAGTATCCGCACATACTGCCTGCTGTCTCCTTTTCGGAAACGATACCATTTAGATTCTGTTACAAGCCACTGGTCTTCTTCCAGTACAAAGCCATGTTTCGCCGCCTGTTTTTCCAGCCATTCTTCCTGATACGCAGTAGTAATATGTGCAACCGGTTTTCCTCTTTTGGACTGTGCGATCTTCTTATAAACAACCGGATTGGCTTTCAGCCGGAACTGCCACTTGCTTCCGTTTGTGATCCTGTCAAGCAGAACATCATATTTTTTGGTTTCTGCACATGTCCCTGTGCCAAATTGCCTTACAACTTCCGAAAAGTCCAGCGGAGATTCTGTCAAAATCAGAAGATACTGATTTCCATTGAGGGTATCCAATCTCCAGAGTTTCCGCGTCCTTCCCTCCGGCTCTGCACATTCAATGGCACCGTGAAACAATTTTGGTGCCACCAACGCCTGCATGGTTTTCGTCTTTGTCAGATCTAATTGAATTCTTGTCAGATACATACGACACCTCACAATTCCGAAAACGGGTCATGTTCTTTGCCGGTGATGATCTCTTCGCACTTCATACGCCAGCCGTGCTGTCTGTGCAGCTGAGAAAACGACTGCGGAACGTCCTGCACCGGAATACCACCAAACGGCACTTCATAGGCGATGCGGAATGTGCCGGCTTTCTCGTTGCAAAGAGGCGGTTCTTCTTTCAGAACTGCTTCCAGACTTTTTTCCCGTACACCCCATACGATCGGAAGTGTCGGCGGGCACGATTTTCTGCCGAGATACAACGGATAAACCGGATGCTGCAATGCCTCTGCAATTTTCTGCAAAAAGGCAGTGTCCTCCGATTCCAGTGCTACCAGAAAAACCGCATCAGAAAGATAGTGCCGTTCTGTAACATCTGTTGTTTTAGGAGAATGCACCATATGAAAGTCTTTCAAAAGCCTGCCCTCTTTTTCCGCACGAACGCCAAAACGCAGTGCTGTAAGCGGCTCTAGCTTTTTCGGATCATCATTTCTCTGTATGCCCAGTGCGGCAGCAAGCATTCCGACCACACCGCTTTTCGTCGGCTCCCGTTCTGTGTTCCGAATGATAAATTTCGAGTTACTGCCCCACGCCTGTAACGGGGCAGCCAACCGCAACAATAATACTGCCATTTTTGTTATGCCTCACTGACTTGTTCCCGCAAATTGGATTCCAGTGTGTCCAGAAGCTCCGGCAAAGACATCTGCTGTGCAATATCCGAAAGTGCATCGCCAATGCAAAAAGCTGCCTTCGGCTCTGCCGCATACCGGCTGTATATTTTCTTTGCATACGCTGCCAGTCGCTTTTCCGATTCTGTGGCATAACCGTCTTCCGATGCACGAACAGGCTTTTCAAATGCACCGCACAGGTTGACAGGCTGGTCCATTCGGATCGTCACATAAACAGCGTCCGGAAATGTGCGGTTTGCGAAGGTATTTTCCTTACCGGTCGGCATAGAACGGATAAATGCTTCTGCAAATTTACGCACGACCACAGCCACATCAGCGGCATCGTCCAGTGTCTTCCGCAGTTCAGACACATTCACATTGGCATAGCGATACAACGTGGACGAGTTGAATTCTACGGTTCCGAGGTGGCCTGCTCCGGCATTGTCGTCCTCTGAAATATCATCTACCGCAGTAAAATAATCGTACTCGTTCTGGACAGCATGCGTGGAGATCGCATGGGCAACCTGAGAAGCGGCATCGTAATTCAATGTCGGGTCGCTCGCAGCCATTCGTCCAAACAGGGCAATGTCTACAGACGGATATTCCTTCAAAGCCTTTTTGAAATCACTTTTGTCTGCTGTGTCCCCGCATGCAAGTCGGGCAATTTACTTTGCCTGTCGGTTGCTCATAAAAAACAACGCATCTGCCTTTTCGATTTCCTCTTTTTTCGCTTTCAGGCTGATTCCTGCTGCCTTCAATGCATCTGATGCTTTCTTCAGGCACTTCTTTTCATCGAGAGAAGCATCTATAGACTGCATTTCCTGTGCAACCAGCTGCACAACATTTTTCGTGCGGTTTCCCAGATCATCTTCCGCAAACATGCCCCGGAATTCCTTTCTCATGGCATGCTTCCACGCCTGCGACGAAACTCTCGCTCTGACGGAACCGCCGTAGACAGCGGTCTTGGGGCTTCCTGTGTCATCACGATTGACACAGCTGGGCGGAACGGTCTGCAACACATGAAAATCAACATAAATACTCATTGTTTTTCTCCTTTTTCAACATAATAAAAGTCTTGTCCCCACGAAAGCTGTACTTCTTTCCGGCTCTCCAGAAACTGAAAACGGTAAATATCTCCTGCAAGCTGTACATAATCCAGCCGCACGCCTTTTGCTTTGCAGAGCTGGATCAATCCTCTTAAATGGTGTGACAGTTCCTGCATGCTCTTTGCCGTAACAACCGGACCAAATCTTCGCAGAATTCGTCCTCGTTCTTCTTCTGTTTTTTCATTCATCAACCTGGCAGCAGCCGTGCCGAGGGATACTTTCTCACAGTGCACCGGTTCAGCATTCCCCTGCTGATGCAGGGCAAACAAAGTCAATGCGATATAGACAGCCCACTCGCCTTCGCTCGGCATACCGGAATTTCCGTAAAGTTCTGATGGCATTTCATTCAGAAATGCTCCCCACAATTCCGGAAGCTCTCCCGGTGTTTTTCCAATGCCTCTACGCAGATTGGCAAGCATCGCTTTTCCGACACTGGTTTCCTTTTGCCGGATCAAAAACTGAATTTGCCGATAGGTATAATTTCTGACATCGTCGATCTTTGACATGATTTCATCTCCTTTCACTAGATCTTTTTATAGATTTCTGCCACCTGTATGCGGAATTGATGAATTGCTTTCGGGGCAGAATATCGAACACTGTCTCCGCTTTTCTCATTTGTTATCTCATGTCCTACCATAGCAGCATCTCCCGCATGCATTGCCAGTTCTTCCGCACAGCTGTATGCGATTGTCTTTGCAGTTTTCTGCCATGCAGAAAATACCCTTTCCTCTGTTTCATAATCAGCAGAATCCACATCTTCCGGAGTGATCCCAGCCAGCCAGCGACGGAACGGCATGTCCAGACGGAAGTACAGCTGTGCACTGGCAGATTCTCTGGATTTCAGAAAAGTCTTATCCCAGCTCTTGGCATCGCCCTTGGTTCCGCCTGATGCGAGATATAAGTTACCGGCTAATTTGCGAATGGCATCTGCAAGCTGTTCGCATCTGTTGATCTCTACTTTGATTTTTTCCCGCCAGTTTGCACCAATGTCTATCAGCAACTGCTTGTTTACCATAAGAGAATCCCAGAATACATTTTGCACAAAGAAATCCTTATCTCCATATTGAACGGATACAATTGTTGTTTGTACCATTTGCATGTCAATTTCTTCCGCAATCCGCTGAACCCACTGAATTACACCTGCAACATGATTTCCCTCTTTATAATCATACAGCAAAGCAAAATCACGCCACATTTGCTTGTTGGCATCGTGTCTTCTCGGCACGTAGGAATCCTTTTCTTTTTTCGGTGTTCTCCATACAGTCATAGGCTCCATGAATGCATTTTCCTTCTGGAAAAAATCTCCGCCAATCAGGTAATAACGGATCACTGTATCATTTTCACGTTCCAAGAAAACACGTCTTGACTGTAGTGTATAAAGTTCTGCAAGATTATCCGGAAACGGGATCTCCGTTCGTTCCTCTCGGCGTACAGTATCGGATTCCCACAGCGGCTTTTCCTTATTTTCCACTTGATCGCCGTTTACCATAACGAGATTCAGCAGCAGCGTTTCAAACAAATTTTTACCGCGGGTAAAAACAATCCCGAGTTTGCCAAGCCAGCCTGCTCCAGGTGACGGAAGCTTTCCGCCGGATTTTTCTTTTCCCTCTTTTGTCGGCTTTGCTGATGTATCATCAAATGCATTCAGATACAGCAGCCATCTTGCCGCCTGTGCATAGGATAGTGCTGTCTTTTCTTCGCCAAAATAAGAGGAAAACAATCGGACCTTATTACCGCTCTCCGAAATTTCACCATTCAATTTGGAAGCACCATACTGCGTGCCGTATGCCAGCCCTGCCACCTGTCCAAAAGGTCTTTCCGGATGAAACAGCCAGAACCGTTCGTGCCATTTTTCCAGATATTCGCGAATCGGTTCCTCCGGAAGCTGACCGAGTTCCCAAAGATCTGTCCACCTCTCAACCGCTTCTTCTTCGTCTTCCAGTTCTGCCGCATTGCCGTCCGCATCGACTCTGGAAAAAACCGTATGCAGCACTGCAAGCATCAGACGAAGAATGACAATATCCTGCGTTGGCAATTCACCGCTTAGCGAGGTATATTGATGTGCGTGAAGAAGTGCGTCTGTCAATGACACTTCATGCACCTGACAGGAATCATCTCTCACGCGTATCCACGGTTCGTCCAGTAAATTGAATTCGATTTCTTTCATGAACACTCCTCCTTAAAGCTTTTAGGCAATACCGCACAAAGATTGTGCGACAGATGCGTCGTCAAATTTTTC
>OOCF01001422.1_pt1 | contig 10019 bp, 10 predicted proteins | sample 1671001 | NCBI WGS metagenome assembly OOCF01 (sample SAMN06348112, study PRJEB24527) | human gut metagenome | biome: human gut; feature: ankylosing spondylitis patient; material: feces | host: Homo sapiens | place: China | collected 2015-10
GTTCAGAATGTCGAGGATACGCCGTTTGATGAAGAAGGCGATGTCGACCTCTCCCTCCTGCTGGACGGTTCCGAGGGCCTGCGTACCCTTGTCGCCCGCCTCGGTGGTCAGCGTATTGCCGTTGACGATCTTGCTGATCTCGTTGTTGCAGGTCGCGTGAAGACGGTCGTAGAGGTCGCTTCCGCCGGATATGTTCCCTGCCTGAATCAGATTGATTTTCGTTCCGTCGGGGTGCACGATGACCCCTGCGCCGCCCATGTTGTAGATGTCGTCTATGAGTTTTTCGCGGGCCTTGTCGTCCCATGCGTCGTATGTCCCTTCGCGGATCGGCCGTCCGAATATCTCGCCCAGCTCGGCCCAGTCGGCGACGTTGTTGCGCTTGAGGATTACCCAGAACGCCGCGACTGCGAGATGCCCGATCTGGCGCGGGTTGCCGACATAGAGCAGATCGGAGAAGTCGTCCCAGCTTTCGCCTGTGAGGTCTGTCTGATTGCAGAGTATCGTGCGGTTGATCGGGTCGACGTGCTTGCGGGGTATCAGATTGTAGTCGATCCATCCTTTGTCGTCGAGGAAGAACTGGAATAGCGAGCCGCCGACGCCCTCCCATTCGTCGTTGATAAGGTCTTCGATGAAGCGGTTGAACCACGGGGAATCGATATGTTCCTGCATCGCCTCGTCGAGGTTCCCGTCGCGCTGGAACTGTATCGGCGTGGCGAGTATCGCCGCTTTCTGCTTGCGCAGCACGGAGAAGAGATGTCCGTCGAGCATGACGTCGGCGTACAGGTCGATGAGTTTTGCGCGCCGCGGCCAGTCGATGAGCTCCGCCTGCCGGATGCTGTCCATGTAGGCGGATACGTCCAGTCCTCCGCGGCGTGTGGGCTGGAGCACGATGGTCTGCGTCGGCGTGCGGCCGATATTGCCGCCGGCGGTGATGCGTTTGCCTTTCTTTTTCTTTTCTTTTGCCATGTCAGAATCGATTGTTGCGTTTGGGGTTGCTGCGGATTTGGAACTGCGAGGCTGCCTCTTTTGCCTCCTGCTCGATCTCCGGCAACCCGTCTACGGAGATGTCGCCCTTGCGCACGCCTTTGAGCCATTCCACAGCGCGCTCGTAGCGGTCGACGCGGATTTGCGACATGTTGCGCGGGTTGTGGATGGAGAAGATGTGGTAGATGGCGAGGGCCATCATCAGCACGAGCTGGTTGCGCTCGGCACCCACAGCCGAGAAAACGCGGTCGCAGTCGTATCGCGCCGCGAGGTATCCGCGCATCTCGGCGATGGCGCGATCCTCGCATATTTCGACGATCTGCCGGTCGGAGCGGATCAGCGCGTCGAGAATCTCCTGATGAATCGAGGCGTCGTAGTCCTCGGGGATGATGAATTGTGCCATATTTACTGTCTGTATTTGTTGCGGCGTGCCATGACGCAGCGGGGCGTCGTTACGACGGGATGCAGTTCGCCGATCTTGTCGTCGATAAAGCGGTTGCCGCCTTCGACGCAGTCTACGCCGTCGGCATGGAATTTCAGCGCCATTGTGAAGAACTTGAACTCCTCGTCCAAGAGCTTCATGTGCGGGTCTCCCTTCTCCGCCTCGTTGAGCACCAGCAGCCCTTCGCGATGGAGCGGTTCGAGGTTGGCCTCGATACGCACGGCCTTGTCGGTTTTCTTCTTCTCGTCGGGGATGACCGAGAGGTTGATTCCCGTCTCTTTGGCTTTTCGTGCGAACGCCTTTTTGAATACTTGTTGAAAGAAGGGGTCTTGCAGGGAGTTATTCTCCTGCACGACGTATATTGCACGGCATCCGCCGGCCCGGGCGTAGAGGTAGAGCGAGAAGAAGTGCGTCACGAACTCCTCGGTAGTCATCTTGCCGAGGAACCCCTTTATGACGTAGAGCGTGCGGTCGAGTTTCCCGAGCAGCCATACGGCTTTGAGCGACCCCTGCTTGTTCTTGGCCGCACCTTTGGCCTCGGATTGCGTCGGGTCGGCGTAGATGCAGAGAAACGGGAAGCGGCGCAGCGAGGGAATCTTGCCCCATTTGCGCGGGCCGAATATTTTGCCCTCGACGACGGGGTTGTTGAAATACTCGGCTTGCTGCGCCTGCGTCGATATTTTCGACAGCGCGCGGTCGATCAGCTCCTCGGTGTTCTTCTCCGGCCACGTGCTGCGCCCCTCGGCGTCGCGGATGTTCACGATGTCATGGTGGTCGGCCATCGCGCCGGCCCGAACGATGCAGCAGTCCTCGGCGATGATATTGCCGCAGAAGACGACCAGCAGCGAGCCGGAGGGGTCGCGGGTCGGATAGAGGGCATGTTCCCACCAGTCCCACTTGTTGTTCAGAACATCGGGGTTGCGGCAGTCCTCGTCGGTGTCGAAGTCGTCCACGAGCAGCACGTCGGGACGGATCGCCTCGTTGCGTGCGCCGCGCGGCGCATTTCCCGCCCCTACGCCGTAGAACGCCACGCCCTGCCGGGTGCGGAACTCCAGCTCGGCCCACTCGCCCACGGACATCTGCTCGCCGTAGTACTGAATGATGCGCCGGTTCGATTCGAGGTTGGCCCGATACGGGGCGAGCAGTCGCGCTGCAGCTTTCTCCGTCGCCGAGGCAAGGATAACGGTGCTTTTTCGGCCGGTCAGCGTTAGGTACAGCACCGCGAACATCGTGATGGTGCTCTTGGCCAGCGAGCGGCTCCATGACAGCACCTCGTACCACTCGGGGTTGTTGATGATGCGGTGGATGGCTCTCTTCTGGAAAGGCGCGAAGGGATACTTCGCGTACTTCGGGAAGAAGAACTGCATCCACTCGACGGAGCCGGTGCTTCTCGATCTGAGCCGGGGACATCGTCTCGTCGATGGGCGTGTCGTTGTATATGGATTGCTTGAGGGCTTCCCACTCCTTCAAGGCGTCGCGGTCGATCTGCTTCATCACATCAGGGATTTAAGGAACTTGTCGAACAGAGCGGCGAATGTCTTCGTCAGCGCGGGGTCGACCGGTCGCAGCCATGCGACGAAGCGCTGTGCGGTGCTGACGGCTTCGTGAATGCCCAGCTCCGCCTCGAGCTTGCCGATGGCGTTGGTCAGTTTGGCGATGGCGTCGGCCTCTTTGGGTGTCGCGAAGCGCTGACCCTGCTCGCGTCCGAGGATGACGTTGTTGATCTCCATGATCTGCCGCTGCAGGTTCTTGATCTGCTCCTCGCGGGTCATGGTCAGCGACGCCTTGTGCTCGTCCCATTTATCGGCCTTCGCCCAGCGTATGACGGTCTGCCGCGACACGCCGCACGCCTCGGCGATTTCTGCCTGCGTGCGGTTTTCGTTCAGGTACATCGAGAGCGCCCAGCGGCGCATCTGTTCGGAGGTCATTTTCGACATTGCTTCATGATTTGTTGTCTGCAAAATTGACCTATAAAACGCTGCCGAGCAAATGATAAAAATAGGATGCGACTTTACGGTTGCATCATGCAATCAGAACGTTGCATCATAAAATTCCGATTTGCAGAGGCCGAAAATGACGCTCAATTTTGCGGCAAACAAAGCACGAAATGGAGCGCATTTTCAATATCATTCCCGGGCCGCAGGAGGACACCTGCTGCATCCTGTTATACGGCGAAATCGGCGACTATGGCGATGTGGGCGCCGAGGATGTCGTCCGTCAGATCGCCGCTGCCGAGCGAACCTACCGCAAGATCGACGTAAGGATCAACTCCGTCGGCGGCGATGTGGCCGCGGGTATCGCCATCTTCAACTTCCTGCGGCAGTCCGCGGCCGACATCACCATCTACATCGACTGCATCGCGGCATCTACGGCGTCGTTCATCGCCGGCTGCGGCAAGCGTGTCAAGATGAGCCGCTACGGCCAGATCATGATCCACCAGCCTATGAGCGACGTGTTCGGCAATGCCGCCAAGTTGAAGGATTGCGTCGCCCACCTCGAGCAGATCGAGAACACGCTGTGCGAGATTTACGCGGAGCGCACGGGCAAGAGCGTCGAAGAGATACGCACGACCTACATGGATGGCCGGGATCATTGGCTGACTGCCGAGGAGGCGCTGGCTGAGGGTTTCGTCGACGAGATCTTCGATGACGACCGCACCGCTGTCTCTGCGTCGCTTACGCCGCGCGAGCGCTGCGAGCGCTACACGGCACTTTACATCGAACATGTTTCACTTAAAAATCAAGAACAGATGATCAACAAACTCAGATCGATGCCGGCCTTTTCCGACTGTGCGGACGAGGCGGCAGTCATGTCGCGCATTACGGAGGTCGTGAACAAGGCCCAAGAGCACGCGGCGGTGGTCGCCGAGCGCGACGCTCTCAAGGAGAAGGTCGCCGATCTCGAACGCAAGGAACGCGAAGCCGCGGAGGCGGCCTACGATGCCGAAGTCGACACGGCACGCGAGGAGGAGCGCATCGGCGCCGACGAAGTACCGGGCTTCAAGGCGCTGATGCGCAAAGACCCCGAGAACACGCGCACGCTGCTTGCGGCACGCAAGCCCAAGCGCCGCATCGTGCAGACCCTCGCCTCGGCGACCGGCGCCGAAGGCAAGACCGACAAGGACTACCTCGCCGAGCGTGAAGCGGAGGTTCGTGCCCGGCTCAAACAGTAATCAATCATCAATTCATTCAATTATGGCAAATCCGAATATTCAAACCGCCTACGGCGGCGAAGTCCTCGACCAGATTCTGGTCATGGCCGCCACGGGCAATCAGCTCTTCGAGAAGGGGCTGATCCACATGGAGACGAGCATCGGCGACAAGTTCTACATCCCGCGTCTCCAGCTTTCGAAGCTGTTGCAGAAGCGCGTCGAGATGCCCAAGAGCGAGAACTCGAAGGGCGAGTTCAAGATCGATGAGCGTCTTCTGAAGCCCGAGGACATCATGGTCTACACGGAGTTCAATCCGCGCTCATTCGAGAAGTTCTGGAAGAAGTGGCAACCGACGGGCAACCTCGTGTTCCGGCAGCTTCCGAGCGACGTGCAAGTGACGCTTCTGAGCGAGGTGCTCAAGCAGGTCGGCACGGAGCTGGGCTATCACTTCATTCAGGGCGTGTCGGGCGATGGCGAGGAGCAGTTCTTCAACGGCATCCTCACGCGCATGCTGGCCGATCCCGATGTGGTGAAGGCGACCTGTGCGGAGACGAGCCAGATCAAGCGTCTGCGCGCCGTCGGGGAGAAGACGGCGGATAAGGTTCGCGATCAGGCGAACTTCACTTTCCTGATGTCGTCCGCCGACTTCGACAAGTACGACAACGAGCTGACCGATCTGCATCACAAGGGTGCCGATCCGACCTCGACGAACATCGCCCGCTTCAAGGGCAAGCGCATCGCTGCGCTGAACGACTGGCCCGACGGTGTGATCGTCGGTACGATCTGCTCGCTGGGCACGGATTCGAACCTCTACGCGGGTTGCAACCTCGCCGACGACTACGAGTGCCTGCAGGTCGACAAGGTGCAGGCCAGCGGCGAGCTGTACTTCATCAAGATGCTGATGAAGGCCGACACGCAGATCGCATGGGGTCAGCTGGTGACGCTGCTCGACTGCCGCACCGGGGAAGAGCCGTCGGACGACCAGAATGGTGACCAGAAGGGCGACGAGGAGGTCGTCGGATAATCGAATACGAACGCATTAAACCAAAAGATTATGAAAGCTAAACTGAAAGTGCTGGTTCCGTTCACGGACAAGAACGACCGCACGGTACGCTACAAGGAGGGCGATACGGTCTCCTTCGACGACATCGAGCGCGTCAACGATCTCATCGCGCGCAAAGTCTGCCGTCTCGAAGCCTTCGAGGCCGAGAAGCCGGAGGCTGCTGCAGCCAACGAGATCGCCGTCGGTGACAAGAGCTATCCTCTCGCTGCCGTGAAGGTCGCGCTGGAAGCCATCGGCGTCACCGTTTCGAAGAATGCGGGTGTTCCGGCCGTCGGCAAGGCCGTCGCAGGGCTGACCGACGACGAGCGTGCGAAGCTGGCGGAGACCCTGACCGCATCGGAGGAGTAACCGGGCATAGCGTATGACACCTTCGGAATTCAAGCGTACTTACTATCCGGCCATCGAGCGCGTCTGTGCCGAAACGGGGCTTCATCCGCTCTTCGTCGCGGCGCAGGCTGCGCTCGAGACGGGCTGGGGCAAGCATGCCATCGGCAACAACCTCTTCGGCATCACGGCCGGCGACAAGTGGACGGGCAAGCGTCGGATCGTGCGCACGACGGAATACTTCCGGGACGACCGTCAGGGCGGCAATTTCGTCCGCGTGCATTCGATCACGCCTTTGGCCGACGGCCGCTACCGCTATGACGTCGACCGTGCTTTCCGCGACTACGACACGGTAGAAGAGTGCCTGCGCGACCACTTCAAGGTCTTGTCGGCGAAGCGTTACGCCGCGGCGATGCCGTATCGCGACGATGTGCGGCGGTTCGCCTGCGAGGTCGCAAAGGCCGGTTACTGCACGGCCGATCCGGCGGTGTATGCCGACAGCATCGCGAAAATCGCACGCATGATCGAGCGGGCTTAACTTCAATAGAAACAGAGAAATGGATAGCGTAGTGATGCAAATACTGGCGTGGGCGCTTCCGAGCGGCTTCTTGTCATCCGTGGTGGCATGGCTGGTCACGCGCCGTCAGCGGAACAACGATTTTCTGGCGTCGCTGCAAAAGTCCATCGACCTGCTGACGGAGAAGTATACCGAAACACTCGATGAAAACGTGCGTCTGCAAGCGGATAACGCCCACCTGCTGGCCAATCAGAAAGTCATGGAGGAGAAGATCGACGCCCTGAATAAAAAGATCGATCAGTTAACCAAACAGCTCAAAACACAGAATGAAAAATCGAATTCGGGGAATTCCCCTCGTAGTGCTCCTCGCCGCTCTGCTGATGGCGGCGTGCGGAGCAATCAAGAACACGACGAGCGAGCAGACGGCCTCGTCGGAGCAGAGCAGCTTCGGCGTGCAGCTCGAAGCGCAGGCCGCCGCCGTTCGCGACACGCATCGGCATGTGCAGCAGCAGACGCAGACGGACTCGACGACGACACGCCGGGAGTATGCGGAACCGGTTCCGGAGGAGCGGACGGACATGACGATTCCGACGCAGAGCCTCCTTGATCTTCCCGACGGCGCGAAGTTCGGCGCACGTAACGGCCGTGCGAGCATCGAGGCCGAGCGTCAGGGCGACAAGATCGTCGTTCGGGGCAGATGCGACAGCATCGCCCGGCGCTGCACCTACTTCGAGAACCGCGTCTTCCGACAACGCGTCCTTATCGATTCGCTCACGGCTCGGCTGGATGAGATGCAGGCATACCGTGCACGCGCCGACTCGCTGCTGTCGGCCGCAGCTCAACGAACGGTCGAGCGCACGAAACGGCCGCCCGCCACATGGTATCGGTGGCTGCTTGCAGGCTTCCTTGCGGGAGGGACTGCGACGGCTTTGCTTACGAAAACCAACCCGCTGAAAAGTATTGTAAAACTCATTAAAAACATCGTGTAATATGGCAGACATCACACAGCAGACCCCTGCATCGGAACACGACGGGTTCATCTACGGTCTCGAATCCTTCGTCTTCGACGGCAAGGAGTTGGGGCTTATCAGCAACGACGGTCTGGATTGGGGCGGCGACGAACCGTCGACAAATAAAATCTGGGCTGCACAGAAACGTTCGGCTCCTGTGAAGGAGATCGAGGAGAATCCCGGCACGAGCGAGATCGAATTCGACCTGATCGAACTCAAGCCTGCGAACCTCGTGCAGGTGATGGGCGGTACGACCTCTAAAAACGGCAAGAAGTGGAACGCGCCCTCGAAGCGCATCAAACTGGAGGGGCCGGTTGTCATCCGCTCGGCGGACGGCTCCGAAACCGAAGCCGCAAAAGTTTCGCTTCTGGCCTATCCGCGCGGCAAGTACGACTATTCGGACGTGATGAAGATTCACTGCAAGGCAACCTTCCTGCTGCCGGATGATTCCGCAGCATCGCCTTACGGCTTCGACTTCGCTCCGGACGAGGAAGAGGAAGTTGTCGGATAGCACCATCGAGCGATGAATGCGAATCCGCACATCGAAATCGAGGCAGCGGAGGCTCTGCTGGACATCGGAGTCTCGCTGCCCTTTTTCAAAATCCCGTTTACCCGCAAGGTCGTGCGTCTGACGATGCGTCGGCCGTGTCTGGGCGGTCAGATACGCCTCACACGGCTCTACCTCCAGACGGGCATCACCTACGAGCGGATGCTGGAGTTCACCAAGCACGAGGAGCTGGCCTACATGGCGCTGCACGGGCGGCGAGTGTCGAAAATGGTGGCCCTGACGATTTGCCGGGGAGCCTTCTCTACGTGGCTGTTCTCCGGCCTTCTGGCATGGCTGCTGCGCTGGTTCGTCGATGACGAGTACCTGCGTGCCGCGAACATGCAGTTCCTGCGCCTGCTGGGGACGAAGTCTTTTATGAATATTATCAGATCGATCTCGACGGCGAACCCGATGAGACCGAGGCTGAGCCGCGAAAGAAGAAAAAAGGGGAGTTAAAGACCGTCTACGAAGGTTCCCATAGCCCCTTCGGTATGGTGTGGCAGATTGCCGCCGCAACAGGCTGGAGCGTCCGATATATCCTTTGGGGAGTGAACTATCAGGCGCTGCGCATGATGCTGGCAGACGCACCGCGATACATCAAGAAGAAGGAGAAGCGGCAGACGCTCTCCGGATTCGTTCAATCGAGATTGAAACAGAATAGACAGAATGGCAAAACCCGTTGAAATAGAATTTCTGATGCGTGACAAGCTCTCCGGCGGGCTTAATGCGGCCGGAAAGTCTGTCGATGCGTTGGGCGATCGTGTCGAACGGGTTTCGCAAAGCATCACCGAGCGCATCGCGGCCCAGCGCGAACAGGTGCGCTACGTCGAACAGTGCTTGAAAGACCTTCGACGCCAGTATGACAAGCTGGCGCCGGGCAAGGCGCAGACGGAGATGCGCGCGGAGATCGAAGCCTGTACGCGTGCGCTCGAAGAGGACAAAGCCGTGCTGAACGGACTTCGCAGCGAGCACGAAAAGAACTCTGCGACGGCCCGCGGGCTTACGATGGAACTGCGGCAGCTTCAGGGAGCGATGGCGAAGATGCGTCTGGAAGGGCGCCAGAACTCGCAGGAGTACCAGACGATGGCACAGCGTGCCGCATTGTTGCAGGATACGCTGGGCGACCTGCGCACGCAGACGAAGATTCTCTCGCACGACAATGCCGGGCTTCAGGGCTTGATAAGCGGTGCGAGCGGCGTTGCCGGGGCCTTTACGATGGCTACGGGCATCATGGGCGCCTTCGCGTCGGAGAACGAGAACCTCGTCAAGATTCAGACACGCGTGCAGAGCGTGCTGGCCATCACGATGGGGCTGCAGCAGGTGATGAATGCCCTGAACAAAGACTCCGCCTTCCGGCTCGTGACGGTCGTCAAGATGAAGAACCTGCTGACGGCAGCCAATACTCGGCTGGCCGCGTCGCTGGGCATCTCGACGGCTGCGGCCTCGGCGCTCATGGCGACGCTGACGCTGGGACTGTCGGCCGTCATCACGGGTCTGATCGTCCTGTGGGATCGTTATTCCGACTCGCAGGAGGCTGCTGCCGCCAAAGCCAAAGAGCGCGTGGAGATCGAGAAAGAGGGCCGTGCGCAGATGATCAAGACGCGCTTCGAGATCGACTCGACCTTGAAAAGCCTCAAGGAGTTCAACGGTACGAAGGAGCAGGAAAAGGCGAAGGTCGAAGAGCTCAATCGTAAATACGGCGAGAGCTTCGGCTACTACAACACCATTGCCGAATGGTACGACGTGCTGCTTCAAAAGGGCGAAGCGTACATTCAGATGCTCTTTTTGCAGGCGAAGGTGCAGGCTCTCATCAATAAGGCTACCGAGGCGGACGAGCAGGTGAATACGCTTCAGGCTACTCCGGCCGATAAAGTCAAGGGCGCCACCGGCGGCTTCGGTCGTTGGATGGCCAAAGTGGGCGGTGCGCAGATGGGGATACTGCCCAGCGAGATGGATCGCGCGGTCGACAAGTCGAATGAGG
>OOCF01001436.1_pt1 | contig 9937 bp, 7 predicted proteins | sample 1671001 | NCBI WGS metagenome assembly OOCF01 (sample SAMN06348112, study PRJEB24527) | human gut metagenome | biome: human gut; feature: ankylosing spondylitis patient; material: feces | host: Homo sapiens | place: China | collected 2015-10
ATTGTTTGCGGGGGAGCATGGAACAGAGCGTGCGCATGTTGTGCAGGCGGTCGGCCATTTTGATGAGGATTACCCGAATGTCTTCGGACATGGTGAGCAACAGCCGTCGAAAATTCTCGGCCTGAGCCGATGCTTGGTCGCCGAAAATACCGCCCGATATTTTGGTGAGCCCGTCGACGATGGATGCTATCTTTTTCCCGAAGTGGTTCTCGATGTCTTCGACGGTATATTCGGTGTCTTCTACAACGTCGTGCAACAGGGCGGAGCATATCGATGTAGAGCCCAAACCTATTTCCTGACTGACGATACGAGCCACGGCGATAGGGTGCAGTATGTAGGGTTCGCCCGAGCGTCGGCGTATTCCCTTGTGGGCTTCTTTGGCAAATTTGAACGCACGCTCGATAATCTCGACTTTCTTTCGGTGGTTGGAGTTGAGATATCCGTTGAGCAGTTCTTGAAATTTATCTTCGATAAGTTGCTCTTCGTTGGTGTATTGTTGATCGGACGTTTCCATAGTTCGAAATCTAAGAAAAACAAAGATAAAACAAGTCGGGAGCAAATGCAAATTTTATTCGAGAATTGAGGAGAATTGCCGAATCGGTGCGGCGAGCCTGTCGATTTTCTTTTCAGAAAAACATTCTACCTTTCTCCCTACTTGTATTTTCTGACCCCTCCGTCACTTCGTGCCATCTCGTAATGCTACGGGACACGGCAGGGGGTGGAGTTTCATATTTTTATTCTACTATTGTGTTTAACCCCCTCGTCCTGCGGGTACTCCCCCTATATTCCCTAACGGAAACACCCCGTAATGCCACGGGACGCGGCAGGGGGAGGGGATTGAAAGAGGCGTTTCAGTTTCGGTATAAGGATAGATTTTACACTTCTCCCCTGTGTTTTGCAACGCAGAATATAGGGGAGAGACCGAAGAAACAGTAGTTTCGAGGAGAGGGGTTGAAAGGTCGTTTATTTATTCATTTTTCTCAGCAGCAAGAAGAACGAACCAAGAAGCGCCGCCGCAGTTATCGGGCTTTTGGGCTCGTCGCCTCGGTCGCCGTCGGGGTCTGCGGAACTCGCTCTGCTCAAACAGTCCTCGCCCTTTTTCCTCCGTCTTCCTTGCGACTTTGCTGCCCGATAAAGGCGGAATTAACCAGTCCTTTTTCCGGTTTTATTCAACTTTCTTTTTTAACCCCTCCGTCCTGCGGACACTCTCCCCTATATTTTGCGTTGCAAAACACAGGGGAGGAGGGTGAGATTCAATATTTTGGCTCTACTGTCGTTTTAACCCCCTCGCCCTACGGGCACTCCCCCTATATTCCTTGTAGGAACACAGGGGGAGAGGATTGAAAAGCAGTTTTTCTCCCTATTTTACTGTGCAAAACACCCCGTAATGCCACGGGACACGGCAGGGGGAGAGAGGAGTTAGCTGCATAAAAATCACTTCTGAATTTCTACCAAGCCAAAATTTTTCTTACCTTACGAGTCGCTCAACCCATCGGACAGGGTGAGGGAATAGTCCGGTTCTTTTCCAATAAAACCGGGGCTGTCTGATGGAATAAAATCAGGCAGCCCCGTGTAGTGAAATTTTATGTTCCCCGTGATTAGATCGAGAGTTTTCTCAACGTGTTGAGCAATTCTCGGTCTATGGGTTTGTCGTTTTTGATAGCTTTATTGAAAGGAATATATTCTATTTCGTTGTTGCGGATACCGATCATGACATTGCGTTGATCTTCGAGCAGGGCATCGATGGCGGCCGAACCCATGCGGCTGGCCAGAATGCGGTCGTGCGCCGTGGGTGAACCTCCCCGTTGAATGTGTCCCAGAATAGTTACGCGGACATCGTATTGCGGGTACTCTTTCTGTACCCGTTCTGCCAAGTGCATGGCTCCACCGGTGATGGGGCTTTCGGCTACCAACACGATACTACTGTTTTTCGATTTGCGGAATCCGTTCTTGATGAGTTCTTCGAGTTGGTCCACTTCGGTCGAAATCTCCGGAATAATAGCTGCTTCGGCTCCCGTAGCGATGGCTCCGTTCAAAGCGAGGAATCCGGCATCGCGACCCATGACTTCGATAAAGAAAAGTCTTTCGTGGGACGTTGCGGTATCGCGTATTTTATCGACGGCATCCATAATGGTGTTCAGCGCCGTATCGTATCCGATAGTGGTGTCGGTTCCATAGAGATCGTTGTCTATCGTTCCCGGCAATCCTACGATGGGATAGTTGTATTCGGTGGCGAAAATGCGCGCACCGGTCAATGTTCCGTCTCCTCCGATTACGACAAGGGCATCTATGCCTTCTTTGACGAGTGTGTCGTAAGCGACTTTTCGTCCTTCGGGCGTTTTGAATTCTTGACAGCGGGCTGTCTTCAATATCGTACCTCCCAACTGTATGATGTTACTTACGTTTTGCGTTTTGAAAGGGGTTATTTCTCCCGTAATCAAACCTTTATAACCTCGATAAATACCTTTTACCTCGAATCCGTTGTAGATGGCTGCACGAGTTACCGCGCGAATGGCCGCATTCATTCCGGGAGCATCGCCACCGGAAGTTAAAATACCTACACATTTAATTTGCGACATAACCTATATTGTTTAATTGATAGCAAAGATAGTGAAAGGTGAATGTAGAAAAAAGAGCTTGCGCTAATTTTATGCTGCACCTCTTCCTATTTTTGCATTTTCGGCAAATATAGAAATTAAAAGTCAAATACCGGTACAGTAGAGATGACGATATTGTGAAGAAATGTTTTCGCAATACCGCCTCTTTTCTGTTTTTTTAGGGTCGAATGAACGATAATTTCTTGTCTTCTTCTGCAAATAGAATGGCCGTGTTTACCAGAGCCAGATGGGAATAGGCTTGGGGGAAATTCCCTAATTGTTCTTTGGTGTCGAAGTCCAAATCTTCGCTGAACAGACCCAAGTGATTGGAGCATTTCAGTATTTCGTCGAACAGACAGCGGGCCTCTTCTTTTTCTCCTATGACGAAAAGAGCCCTCACGAGCCAAAAGGTGCATATCGTGAATGCCGAGGAGGGCAGTCCGAAGTCGTCTTTGCTGTTGTACCGGTACATCAAGCCTTTGTGTAACAACGCTTTTTTTATGGCTTTCACTGTTTGGTGATAACGAATGTCGTTCGCTTCGATGAAGCCGTAGGGTTCCATGAGGAGCAGGGAGGAATCTAAGGCCGTGTTTTCGTAGGTCTGGGAAAAACTGTGGATTTTTTCTTTCCAGCCGTGAGTCATCACATCGGTTTTTATCTTGTCGGCTTCTTTCTGCCAGCGTTCGATATATTTGTATTTTTTTAGCATATTGGCGATTTTCGTTCCCCGATCCAAAGCGACCCAGCACATTACTTTCGAGGAGACGAAATGCTGACTTTCCCCTCTGATTTCCCAGATTCCTTTGTCCGGTTCTCTCCATTCCTCTTCGACTGTGGCGAGAATACTCTTCACCATTTCCCACATGTCTTCTATTTCGTCTAACGTCCCCGGCATGAGTCGATAGTATTGGTAGATCAAGTCCATGAGATAACCGAACGAGTCGTTTTGCCTTTGGTGATAGGCATCGTTTCCTATTCTCACCGGTTTGGAGTTTTTATATCCGTCGAGGTGGTCCAGAATGATTTCTTTTAATTGCCTTTCTCCGCGAATGCCATACATGATTTGAAAAGACTCGTGCTTGGCGACGAAGGTGGATTGAATGAATTTCATAAATCTGCGAGCCGCTCCTGCATGCCCGATTTGGAAGAGGGTCTCGATGGACATGGATGCATCTCTCAACCAACAAAAACGATAATCCCAGTTGCGGACGTCGCCGACGGTTTCGGGCAGGCTCGTAGTGAGTGCCGCCAATACGGCTCCGTTGTAATAAGACATTAACTTCAATACTAACAGACTTCGTTCTATAACGTCGTTGTAGAGCGAGTATTTTTTAGTCCGGTTCGTCCAGTTGAGCCAATAGACCAGTGTGCGGCAATATTCGAGCTTTTCCCGTTCAATGTCTATCGGAATCACCTTTTCGTTGTATGACAGCAGGAAAAATTCATCTCGTTGGAGCGTGATTTCCTTTTTTTGTTCGATGTCTTGTAAAGACAGGGAAGAGTATAGGTATTGTCGGTCTTTGTTCTCGGACGAACAATAAGTTTCGATGTATTCGTCGGTAATGTTGTGTATGACTTTTCCCCGTGCATAATCGGGAGCCGGATTGTAATTTACTTTAAACCGGGGTGTCCCTTTTATCCAACGGATATAACGATATATTTCTGCGGGCAGATAGTGCTCTTTTTCATAGGAACGGTAGCATGGCATGAAGTCGAGCACGACAAATTCTCCTTCGTCGGAAGAGAAATGGGTGGATAGTATATTGGTATGAGGTACATAAGATTGCGAGATGTGATATTCGTTCGACACTTCGAATCCGAAACAACCGCCTTTGTCCCTATCGAGCAGTGCCGCGAAGATAGAGGGCGAATCGAAGTCGGGGAAACACAACCATTCGATATTCCCTTTTTCCGATATGAGCGCTGCCGTCCGGCAGTTTCCAATTACACCATAGTTGAGGTTATTCATCGGTTTTATTTTAAGTTTAGTAGTTCTTTAAAGAAATGTAATGCGGAGTTCAATCCTTTTCGGACTTTATCGTTGGTCGATGACTCGCCCGAAATATTTACCAATGTTTGCAACAAGGGGAGGACTTGTTCCTGCGATGGCAAGTTGTATCTGGCCGTTTCGGAGACGTAGCCCACTTTTATGGTTGCCGCATTTTTGGGCAGGGCCTTGAACATATCTTCGTCGGTGGTGTCGTCGCCGATAGCCAGAATGAAATCGTAATATTCTTTTTTGAGTTGGCGGGAAACTTCCGAGCCTTTGTTGTAATCGGGCGATTTTATTTCGATCACTTTGTCTCCCTGAATGATTTGCAATTTCTGTTGTATACAGATAGAAACAAGTTCGTTAGCTAATTGTTGGGCTCGCAAAGTTCCCAGCCAAGCATCGCTTTCCCGATAGTGCCATGCGATGGCGGTTTCTTTGACTTCCAGACGCGAACGGGGTGTTTTCGCTACGAATAGTTTGAGGATAGATAACAAACCTGCGCTCCATACCGGTTTGTTGATGTTTTTGTGCCATAGCCCGTTTTCCCGATAGAATGCTCCATGCTCCGCAGCTATCGAGACCGGAAGGTTCCCCAGCCATTTTTCCAATGTGAAGTGATCGCGCCCGCTATTGATAACGATGTGGTTGTCGGAGTCTTCACAAAGTTTTTGTAGCGTTTCTATGAGTTCGGGCGTCGGCTCGGCATCTTCGGGGCGGGGTTTGAGAGCCGCCAATGTTCCGTCGTAGTCCAAAAGAATGAGCCGTTTTTTCGCTCTATTGTACTCTTGTTTGATAGAGCCTATCGCGTTTGCTGTAATCTGTTTTTTGCGGAAGGAGATGTTCTTGCGGCAAATATCGTTCCACTCGTCGGTAAAGTCGGCAGCCCATTTGTCGACGGTTTGGGTCGAGATGATTTTCTGCATGTTTTGCAGCCGTCGCAACTGTTCCTCTACGGGCATTTCCAATGCTTGACAAATTGCCCGTTCGATTTGTCCCGTGTCATTGGGATTGATTAACAGAGCGTCGGTCAATTCGACGGCTGCTCCTGCCATTTCGCTAAGAATCAATACTCCGGGATTTTCGCTTTTGGCGGCTACATATTCTTTGGCTACCAAGTTCATTCCGTCCCGGAGGGGTGTCACAAGCGCTATGTCGGCCATGTGGTACATGGCTGTCAGTTCCTCGAAAGAAAATCCGTGATAGAAATAATATACCGGAGTCCAATCCATCGTGGAATACGCCCCGTTGATGGAGCCTATTTCTTCGTCTATTTTGGTCTTTAATTGGGCGTAACTGCCTACGTGGTCGCGCGAGGGGACTATGATCATAGCCAAAGCGACCTTGCCATGATATTCGGGGTGATGTTCGAGGAAGGCGGCGAAGCCTCGCAGCCTGTGCAGGATTCCTTTACTGTAATCGAGGCGGTCCACGGAGAGAATCAACTTGTGATCTCCGAACAGTTTTCTCGTGCGGTCGACCGCTTGACGGACTTCCGGTTGTGTAGAAGCATTGTGGTACAGGTCGTAATTAATCCCCATAGGAAGGGCATCTATTCGTACGACCCGATTGCCTAACTGTATTTCGTCCAATTTGAAATTCATGCGCAGCACGCGTTCTACCGCACTGATAAAGTGCCGCATGTAGTCGTGAGTGTGAAAAGCTATGAAATCGGCTCCTAACAGACCTTTGAGAATCTCGGCCCGTTCGGGCAATATGCGGAAAAGTTCATAGGACGGGAAAGGTATGTGATGAAAATAGCCTATGCACAAGTCGGGAACGGCTTCTCGAAGCATACCGGGCAATAACATCAGTTGATAATCCTGTACCCATACTTTATCTTCGGGGCCTATCAGCCGGCAGATGGTTTCGCAGAATCGCTTGTTTACTTCTTGGTAGGCTTGCCAGAAAGTGTCCTTGTACAATGTATAGGCAAAGAAATAGTGGCACAGCGGCCAGATGGTACTGTTGCTGTAACCTTCGTAATAATTTTTTATCTGGGTGTCGGACAGGAATACGGGGTGAAAGTTTAGTTCTTCCAATTTTTCCCCGATCGCTTGTTTGTCGCTATCATTATCCACACAAATTCCCGGCCACCCGATCCAATGCTTTTCGTAAGAGGTTTGAAGAGAATCGAGCCCCGTTGCCAGTCCGCCTTCGCTTCGGGTGAATGAAAACGTTCCGTTTTTTTCGCTTACCTTGACCGGCAGTCTGTTTGATATGATGTAGAGTTTCATATCTCTTGCACGACAAATGGCAGACCATTTTTGTGGGGATATGATTAAGTCGTTGATTATTATGGTGATATTCGGCTTTTCGGAGCGCAAATACCTTTCATTTTGATAAACTATTTACCAAAATGAAAGGTAAGGGAGGAACCTTTTTTTGTGTAGAGTATCGAAGTAAACTTATCCGGGCTGAGCCGGATTATGCTTGCTTTTGGGTATTCACAGAAATACGGTCGGTCATCGGGTGGCGGTAGAGCCGGTCGTTTCCAATAACCGGGTTATGTATTCTTGGACTTCGGTCATGAGCCAGCGGGGGGTGGAGGTAGCTCCGCAGATACCTATGCTCTCTTTTCCTTCGAGCCATGTGGGGTCTATTTCACTGATGTCGGAAACGAGTCGGGATTGGGGATTGACTTGCAGGCATTCTCCGAAAAGCACCCGTCCGTTGGAACTCTTTTTCCCGCAAACGAACAGGATAAGGTCGTGTCGGCGTGCAAACTCCCTGATATTGGGAATGCGGTTGGCGACTTGCCGACAGATGGTGTCGAACGATTCGAATTGTCCGTCGGGTTTCAGCTGTTTTATCTCGTCGACGATGTGGCGGAAGCCTTCTACCGACTTGGTTGTCTGGGAATAGAGCAACAGTTTTTTGCGGAGGTCTATCTTGTCGAGGTCTTTGTCCCCCTCGATGACGACGGCTTTGCCGTGGGTTTGTCCCACCAGTCCGTTGACTTCGGCGTGTCCGGTTTTGCCGTAGATAACGATTTGCGCCTCTCCGGGAGGGTTGGAATCGTATGCGGTTTTGATTTTACGTTGCAGTTGCAACACGACGGGGCAGGTGGCATCGATGATTTCGATGTTGTTCTCGGCGGCGATTCGGTAGGTTTCGGGAGGTTCGCCGTGGGCTCGCAGCAATACTTTCACGTCGTGCAGCTGTTCGAGTTGCTCGTGGTCTATGGTGATGAGCCCTTTGGCTTTGAGCCGTTCCACCTCGTTGCTGTTGTGTACGATGTCGCCGAGGCAGTAGAGCCGTCCGGTGCGGTCGAGTTCTTCTTCGGCTTTGCGGATAGCCGTGACTACACCGAAGCAGAAACCCGAATGTTCGTCTATTTCTATGCGTGCCATAACCTGTGTCCTTTCTACCTTTTCGGGTGGTTTATCGAAGTTTTTCGACGGTTTCCCTGTACCGGGTCATGAGCCATGCGTCTTGCTCGGCGATTGTCATGTGGGAATTGTCGAGCTCTATGGCGTCGTCGGCTTTGCGCAAAGGGCTTTCTTTACGGGTTTGGTCGATGTGGTCGCGTTTGTTGATGTTGGCGACCACTTCGTCGAAATCGACTTCGATACCTTTCGCCCTCAGTTCGTCGACGCGTCGTTGTGCCCGGGTCTCCGCCGAGGCCGTGACGAATATTTTCAGTTCGGCATGTGGGAATACGGTCGTGCCTATATCGCGCCCGTCCATGACGATGCCTTTCCGTTCTCCCATTTTTTGCTGTGCGGCGACCATCGCCGTGCGCACGAAAGGTATGGCACTAACGGGGCTTACCTTATCGGATACTCGCATGGAGCGAATTTCACGCTCTACGTCGATTCCGTTTAGAAATGTGTGTGTCATACCCGTTTCGGGATCGGGGCGGAAATCGATTTGAATGTCGTCCATGAGGGACCTCAGCGTATCGGTGTCGACCGTGTCGCCGTCGATGAGACCGTGGTCGAGGCAGTAGAGGGTGACGGCGCGGTACATTGCGCCACTGTCGATATATATGTAGCCTATGTTCCGGGCAAGAGCTTTCGCCATCGTACTTTTCCCACACGAAGAGAAGCCGTCGACGGCGATGATTATCCGAGGTTCAGGTTTATTCATAAGCGTTTATTTTTTGAATTCGAAAAGATTGGTCGAGAGGTTGACCATGAGCGTGGTCGCTCCCGTGTGTTGTTGTGCGAGGGCGACACCTATGCCGAACATGCGGACTTTGATTCCACCGCCTATGCTGAATCCGGAGAGAAAGTTACGGTGAGCGGTGCGCATGTCGGTGCGGGTTTTGTAGTTGTACCCCACTCCTATGTAAATGCGGTCGGTGGGCAGGAACTCCACGCCGAAAATGAGGTGGCGGAAAAGGTTGTCCACGAATCCGCTTTTTTCGACGATTTCGTCGCCCACGGTGTAAGAGCTGCTTTCGATGGCGGGATAGGGAAGTTTCCACCTTGTGAGGTTACGAGCGGTGACCGACACCCGTATGGGCGCATGTTCGAGGCTTTGCGTATAGCCTATCTGCAAATCGAACGGCATGCGTTCGAATGTGTCGTTGTAACGTTTGATTTGTCCACCCAGATTGCGTGCTACCAGCGAGAGCGAGAGGTCGTTGTCGGCGTTGTAGTAGTTGAGGCCGAGATCGACGGCAAGCGCCCAAGAGGTGTATTGTTCGTAGGAGGAGTAGATGACTTTGGCATTGACTCCGCCCCGCAAGGTCGTGGTGATGTCGTGGGCATAGATACCGTTGAAAACGATGTCTTTGGGTGAAAATTCACCGGTGATCACGCCGGTTTCGTCGGCACTTTTCATTTTGCCGTACCCGTAGTATTGTATGCCGGCCGCCCATGCTCCCCGTTCTCCGGCCGCCTTTCCGAAAGTGGCTCCTGCCAGATTGATTCCCCCGACATATTTCATGTAGTTCAGCCCGAGTTGCAAATCCGATTCGGGTCCCATCAGAGCCGGGTTTTGATTGACGAGGTTTATATCTTCGTCGATGACGGATATATTGGTTCCTCCCAACGTATAGGCGTGGGTAGAGGTGGGGATATTGAGAAAGTCGAACGAGCTTTTCCCCTCTTGTCCCCTCCCGGCGAAGCATGTAGTGACAGTCGCCAGAAGAACCGTTATATATCGAAACGTATGTGTCATAATTGTTTTCGGGTTTCAAAGATAGCCAAAATTCCCGGTCGGCAGAAGGTCGCGTGATTGAATTTTGCTTTCGGCAGAATGGTTCCCGATGATTTATTAACGGGAAAAAGGGCAATAAAGTATGTGGCGGAACGAGTTTGTATCGGAACTTTATTCGTATTATATTGTGAGTTATGTTTGCTCGGCTCGATGGAAATCGTTAATTTTGAACTCTGTTCTA